>Ga0210377_10000370_pt1 | contig 42635 bp, 40 predicted proteins | sample PLM4_65_b1redo_FD_155480 | JGI IMG/M metagenome (GOLD analysis project Ga0210377, IMG submission 155480) | Groundwater sediment microbial communities from an aquifer in East River, Colorado, USA - PLM4_65_b1 redo | ecosystem: Environmental > Terrestrial > Soil > Riparian zone | place: USA: East...
CGAATGTCCATGCTTTGCCCGCGGCAAAGTACGGATGTGCGAACGCGCGGAAGCTCGCCACATCCCACCGCTCGGTCGCATCGGTGCCGAGGAAGACGGCGTCCGGTGACATGTGGCCGAAGTACGTGTTCTCGTCCGCCACACTCGCGGCATGGTGCCAGTCGTCGATGACCCGATTCACCGCGTCGGATGAGGGCATGCTTGCGCATGCGGCGAGCAGCAGAATGAACGGCAGCAGGCGTCGCATGCCGCGAATTCTAGCGGCCGGCCGGAGGCCGGCGGACCAGCCGCCGAGACGGCGGCGTTCCTCGGCATTCACCGCAGTATCCCGGCCAGCACCTCGAACGACTTCAGCTCGTGCCCGAGGAAGTGGCGGCGGATGGAGCCGGCGAGGGAGCGCATCTCGAACAGCACCTCGGCGGTGAGATTCTGCGCGGCGAACGTCGTCACCGGCTGGCGTGAGATGGCTTCGAGCGCGTCGGCGACGTCATTCCTGATGACGGACGCATCGCGCCCGGCGCAGTTCACGCAGACGAATCCCTGGAGCCGCTCATCGAAGCGGAGCGGACGTTCGAGCGGTGAGCCGCACTCCATGCAGTCGCGAACTGACGGGAAGATGCCCGCCAGTCGCAGCATCCAGATTTCGGCGTACGCGACCACCGCCGCCGGTTGTGCGCCCTGGAGAAGCGCGTCGGTCGTGCGATCGAGGAGGCGGTAGATCAGCTCGGCGGGATCTCCGGCCGGAGCGAACGTATCGACGAGCTCGGCGATGTAAGTGGCGGCGATGCTGCTGGCGAGCTCCTGCTGCGCCGGAAAAAGCGATCGCACCAGATCGACAGACTCGATGCGCACCGCTTCCTCCGACTCGCGCTCGAGGTAGCCGATGTTCACCTTGGCCAGCGGCTCCAGCGCCGCGCCGAACCGATTCTTGAGGCCGCGCGCACCGTATGCCCATCCCTTGCGTTTTCCGTGATCGGGGGTGAGGAACACGACGAGCTTGTCGCGCTCGCGCGCCGGCACCGTGTGCAGAATGATCGCTTCCGTGCGCTCGATGCGCATGGGCCCAAGGGTACACTCCTCCGGTGACCGAGCCGCTCGTTCACCCTGCGGAAGCGCGAAGGCAGTTTCGCGAGTTCGCCGAGGGGGAGATCACGAATGAGAACCTGGCGCGCGGAGCGCTGCTGATCGCGCTGGAGGACTATCCGCGCCTCGACGTCGACGCGCACGTGGCCAATCTCGATGCGCTCGCCGAACGCGTGAAGCGGCGCTCCGTCCGGAGCGAGCCCGCCATCTTCCGCCTCGGTCATGTGCACGCGGAGATGTTCGACGTCGATCGCTATCGCGGCGATCCGGCGAACTACTACGATCCGCGCAATGCGTACCTCAACGAGGTCATCGATCGCAGGATCGGCATCCCGATCACGCTGTCGATCATCTTTCTTCACGTCGCGACGCGTGTCGGCTTGAACGCTTCCGGCGTCGGTCTGCCCGGCCACTACCTCGTGAAGGTGCAGTTCGAGTTGAACGAGGTCTATGTCGATCCCTTTCACGGCGGGACGACGCTCACACTCGACGAGATCGGCCGGCTGCTGGAAGACATGACACGGCGGCAGATCCGCCTGTCGAGCGCGCACCTCCGCGCGTGGAGCGGACGCGAGACGCTCGTGCGCGTCCTGGCGAATCTGGAGAACATGTGGCGGCTCTCCGGTGAACAGCGTCGCGCCGATTCGGCGCGGGAACGCGTGGAGATCCTTCAGGGGCCATGAAGCTCGTCGTGACGATTTACGAGCCGACGTTCGAGGGCGCGCTCGAGGCGATCCGTACGCTCGATCCGGATCACGATGCGGTCGAGCTTCGCGCGGAGCGCCACGGCGCGATCGATCCGGGAGCGCTTCGCGCCGCGACATCGAAGCCGATCATCCTGACGTATCGCGGGAGCGCTGTGCCGAACCTGCAGGCGGCGATCGACGCCGGGATCGACTTCGTGGATGTCGAGTTCCGGCCGGGCGTCCAACTCCCTTCGAATCGCGATCGGGTCGTCCTGTCGCACCACGACTACGACGGCATGGGGGACGCGGAGGGGGTGCTTGCCGCGATGCTCGCGCTCGGATGCGCGCATACGAAGCTGGCCGTGACGCCGAAAACGTTCGAGGAGAACAGGAAATTGTTGCGGCTTCTGAGTGTGGCGCCGCCGACCTCGGCGGCGCACCTCACCCTCATCGGCATGGGCGAGCGCGGCCTGTACGCGCGCATCCTGGCGCCGTTCTTCGGTTCGGAGCTGATGTTCGTCAGCCGCGCTGACGAGCGCAGCGCAGCGCCGGGGCAGCTCTCGCTCGATCGCGGGCAGGCGATTTACGGCGATCGAAAGGTTCCGTCGAATCCGCCGATCTTCGCCGTGATCGGCAATCCGGCCGGTCACAGCCTGTCGCCGTCGATTCACAACCCGCGGTTTCGTGAGCTCGGCCTCGCAGCGGCGTACGCGATCGTTTCGACCGATGCGTTCGAGGAAGTCGCCTCGGCGCTGCAGCGAGGCGACGATCTCGCGCCTCGCGGATTGAGCATCACTGCGCCATTCAAGGAGCGCGCTCTGGCGTTTGCCCGCGCGGCGAATGCGCTCATCGCGCCGAACGCAGAGGCATCGGGCGCGGTGAACACGCTCGTGAGAATGCGCGGCGGCCTCGTCGCCGACAACACCGACGTCGACGGGTTCACGTTCCTGCTGCGCGAGATGTGCGGACGCGATCGGAAGTCGGTGGCCGTGATCGGCGCCGGGGGAACGGCGCGCGCCGCGGTCCTGGCGGCGAATCGACTGTCGATGCACGTCAGCGTCTTCAATCGGACGAGCACGCGATCGGTCGGTGTGCCGGTCGAGCCGCTGGAGGCACTGGAACGCTTCGATGGCGAAGTCGTGATCAACACGCTCGGCGCCGGCGCGCACGTTGCGGTCGACCTCCGACCCGGCATGTCATACATCGACGCTGCTTACGGCGAATCCGTTCCCGCGGCGCGACGGGCACTGCTGACGGCACCCGGCGTGCAGACATTCGACGGCCTGGAGCTGCTTCGCGCGCAGGCGATGCGGCAGAATGATCTCTTCGTGGAGGCGCTGCGTTGAATCTCGACTCTCTCCGTGACAGATACGACGTCGTGCCCGTCGTGCGCGAGCTCAGCGCCGACACGCTGACGCCGCTGGTCGCGTTCGCCGCGCTCTCATCTCCTTCCGAAGAAGCGTTTCTGTTCGAGAGCGTGGAGCGCGGAGAAAACGTCGGGCGCTACTCGTTCGTCGGGTTCGAGCCGCGCCGCAACCTCCGCTTCGATCGAAACACGCCGCATCCGGCCGCGCTCCTCAATGAAGAGCTGCGCCCGCTGCGCGTGTACCAGGAGGAGCGACTGCCGCCGTTCTTCGGCGGCGCGGTTGGTTTCTTCGGCTACGGAGTCTCCGGCTGGAGCGAGCGGCTGCCCGACCGCCATGCCGGCGATTCGACGATTCCCGAAGCGAAGCTGCTCTTCTTCGACAACGTCGTCGTGTTCGATCACGTCCGGCAGAAGCTCCTCGTCGTCGCCAACCTGTTCACCGCGGATCCGCGCGCGACGATCGGCGAGGCGAACGCGAGGATCGATCGCGCCCTGGAGAAGTTGCGACGCGCGAGCGTCGGTCCGATCGCGTTCCCCTCCGGCGGCGGCGACGCGGACTTCCGATCGAACTACGATCGCGATGCCTTCCAGTCGATGGTCCGCGAAGCGAAGGAAGAGATCATCGCCGGCGAGATCTTTCAGATCGTCGTGTCGCAGCGGTGGGAAGCCGCGTATCCGACGTCGGAGGCGCTGACGCTGTATCGCGTGCTGCGATCGATCAATCCCTCGCCGTACATGTTCCTTCTCAAAACGGCGGAGTGCACGCTCGTCGGGTCGTCGCCTGAGATGCTCGTTCGCGTCACCGGCAGTCACGCCGAGGTGAGGCCGATCGCGGGGACGCGCCCGCGGGGGCAGACCGCGGAGGAGGACGCGCATCTCGAGGCCACTCTCCGCGCCGACCCGAAGGAAAACGCCGAGCACCTCATGCTCGTCGACCTCGGTCGCAACGATCTGGGACGCGTGTGCGAGCCCGGATCGGTCGAGGTGTCGGAGTTCGGTCACGTCGAGCGCTACAGCCACGTCATGCACCTCGTCACGAACATCAGCGGGCGGCTGCGGAGCGACTGTACGCCGGTCGACCTCTTTCTGTCGTGCTTCCCCGCCGGCACGGTGAGCGGCGCGCCGAAAATCCGCGCCATGGAGCTGATCGATCAGTTCGAGCGCTCGCGCCGCGGCCCGTATGCGGGCGCGGTCGCGTACGTCGGTTTCTCCGGCAATCTCGATTCGTGTATCACGATCCGCACCGTCGTGCTGACGGGCGATCGCGCGTATGTTCAGGCCGGCGCCGGCATCGTCTACGACTCCGACCCCGCGCGCGAATACGACGAGACGGAGCGGAAGAGCGCCGCGTTGCGGGAGGCGGTGGGGGTGGCGTTGAGCATCATCGGTGCTCGGGATTGAAGCGCGGTGAGCCGTGGTTGACCGTTGACCGTTGACCGTTGACCGTTGACCGTTGACCGTTGACCGTTGACCGTTGACCGTTGTCCGTTGTCCGGGCGGTGTATCCCGAGAGCGTGAATGCATCGATCTGGCGATGCACCGCCTCGACAACGGTCAACGGTCAACGAAACACGACAACCAGCACCGTCCACCGTCCACCATTACCGCGCCTGCGGCGGAACAATCTCGAAAAACCGCACCCTCTGCACTCCCACGGTGTGCAGGAAATCGGCGAGCTTCTTTTCGCCGTTCTGCGCGGCCAGGTCGAGGATGCCTTTGCGGATCGCTTCGTTGCGGATGCCGGTTTCCGCATGCTCGCGCGCGCGGCTCTCCAGGTTGATGTCGGCGCGGCGGAGTATCCCGGTGTTGCGGGTCAGCACCCGCGACTGACTGTTGTCGAGGCGCGTGACGAGGATCTGCGGCGGCGGAAGACGGAGCACCAGCGTGCCGTCGCCCTCGCGCCATGCGTCTGCCGGTTTCATCTGCGAGAGGTCGAGGCCGGCGATGACGTCGCCGGTCGCGAGGAGCGTCAGCTTGTCACCGGCGAACGTGTCCGGAACGAGCTGGTATGACTGCGTGATCGTGCTGACGTGAACGACGCGCATCGACGCCGTCTCGAGCCGGTTCAACTCCCGGACCCGCGTCACCAGGGCCGTGAGGTCGATCTGCTGCTCGCGGGCTGTCAGCAGTTCCCGGGCGATGGCTCTCCGGGTGGCGCGCCACAGAAAGAAGCCCGCGGCGGCGACCAGGACGGCCGCCGCGACGGTGATGAGAATCGCCACGTGCCGGCGCCGCACGCCAGCCGGAAACATGACCCACCTACCTGAAATTCTGTTACCCTAGGTACCCACTCGGTAAGGTTCAAGGAAGCGTCCAAGAGTCCGGCAGGTCAGGGTAGGGAAGGCTCACAGCGTCAGCTCTGCTCCAGTAAGCTGACGGTACGCTTCCAGGTATTTCTCCCGCGTCCTGGCCACGACCTCCCGCGGCAGTTCCGGAGCCGGAGGGCTCTTGTCCCATCCCGTCGATTCGAGCCAGTCGCGTACGAACTGCTTGTCGTACGACGGCGGATTCTTGCCCACCACGTACTGATCGGCGGGCCAGAAGCGTGACGAGTCGGGCGTCAGAGCCTCGTCGATCCAGACGATGCGGCCGTCGAGCAGACCGAACTCGAACTTCGTGTCGGCGATGATGATGCCGCGCGACGCGGCATACGATGCCGCGTGTTCATAGAGCGTCAGCGTCAGCTCTCGAAGCTTCGACGCGACCTCGGTGCCGACCATCGAGCTCATCCGATCGAACGCGATATTCTGGTCGTGGCCCGTCTCCTCTTTTGTCGCCGGCGTGAAGATCGGCTGGCGCAACTTGCTCGCGGTCGTGAGACCCGGCTCCAGCGGGATCCCGCAAACCATGCCTGTCTGTTTGTACTCCTTCAATCCCGAGCCGGCGAGATAGCCGCGGCCGACGCATTCGACCGGGATGACCTCGCATTTCTTCACCAGCACGGACCGTCCGCGCAGTTCGCGATGTTGCCGCACTTCGGCGGGAAACCGATCGAAGTCCGTCTCGAGCAGATGATTCTCGACATCCTTGAACTTGCGGAACCAGAAGTTGGAGATCTGGTTCAGCACCTTTCCCTTGTCGGGGATGCCGGGCGAGAGCACGACATCGAAGGCGGAAATGCGATCCGTGGCCACGAACAGATACCGATCGCCGAGGTCGTAGACGTCGCGGACTTTGCCTCGACGCGTCAGTGGAAGAGGGAGCGTCGTCTCGGTGATGGCGGTCATGGCCGCCGATTGTAAGGGCTGTTGGCGCTGAGCTCTTAGCTCTGAGCTCTGAGCTCTTAGCTCTTAGCTCTTAGCTCTTGGGGGTGGTGGGCCCAAGAGCCAAGAGCTAAGAGCTGAGAGCTGCGTTGCGCCTAATGGCGGCGCGCCGTTACCTCACCGAGGCTCACGGCCACACCGCGAAGGCGCCGCGCGAACGTGAGGTCGATCTTCTTTCCGAGCGACGTCGCCGCTTCGGCCTTCACGCCCTGTTTGAACAGAACGCTGGGGCTCGCCAGCAGCACCGGCGATTGATACGACGGGTCGCCGGACAGATTGTCGATCATCGACGTGTACGGGAAGACGACCGCGTAGTTGTTCGCGTCATTCGCGCACGGATCGTCGATGTAGAACTCGACCGAGCCGCGGTCGATGATGACCGGCAGTGTTTGCTGCAGATGCCCCATCGGCGGTAGCCCGAACGGGATGTTGTTTCGCACAGTGCGGCCGTCTTCATCAAACACTGTGACGTACATGGTCACGCTGCATCGGCCGAGATTGACTGCGCCGACGTTCGTTCGATAGCCGATGCTGTTGCCGTTGCGGATTCCGTGAGCGATCGAGCTGATGCCGTCCGTGTCGATGTCCTGCAAGCCCGTCCACGTTCCCGGGATGGTCTGGCCGAACGTTCCCGAACGCGCGTTGTTGTACGTGTTCGCCACGACGAGGAACGATCGCGACAGAACATCGTTCGGCACGGCGGGGTTGTCTTCCGGGAACGTCGCGGCGAGCAGCGATCCGGTGACGCCGCTCCGCTCGAACACGTCGCCGATGATGTTGTCGCTCGACCACGATCCATTCGCCGGAACCGTGATCAGCACTTCCAGCGGAGTTGCACCGCCGGTCGGCAGAAAGACGACGCTGACGCGCAGGTCGTACTTCGTCTGCGGATTGAACACGCTGAGCTGCGTGGCCCAGCGCGTGAAGTTGGCGCCACCCGTGTTTCCGACCGCGGGGATGACGTACGTGTCGTTCACCTGCGCGGCGAGCGGCAGAGCGATGGCAACGATGGCGAGAACCAGAATGCGTTTCATGGCGACCTCTCTCTGAACTCCTCAGCCCGCTGTGACTGCGAGCGAGGTGCCGGGTTGACGGTTGACAGTGGACGGTGGACAAGGCCCTGTTTCGCGAGAGCGAACCGCGCTTTCAAACCGCACGGCCTCGTCAACCGTCCACTGTCAACCGTCAACCGTCGGTGACACACCGTCCCGAAAACCGATCACCGCGGCATGCGCTCCCGCCAGCGCTTCGCCCCCTCCGTGTCGCCGAGGGATTGCAGCGTCCGGGCGGCGATCTGGTACGCGGCGGGCGAGGGATTCGCGGTGACGAGCTGCTGCAGTGTCTTGTGCGCGTCGCCGCGGCGTCCGGAGATGAACTGCAACGCGGCCAGGTGCGTGTACGCCTCGGCGTTGTGCGGGAAGCGCGCGATCTCGCGCTGATACGCAGCGATCGCGTCGTCGATGCGTTTCAGTCGCGTCAGAATTTCTCCGCGCAAGGCCTCGAGGCCGTATGTTCCCTGCGGTCCGGCGATCGAGGCCGCGCGATCGATGAGCGCGAGCGCGCCAATCAGATCGCCGCGCGCCACCTTCACTTCAGCGAGAAGCAGCACATCGGCCGGGGATGCATTCGGACGTTCGGCGAGCTGGCGCGCGACGCGCTCTGCGCGCGCGAGATCGCCTTTCGTTCCGGCGACGCGAACCTGCAGCGCGCGCGCTTTGTCCGGACTGCCGGCCATCGACAACTCGGCCGCTTTCTCCGCGTCCTCCAGCCTGCCGGTCTGCAGATACACGTAGCCGAGGTCGGCGACGATCTCACTGGAGAGCGGACCGGCGGCGGCGATCGCCTGTTTGTACGCATCGATCGACTCCTTCGTGCGGCCGAGATCCATGTTCACTTCGGCGAGGCGGATCCAGACGTCGACGAGGCGTGGGTTCTTCGCGACGATCGCCTGCATCTTCGGAATCGCTTCGGCGTAGTTGCCTTCCTCGACGAGTTTGAACGTCTCGCGCACGTCGTCGATGACCGCGATCTCGTCGCGCGGATTCGGGAGCGCGCCGCCGTCGGTGCGCGGCTTCACGGAGCCGACGTAGCCGAGCGCGGAGAGCTTCGCTGCCGTTTCGGGATCGATCGTCGCGTTGCCGGCAGTGGGCGGCGGGAACTTCGCGAGGAGCTCGCGCAGGCGCGCCGCCTCGCGACGGTTGTCGTTCAGCACGCCTTTCGTTTCGCGCGGATCGCCGGCGATGTCGTACATTTCCGGGCGCGTGGCCTGGATGTAATGCAGGCGATCGGTCATCAGCGAGCGCACGTCGCTCCAGCCGAGCTGCAGGTACGGATAGATCGTCTCGCTGTAGATGTCGCGCTTCGGCAGCTCGCCTGCGAAGAGATCGATCCCCTCGGTCTTCGTCGGGCCGACGGCGACGATCGCCTCGACCGTCGGCATGATGTCGACGAGCGCGGCATGTCCGCCGATGCGCGAGCCGCCGCGCGTGTTCTTCGGCAGCTTGATGACGAGCGGCACGCGGATTTCTTCGGTGTAGAGCAACGCCCCGTGCTGCATCTCGCCGTGATCGCCGAGGCCTTCGCCATGATCGGAGAGAAGGATGATGACGGCGCGGTCGTAGATGCCGCGGCGCTTCAGGTCTTCGAGAAACTTCCCGACGATGTCGTCCGCCGTCGCGATCTCGCCATCGTAGGGACTGGCGAACCTGCTGCGGAACGGCTCCGGCGGCGAGTACGGCGCGTGCGGCTCGTAAAGATGGAAGAAGGAGAAGAATGGCCGGCTGGCGACCCCATCGAACCACCTCGAAAGCACGGTCCGCGTCGCGTCGCCGCTGCGCTGGTATTCGCTCGACGTGACTCCCGGCTTCTGCTCGACGGCGTCGTCGTACCACTCGAACGCGTCGCGCAGTCCGGTCTCGCCGCGAAGGACGTAAGACGAGACCGCGCCGCCGGTCGCGTATCCCTTCCCCTTCAAAACCTGCGGCAGCGAGATGAACTTTGCAGCGTCGTAGCGGAAGCCGAGGTTGTTGCGGACGCCGTTAGTCGTGGGGAGGAGACCGGTGAGCATCGACACGTGCGACGGCAGCGTGAGCGGACAATGCGAGACGGCCCAGTCGAAGACGACGCCGTCGCGTGCGAGCGCGTCGATGTTCGGAGTCTCGACGCTCTTGTAGCCGTAGATCGGCAGGTGATCGGCGCGCAGCGTGTCGATCGAGATCAGGATCACCGGCGCGTTCGGAAACCGCGGCGGCCCGGCCTGCGGCGTCTCGTGCGAGCAGGCCGCGAACAGGATGAGCCATGGAATCAACCGTCGCATGCGAAAGGCGAATTCTAAGGGCGGGCGGGCCCGAGAGCTGAGAGTGACAGCTGACCTGCAATACACTACGTTGCATGAGCCAGATCAGCGAACGCGTTCGAGGCATCGTCCAGTCGGACATCCGCCGCATGTCCCGCGAGTGCGAATCCGTCGGCGGCATCAACCTCGGGCAGGGTATCTGCGATCTGCCGACGATTCCCGAGCTCATCGAGGGCGCGTGCGATGCGATCGCGCGATCGAAAGCGACGTACTCGAAGTTCGAAGGCATCGACCTGTTGCGCGAGCGAATCGCCGCGAAGATGGAACGCTTCAACCACGTGTCGGTCGATCCGTCGCGCGAGATCGTCGTCACGGTCGGCTCGACGGGCGGATTCGCGTGCGCGGCGATGGCGACGCTCAACCCGGGCGACGAAGTGATTCTGTTCGAGCCGTACTACGGCTATCACCTCAACACGCTTCGCCTCCTGGGCGTCGAGACGAAGTGCGTTCCGCTCCAGCAGCCCGACTGGTCGATCGACTTCGATCTTCTGCGCCGCACGTTTACATCGCGGACGAAAGGCATCGTGATCTGCACGCCGTCGAATCCGTGCGGGAAGGTGTTCACGCGCGAGGAGCTCGAGCGGATCGGCGCCTTGTGCCGCGAGCTCGGCGCGTGGGCCTACACGGACGAAATCTACGAGTACATCGTGTACGACGGAAGGCGTCACGTCTCGATGGCCTCGCTCGACGGCTGCCGCGACCACACGATCACCGTCAGCGGATTCTCGAAGACGTTCTCGGTGACGGGATGGCGCATCGGCTACGTCGCTGCGCCTCCTCGCGCTGCGCAGCCGATCGGGCTCGTAAACGATCTCTTCTACGTCTGCGCACCGACGCCGTTGCAGTGGGGCATCGCGCGGGCGCTCGAGATCGGCGAGGACTACTACCGCCAGCTGGCGACCGATTACCGGAAGAAGCGCGACATGCTCGCGTCGGCGCTCGAGGAGGGAGGGTTCACGCCGTTCGTGCCGGAAGGGGCGTACTACATGCTGGCCGGGATCCCCGAGGAGTTCCGCGACGATCGCGAGGCGGCGCAGACTCTGCTCGGCGAGGCGCGGGTGGCATCGGTCCCGGGCTCGGCGTTCTATGCGTCCGAGCGAGGGAAGCGTCTGCTGCGCTTCTGCTTCGCGAAGGATTTCGATGCGCTGGAGACCGCGTGCGCGCGCATCCGGTCGTTTCGCGTGGCGAAAGCCTCCTGATCGCGTTCAAGGTTGAAGAGCGAGGCGCTCGCTCCCGGCGGCGGTGATCACGACCTTCTTCACCGACGGGAGTCGCTTCAGGGTCCGCACGAGCGATTCGCGAATCGCGGTCACCGCGCACGAACCGCCGACGTTCTGCAACCGCTCGTTGAAGTCGACGGTGAGGACGCCACTCCGCAGGATCACGGATCGCACGGCGGATCCGGGAGGAAACGGCGCCGTCGCGCCGCGTGCTTTCTCCTCCGGCGCCGGTCCGGCAACGAGCGCTTCGACGAGCAGCCGCGCGATCGCGGGAGGCTTCGGCACCTCGCGCTGGAACGTCTCGAACTTCGTGCAGTCCGCGACCGGAAACACGAGCGTGACGCGAGTGGCGGGGATGTCCCACTTCGCGGTGCGCGTCGCCGACGACTGCACCGAGCCGTCCTTCGGCGAGAACGCGAGAGATTCGACCGTCAGCTCGTTGCCGGGAATGCGGGTCAGCCACAACTCGGCACGATACGGATTGCTTTGACCCATCTCGCCGGTGGCGACGACGTGCTGCTCGGTGATGACCGTCTTGTCGGCCGCGATCGCGCGCACGGTGACAGCGTTCTCGAACGTGCGCGCGTGCCCGAACACGATGAGCGGATTCGCCGTGACGAGCATGTCGATCGTGAGGTCTTTGGGAGCGGGCTGCGCAGGCCTTGAGGCCGTTCGTTGCGGAGTCGGCGTCGCCGGCGGTTCCCCCGGTTGGCATGACAGCAGGCCGATTGCGACGACGGCGCAGGCGAGACGCCTGCGCACCAGCCGGCCGGAGGCCGGCGTTACTTGTCGAATCATTTTCTATTCGCGGCGTTCAGGTCGGCCAGGATCTCGTCGGCGTGCTTCGCTGTGTCGACTTTCTTGTAGATCTTCCGGATATGGCCGTCGGCACTGATCCAGTATGTCGTGCGCGCGACGCCCCACGTTCGGCGGCCGTACAGGTTCTTCTCTTTCCAAACGCCGTACATCTTCGACACGTCTGCGGTTTCGTCCGATAGCAGCGGGAAGTTGAGGTTGTATTTCGCCTTGAACTTCTCGTGGCTCTGAAGCGGATCGGTGGAGACGCCGAGGACGACGGCGCCGCTCTTCGAGAGATCGCTTTCGTGATCGCGAAACGCGCACGCCTCCGCCGTGCAACCTGGCGTGTCGTCTTTCGGATAGAAGTAGAGGATGACGTCCCGGCCGCGAAACTCCTTCAGCCCGACGTCCTTCCCGCGCGTCGACGGCAAACGGAAGTCGGGCGCGATGTCGCCGACCTTCGGCTCGTAGAAATCCTGCATCCGGTGGCCTCCTGTCCAACGTCATCCCGATGCCGAGCGCAGCGAGGCAGAGGGATCTCGAAATGCGAGACATTCGCGTCTGAGATCCTTCGCCGTCTTCGCGGCTCAGGATGACGTCATAGCTAATTCGTCGTGCCGCCGCCGAACAGCACCTTCTCGGCGACGAGAACGGCGTTCAGTGCGGAACCGCGGCGCAGATTATCGCAGACGGCCCAGACCCAGAACCCGTTGCGTGCGGACGGGTCGGGACGGATCTCCGCGATCAGGACCTCATCGTGTCCGGCCGCATCGACGGTGCCGAACTGCTGATCGCCTTCCGGAAACGCAAAGACGGGATCCGAGCGCATCTGCTTGCGCAGCCGGTCGGCGTCGATCGGCTGCTCCGTCTTCACGAAGAGCGAGAACGTGTGGCTGTGAAAGATCGTCCCCTGTGTGATCAGCAGCGCGAGCTCCGCGCTCGTGTGCGTGACCTCGCGGATCTGCCGAACGACGAACTCTTCGTTTCCCTCCGGCGCCGGATAGAGATTGAACGCGACCTGCCGGTCGAAGATCTCCTTGGGCACCGGCTGCACGTTCAGAACGCTGATCGTCTGGCGCGCGAGCTCTTCGACGGCGGCCTGGTCGAACTCCGATGCCGGCTGGACCACATTGGCCGTGCAGATCCGGGCCGGACTGATCTTGTCGATGTGATGGAGGATCAGCGTGATCGGGATCGCGGCAGGATGCGGCGAGATGAGCAATCGCTCTGACCCATCGAGCTCGTCGAGGTTCAGGCCCGCCACGGCGAGCTTTCCTCCTTCGATCGTCGACGGCTGCGACAGGTCGACGACGATGAAGCGGTCCTCCATGTGACGCTCGATCCACTGGCGATTGTTCGCGGGCGGACCGCAGAAGAAGACGAGATCGAGATCCTCGAGCTCATCGTCAGAAACCGCGGACACGACCGCCGGCTCGTCGCCGACTTCGGTCAGCGCGCCCGATGCGGCGCCGGTCGAGTCGAGCAGCGCGATCTTCTCCGCCGGAAACGAGCGCTGGCGCAGGATCGATTTGATCTCGTCCCCGACGAGCGTGAGCGGGTTGACGATGCCGATTTTGTAACCGGACGGATGTTTCGGGGCGGTCATGAGCGCGGCTTTGTATCACTCTTCCAGCGCAGGCTCGAGCACCTCTTTGTCGATGTTGCGCGATGGGAACGCGATCGCCCACAAGCGGACGAGCGGACCCGAGGCCAGATAGAGGATCGCGCCGACGAAGCAGAACTCCTTCGGCCAGCGGCTGGCGATCGCGATCAGCAGTGCCAGCGCCACGAAGTACATCAGCGAGCGCTCTTTCTGGAGGTTCAGCCCCTTCTGACTGCGCCACCGGATCGGCGACACCATCGCGAACGCCACCACCGCGGTGACGATGAGGATCACGATCGCGAAGCTGCGATCGGTGACCGGCGCTCCCGCGTAGTTCACGATCGACGCGATCGTCAGCGCGCCTGCAGGGCTGGGCAGGCCGACGAAGTATCGATAGTCGGTCTTTCCCGTCATCACGTTGAAGCGCGCCAGTCGCAGCGAGACCGCGACGAGAAACAGAAACGCGATGCCGGCGCCGAGATTGCCGAGGACGTGGAGGGCCCAGGCGTAGACGAGGACGGCCGGTGCGGCGCCGAACGTCACCACATCCGCGAGCGAGTCGTACTCCTTGCCGAACTCGCTCGTCGCGCCGAGTTGTCGCGCCACGAGACCGTCGAACGTGTCGAAGACCGCCGCGAGGAACAGCGCCCAGCAGGCGTGCTCGAAGAACGTGATCGCCAGATCGGTCCGATTGTTCGCCATCATCTCGATCGCGCGGATGGCGTTGACGATCGACCGGAACCCGAAGAACAGATTGAGGACCGTGAACGACGTCGGAATCACGTAGATCCCGCGCCGGAGATTCTTCCGGACGTCACCGCGCTTCATTCGGCATGCTCTCCGATCTCCGCGAGGACGGTCAGTGCGACCTTGACCTTGTCGCGCATGCCGACGCTCAGCTTCACGTCAGGGGGGAGGAAGACGTCGACGCGCGAGCCGAACTTGATCATGCCCACGCGCTCGCCGCGCACGACCTCGTCGCCTTCTTTCTTGTCGAAGACGATGCGCCGCGCCAGCAGGCCGGCGATCTGCTTGAATGCAACCGTGGCTCCGCGATGATCGGTGATCACCACCAGATTCTGCTCGTTTTCCGTCGACGATTTCTCGACCATTGCCGCCAGTTTCCTGCCCGGGATGTAGCGGTAGTGAACGATCTTCCCGCTGATCGGTGCGCGATTCACGTGCACGTCGAACACCGACATGAAGATGCTGACCTGTTTCGTGAGGCCCGGCCAGACCGAGCCGTCGGCGACATCCTTGATCTGCACGACGGTTCCATCGGCGGGCGAGAGCACATCGACGTGACGCTCCGATCCGGCGCGATGCGGGTCGCGGAAGAAGTTGATCAGGAACGCGGCGATCGCGGAGAAGATGATCGCCGCGATGTACCACTGAATCAGAAGCGCCGCCGCGGCCAGAATGACGAACGGGATGATGAACAGCCATCCCTCGGGCGCGAACCGCAGGCGAGCCATTGCCCGATCTTACGCAAACGTCGAGCCCATGGGAATCGGCGGCCGGTGATCGGTGGGCACTGAAAAGGGCTCCTGATCGGAGCCCTTTTGGTGACTGGATTTGTCTGTCCTCTCAGGCGACGGCGTGCGATGCTTCGTACGAGCGAATGCGCTCCGCCATCTGGTCCTTCAAATGAAGTTTCCGCTTCTTCAACGTTTTCTCTTCGATTTCTTCATCAGTCGAGACCTGACTCTTCGCCGCAAGCTCCGTCAACCGGTTCTCGCACTCATGGTGCTGTTCAATCCAGTGACGAAATTCAGGATCTTCACTGCTGAGAATCCGTTGAACGTCGGCGGTACGATTCGACATCGATTTTCCTCCTTCGAAAGTACCATTCACAACGTGATTTTAACACCCGTGCCGTGCGTTGCATTCAGAAACAACTGTCGAGTTTGCAATGAGTTGTGAGTAGTTGCGACATCCATGCCTGAGCCCGATCGCATCACGCGCAACGCTGTTTTCATCGCTGTGACGATCTCCGTGCTCGCTGTGTTTTTGACGCCATTCCGGCGTGACCTCTTCGTGGGCGATGAGACGAAATACGCCGAGGTCATCCGCGAGATGCGCAACAGCGGCGAATGGTTCGTGCCGACGCTCGAGGGCGCTCCGTTCACGCACAAGCCGCCGCTGCACTTCTGGCTCATCGACCTGCTCACGTTCCCACTCGGTCTCTATTCGACATGGACGTTCGTGCTGCCGTCGCTCATCGCGTTCATCGCCCTGCTCTGGGTGCTCCGCCGGATGACAGGTGACTGGCTCGCGTCGTTCGTGTGCGGGACGTCACTGCTGGTGTGGGCGTCCGCGCAGAGCGCACGCATGGATGTCAGCTTCACACTTTTTCTGACGATCGGCGCGTGGATGTTGTTTCGGTTCTTCGAAGATGCCGGCCGTCGCGCGCTCTGGCTCTCCGCCCTCGCGTTCGGGATCGCCACGCTGATCAAAGGGCCGATGGCGCCGGTGATCGCGCTCGCTCTTTTCGCGTTCGAGTGGTGGCGGCGGAAACGCGTGCCCCGCGGCAACTACGCCGGCGCGCTCGTGACGATGATCGCGATCCCGCTGTCGTGGTTCGTGCCGGCCGTGATCCTCGAGGGCCAGCGGTTCGTGAACGAGATCGTGATGAAGCAGACAGTCGGGCGGGCGGTGGGTTCGTGGGTGCATCAATCGCCGCCCTGGTTCTACGTGCTGCATTCGCCGGGGACGCTGTTTCCCTGGTTCCTGCTGTTTGTCGTCGCGCTGTGGTCAACCGCCGAGGAGCGCCGCCGTCCCGGCGGCGCGACACTCAGCCCCCTGGCGCGTTTCTCCATCTCCTGGATTCTTGCGGTCGTCGTCCCGTACTCGCTCATCAGCAGCAAGCTGGATGTGTACATGATGGCGATGGTGCCGCCGATGGCGATCGTCATTGGCGACTTCGTACGCCGCGCGTCGGAGGTTCAGGCTCGCCGCGGGCGCATCGCGAACGCGGTCACGATCGGAGTTCTACTTCTCATCGGCTGCGCGGGTCCGTTCGTCCGCCTGCGAGGTGAGGGCACCGCACTGATGGAGCTTGCGGCGGTGAAGGGTCTGTTCATCACCCTGGCAATCGCGGCAGCCGTTGCGCTGATCGTCGCGTGGCGCAGCCGCTCGCTTGCGGTCTCAACGCTGTGCGCCGGGCTCGTTCCGATCGTCGCGTTCGCCTACGTCGCGATCGCGCTGATGCCGGCCGCCAACGCCATGGCGACTGCGCGTCCGCTCATCGCCGCGCTCGATGCGCAGCATGTCGACGGCAGCTCCATCGCGCTCTACACGTGTCCGCACCTCTGGTCGCGCGACATGCCGCGCAATCTGGAGCGGGTACGCTATGTGTCGGCCGGCAACATCGGCACTCCGGCCGTCATCGCCACGAGCCGGAAGCGTGCGAATGAGATCGCGTCCGCGCTTCAGGGATACCATCGCGTCGCCGAGGTGCGGATGATCGGGAAGTGGTTCGATGTCTATCGGAAGTGAAGGGCCAGGCAGCCTCGATCGGCGTCGCAGGTTGGCGGCGGGTGCGTTCATCGCACTGCTTTTCCTGTCGGTGTTCTGGCCGTCGCCGATCGTCTCGACGAATCTTCTCTGCTGCAACGCTCCGCTCCCCATCGACGATCTCTCCTTCCTGGGGCGCGAGGCGCCTTCGTGGGACATCGCGTTCTGGTGGATCGGCGGAATCATCCTGATTGCGATCCTGCAGAGCGGCTCGTCGTCGCGCGCCGAGCTCGCCGCGCCGCTGCAACGGTTGCGACAAATGCGATTTCGGATGCGGCCGCGATACGCGATCGCGATCATCGCCTCCACGGCGCTCGTCACCCTCGTCTGGCTCTTCGCTGACGCGCCGATCATGGCGTGGGCCGAAGCCGTGCAGTCGGATGCGGTGGAGGATGCGATTCGTGTGGTGAATCGATTCGGCGGCGGCATGAATCCCGCGCTGATCGTGATCTTCTTCTTCGTCGCCGGCATCGTGTACCGCCGCGTGCGCTGGGTGCGTTACGCGCTGGCCATGGCCATCGCCGGCGCGGCGGCCGGCATCCTCGGACAGATCGTGAAGTTCGCGGTCGGGAGAACGCGACCGGAGTTGTGGCTGGGAGCATTCCATCACGCGCGCGCGTCGGCAACCTCGTTTCCGAGCGGACATACCGTCGGCGCGTTCGCGCTGGCCGGCGTTCTCCTGTTCGCGTCGCGCAACCTGGCGCTGCGCGTGATCGCGATCGCTCTGGCGTTCGCCGTCGGTTTCGCCCGCGTGCTCGCGTTCCGGCACTGGACCTCGGACGTTGCGGCGTCGGCGTGCGTCGGCCTGATCGTCGCGGCGATCGTTACGGCTGCGATTCCAGACGAAGAAACGATCTGAACGTCGGCGCACCGAGCCCCGGGTGACGCCAGTCACAAGACGGACAACGCGCGGATGTTCTCATCCATGACGATGTCTACGAAGCGTCTCTCTCTGATCAACTACGACGTCCTGCGCGAGCTCTGCGATACGTGCCGCCGGGAGCGCTTTCACTTCGTGCCGATCGGCGCCGTCCCCGAGCCCGGGACCTGCCGCAACTGCGGCGCCGAAGCGAGGATGGCCGATCTCAGCGACTCATCGATCTTCCGCCTCGTCACCGAGGACGACGGCGAGATGGTGATCGTGCCGCTGATCGCGCGACGGTAGCACAGGCGCCCTACGCTTCCAGATCCGCGAACTGCACGCTGACCAGTCGTGAGCAGCCGGCTTCCTCCATCGTCACACCGTAGAGGGCGTCGGCGGCCTCCATCGTGCGCCGCGAATGCGTGATCACGATGAACTGCGTCTCGCGCGACATCTCGCGCAGGAGGCGCACGAAGCGCTCGTTGTTCACTTCATCGAGCGGTGCGTCGACCTCGTCGAGGATGCAGAACGGGCTCGGCTTGTAGCGGAAGATCGCGAAGAGGAGCGCCAGCGCGGTCAGGGCGCGCTCGCCGCCCGACAACAGCACGATGGACTGGTTCCTCTTCCCGGGCGGCTGGGCCACGAGCTCGATGCCGCTCTCCAGCACGTCTTCTTCGTCGAGGAGCTGCATGCGCGCCGCACCACCGCCGAACAGCGAGGCGAAGATCTCGCCAAATGACTTGTTCACGGCATCGAACGCATCGCGGAACAGCTCGCGCGACGTCATGTTGATCTTGCGGATCGTCGTGCGCAGCGACTCGATCGACTGGACGAGATCGTCGCGCTGCGTCCTGAGGAATGACTCGCGCGCCTCCAGCTCGTTGTGTTCCTCGATGGCGAGCACGTTCACCGGTCCGATCTTCTCGATGTGATCGGTGAGCCGCGCCACTTCGGCGTCGAGCGCGGCGCGCGCCTCGTCATCAGCCGGCGGCTCGACTTCGGCGAGCGCGTCGATGCCGGCGTGCAGGTCGAGCGAGAGCTGCTCGCGGAGAAGATCGAACGCCGATCGCGCGCGATCGCGACGCCGCTCCGCTTCGAACAGCGCGGTCTTCGCGGCGTTCCACTGCTCGCGCGCAGCGACCGCACCGCTCGCGAGCTCCTGCACGCGCGCTTGAAGGGAGGTGACTTCCGCCTCGATCGACGCGCGCAGCTCGGTCAACTCGGTCAGTCGCGCCACCGAGGATTCGAGCTGCTGCCGGGCATCGGCGAGCGCCGACTCGGTCTCCTGTTGCTTGCGGGCGAGCGTCGCGATCTCCTGCCGGACCTGCGTCATCCGCGATCCGAGCGAGATGACGATGCGGGCGAGGTTCTCGTGCTCGCGCTGAATCGCATTCACGTTGCCGGCCGCGGTCTCCACGTCGACGCGGGCCTTCGCCGCGACTTCCGTGATTTCCTCGAATGCCGTGCGCGCCGCGACGAGCTGCTGCTCGTGCGAGCGGATCGTCTCCTGCGTCGCCTGCTCCTGCTCTTCCAACGCGAGCAGATCATGGACCGCCGTGTCCCGCCGGCGGATGAGATCGGCCTTCTCGTCGGCATACAGCGTCTGCTCTTCCGAGGCGACGGCGAGATCTTTCTCGAAGCGATCGAGCTCGGAGCCGGAGCGCGATCGCCGCTCGCGCACATCGCGCAGCTCCTGCTCCGCCGTCCGGGCGTGCTCCTCGGCGAGGATTCGCGCGTCGTCTGCCGATCGCAGCTCTCCTTCCACCGTGTGCAGACCGGCGGAGAGGCCGCTGGCGCGAACTTCTTCGGAACCGAGGAGCGTCTCGAGATCGCTGAGCTGACGCTTGAGCGAGAAGACGCCCGGCGTCGCGCCTTCGGTCTTGCCGCCGGCGATGAGCGGACCGCGCACGACGTCTCCGTCGAGCGTCACGAATGTGGCGGCCGGCCGTTCCTTCGCCCGCTCCACAGCCTGGCGCAGATCGCCGACGATGTAGGCCTCGGGAATCGCCGCGCGGATTGCGTCCGCGACCGCCCCTTCGCCGACGACGGAGAACGCCGCATCGCCGCGCCGCGATCCCTCACCGGACGGCGTGTAGTCGAGCGCGACGAACGCGCCGCGGCCGGCGCCGCGCTCGCGAAGACGACCAATCGCTTCCACCGCTGTCTCGGCGTTCGCAACGACGGCTGCCTTCGATACTTCACGGAGAAGCGTGTCGAGCGCCGCTTCATAGCCCTCGGCTGCACGCACTGCTTCGGCAGCCGACGTGGCTTCGGGAATCAGATCGAGGACGACCCGGCGGACGTCCTCTTCCTGAGATTCGAGAGAGGTGAGAAGCGTGCGCAGCGAATCGATCTTGTAGGTTGTCTGCGACAGGCGATCGCGCGCGGAGGCGAGCGATTCGCGCATGCCGTCGCGGCGCGACAAGAGCTCATCGCGGAGCTGCACGGCGTCACGCGCCGCATGCTGCGCCGCGACGAATGCCTCTTCGGCCTCGTGGACGCGGCGATCCCAATCCTGCATTGTCGCCAGCGCGCCGTCGCGATTCTCGGTTGCGCGGCGTGCGGCATCGCTCAGCTTCGTCAGGTAGAACTCGCACTTCTCGACGGCGATCTCGATCTGGTGCACCTCGTTGCGCGCCGCGGAGATCCGCGCGATCGTGCGCATGAGCGACTCGCGCGCGTTGGCGACTGCCTTCTCGTGCTGGCGCACGGCGTCGGACCGCTCCTGGCGGTCGCGCTCGACCTGATCGGAGATCTCGCGAAGCCGATTGCGCTCGGTACGCGCCGCGTCGAGGGCATGCGTCTTCTCGTTCAGCGCCGACTGCTGCTCGGCGCCTTCCTCTTCCATCGCCGCGATCTGCTCGTGCGCGGTCTCGAGCCGTTGCACGAGATCGCTCAGATTCGCTTCCGACTGCTGCAGGAACGAGCGAAGCCGCTCGCCGTCGGCAGTGAGGCGCGCGATGTCCTCGCGGATCGCCGACGCGTGCGAGGCGCGATCGGCGTGCAGCGTCCGCGCTTCGCCGAGCTCCGACTCGCGATGCGCCGCGTGTTCGGCCCGCTCGCTCTCGCCGCGCTGCGCCTGTTCGACGAAGCCGTCCGCATTCTGCTGCTCCGCTTCCGCGGCGATGATCCGGCCGCGATAGAGCGTGCGCTTCGCCGTCGAGAGCTGATCGATCAGCTCTTTGTGCTTGCGCGCCTTGCCAGCCTGCCGCTTCAGAGAATTCAGATTGCGTGTCACTTCCGAGAGCGTGTCGTCGATGCGCAGCAGGTTCTGCTGCGTCTCTTCGAGCTTCAGCTCCGCGGCGCGGCGCTTCGTCTTGTATCTGGTGATGCCGGCCGCTTCCTCGATCAGCTTGCGGCGATCCTGCGGCTTATTGGAGAGGATCAGATCGATCTTCCCCTGCTCCATCACCGAGTAGTTGCGGATTCCCAGGCCGGTGTCCATGAGGATGTCCGAGATGTCTTTCATCCGGACGCGCTTGCCATTGAGGCGGAACTCCGACTCGCCGGTGCGGAAGACGCGCCGGTGCAGCGTGATCCTGCCGTCGTCGGCGGCGGGATGGCCGTTGTCGGTCGTGAGGGTGAGCGTGACTTCGCCCATCGACAGCGCGCGGCGGCGCGCCGAGCCCTGGAAGATCACGTCTTCCATCGTCTCGCCGCGGATGTGGGTGGCGCGATTCTCGCCCAGCACCCAGATGATGGCGTCGCAGATGTTCGATTTGCCGCAGCCGTTCGGACCGACGACGGCGGTCATCGCGGCGGGGAAGGTCAGCTTGGCGGGATCGTAGAAAGATTTGAAACCGGCGATTTCGAGGTTTTCGAGTCGAAGCATGAATTCGTTCGATAGTACTCAGGATTCACAGTCGCGTCGAGGCGTTGACAGCATCGTAGTCCTGAGTGCTGAGTCCTGAGTGCTGAGTGCCGAGTGCTGAGTGCTGAGTAGGGCGGGCGTGACTCAGAACTCAGCACTCAGCACTCAGCACTGCGACAATAAGGCCGTGATCGAACAGTTTCTCCAGAACGAGATCGAAGTCGGAACGTTTCCGTCCGCCACCTACGCCATTGGCTCGTTCGATCGGATAGAACGCGAGGGGGCGCTCGGGAATGCCGTGTCCGTTCCTCTGCGGCTGCCGGCGAGGGTCCGGACTCTCTACGACTGTGCGTCGATCACCAAACCTCTGATCACGACGACGCTCGTTCTGCAGGCGGTGGCCGAGGGGCGATTGAGCCTCGATGCGACGGTCCTTGATTACCCGCACACGGTGCGTCAACTGCTCACGCACACGTCGGGATTGATCGACTGGCTGCCGCTGTACGCGTTCGAGGATCCTCTGAACGAGATCCGCAAGCGCGTCGTTTACGAGGCTGGCACGCGCGTGTTGTATTCCGATGTCGGTTTCGTGCTCCTCTGGATGCAGCTCGAGGCGCTCTACGGCGATTGCGAGTCGCTCGCATTCGAGCGGATCTTCAGCCGGCTCAAGCTCGACGACGCGATGTTCCGCCCGCCGGCGACGCTGCGTCCGCGCATCGCCGCAACCGAATGGGGACAGCGCTTCGAGGCGCAGATGGCGCGCGATCGCGGCTTCCCTCTCAGTCCGCAGCTTCGAGAAACGCTGATGTGGGGCGACGTGAACGACAGCGTGGCGTATCACTTCGGCAATGGCGCCGCCGGAAACGCGGGACTGTTCGCGACCGCGCGAGCCGTGTTCCGTTTGGCGCAGGCCTGGGCGCGCGCTGAGCTCGTCCCGCGCGAGCTCGTCGGCGAGGCGACCCGCAATCAGACGGCCAGTCTCAATGAATCGCGCGGCTTCTCGTGGATCGTCGGCAGCGGTGCGGAACCGGCGCAGCCCCTCTCGGCGCGCGCCTTCGGCCACACCGGGTTTACGGGGACCTCCGTTTGGATCGATCCGGATCGCGAGCGGATCTTCGTTCTGCTCACGAATCGTATTCATCCATGCAGCGCGCCCGTCGCGATTCAGCGCGTCCGTCGGGAGTTCCATCGCGCGGCAATTGAAAATTGAAAATTGAAAGAACGAGAGCGGTGCTGGCTGCGGCTTTTTCAATTTTCAATTTTCAATTCTCAATTCCTCCGCTCCAGACACTGCCAGGCGCCCAACTCGCCGCGCGCGTGCGAAGTAACCCAGCGGCGCCAGTGTCACCGTTCGCGTCCGCCAGCGCCGCAAACATGAAGACAGTTTCCGCCAGCAGAGGATCGGCGTCCGTGTAATCGTCGCGGAACCGCGTCTCGAGCAGCTCGATGTTGTCGCGGAACACGCGCAGCGCCCCGTCGCGATCGCCGGCGCGGAGCAGGATGTACGCCAGGCCGAGCGCCTGGAACTCCTGGATCTGCGGATAGAGCGCGATCGTCTCTTCCATCATCTTTTTCGCTTCATCGAGATCGCGGCCGAGGTGCGCGAGTGAGAGCGCGAGGCCCTCGCGCGCGGCGGGATCGTCCGAGCGGCGGTACGCATCGATCGCCTCGCCGAAGCGTCCCAGGAGCTTGAGCGCTTCGCCGCGGTGAAGCCAGCCGGCGGAGTCGCTCGGTTCCATCGCCGCGGCTTCCTGATAACGATGCTGCTGGATGAGTTGCTGTGCCGTCGTGGCCGGCCTCTGCGCGCGCATGTACAACACGGCCCAGCCGAGGAGAACGACCGCGCCGACGATGACCGTGACTTCGAACAGCATTAGTGTTGCTGTTGCGCCGGCGGCTGCGGCGGCTGCGGCGGCGCAGGTTGGCCTTGCGCGGCGGCCTGCTTCTGAGCCGCTTCCTGCGCCGCGGCCTGCTGTGCCGCGATCACCTCGGGCGGCGTTACCGCGCCCTGCTCCACGATGAACGTCTGCATCATCTGCGGATGCCCGTCGGTCTGGAAATCGAGCTCCGGTATCGGCAGCGGCTTCGTCTCATCCGGCTGATTGCTCAGGTCCGCGACTTCGGTGAGCGCAACGGCGGGGGCATTCGAAATGCGCGCGTTGCGCGACGTCACGAGTTGATGCAGCGCAGCGAGGATGAGAAACGCGACGATCGCCGTGAGCGCCACGACGATTCCCTGTCGCTGCCGCGCGTATTCGAGAACGCTCTCCGACGCCGATACCTCGCGCGGCCTGAAGACCTCCTGCAGCACGGCTTGTGTGTCGACGGCCTTCTCGCCGGTCGTCGGATTCGCGCCGCAATACGGACAGATCTTCGCCGCCGCGTCGATCGGATGCCGGCAGGCGGCGCACGTCACTTCATTCATGAGGGTTGAATGATACGTCGACGGTAAACGGCGCTTCTACCGGCACTCCGTTCTCGGTCGCCGGTTTGAATCGCCAGCGCTGCAAGGCGCCGATCAGCTTTCCGGTCTCACCAGGGATGCCCTGAAGCACGTTCACTTCCTTCACGTGTCCATCTTTGCCGATGATGAGCTTAAGCCGCGCGGTCATGGGCCGGCTCACACGAACATCAGGCAGCGGCTGATCCGTGGGAACAGGTCGCGTGGTGACGACCACCCGCGCCGCGGGGGAGGGGAGGTTCACCGGATCGCGTGACGATTCAGATCCATTCGGCTGCGGCTGCTGCTGCGGCTGCTGTGGCGACGCCGATGACGCCGAGGTCTGTGGAGGCGGCGTCGTGTCGGGCGGCACGACCGGCGTGGTGATCGATCGCGGGTCGACGAGCACATCCATCTTTTTCTTTTCGGCCTTCGCACGCTGCGCCATCTGCGCATACTCCTCCGACGAGACGGCCGTGGCGTCGGTCCGCTGATATTCGGTTGGGACGCCCTGCGCAGGATTCGCGAGCGGTGCGCTCGTGATCGGCTGTTCGATGTCCGGCATGCCGTCGCTCACCGGCACGAGCGTGACGTTCGCGCGTGGCGACGGCCTGCCGGTACCAGTCGTCGCAGTCGCCGCCGCCTCTTGCTCGGCGGTTGTCGGCGGCCGGTTCCTGCCATGAACCAGCGAACCGATGCTGAATGCGGCGATCAACAGCACCACACCGCCAACGCCCGCCAGCACGCGGTTGCGCACGCCATGATCGGCCGGCGGAGTGTACGCGGGCACCGCACTCTCCTGCACCGGTGTGGCGGCGAGAACGGGTTCGGACTGGTCCCAGTTGCAGTACGGGCAGATCCGCGCGTACGCATCGATCGCTCGTCCGCACTTGATGCACTGTCTACGGTCGGCCATGCCTGCTCTCCAGAGGTGCAACCGTTATACCGCCAGCCGGAGGCGTCCGTCTGGCCGGCGAGACGCCGGCGGACCAGCCGCCGGGACGGCGGCGCTCTTCGGGTCGGTCGGTTCGCTGCAGCGAAGCTGGATCGACAACCTATTTCGATTCTGTAGGTTGACCCTCTGCGCCGGAACGTCTGTCCTACAATGGGTGCGGATGTTCGAGCCCGCCCGAAACCTCGGTCCCTACAAGCTGATCGGCCGAATCGGCGCCGGCGGCATGGGCGAGGTGTGGAAGGCGGAGGACACCCGGCTCGGACGGATCGTCGCAATCAAGATCCTTCCGCCGAAGATCGCGGCGAATCCGGAGGCGATCGCGCGCATGCGCCGAGAAGCACGCACCGCCGCGCAGCTCAATCATCCGAACATCGCCACGATCCACTCGTTCGAGCAGGACGGCGATCGGCTCTTCATCGTGATGGAGTTCGTCGAGGGCGAGCCGCTCACGGCGATCATCGCGCGAGGCGCGCTGCCGGAAACGGAGGTCTCGCGCATCGGACGCAGCGTCGCCGACGCGCTCGTCGAGGCCCACGGCAAAGGCATCGTGCATCGCGACATCAAGCCGGACAACATTATCGTGTCGAGCTCGCGCGTGAAGGTGCTCGATTTCGGCATCGCGAAACGCATCGGGTTCGAGCCCACGACCTCGGAGACGCCTACCGCGTTCGTCACGCAGGAAGGGATGATCATCGGAACGGTGCACTACATGTCGCCGGAGCAGGCGCTCGGGAAACCGCTCGATGCGCGCACCGACATCTTCTCGCTCGGCGTCGTGCTGTATCAGGCAGCGACGGGCCGGCAACCCTTCGGCGGCGAGACGATCACGGAAACGATCACCCAGATCATCCGCGACGAGCCGGCCGCACCGCGTCGCGTGAACCCGTCGATCACGCCGGGACTCAACGCGATCATTCAGCGCTGCATGCGGAAGAACCGCGACGAGCGATTCGCGTCGGCGGCGGAGTTGGCGGGTGCGATTGCCGCGCCCGCGACGGTGAAATCCACGAAACCCGGCGGCGTGAAGCCGGCGGACCAGCCGGCCAGAGGCCGGCGTTCCTCGGCGTTGTGGATCGGCGCAGTCGTCGTGCTGCTCCTCGCCGGCATCGCAGCTGTTTCGTATCAGCACCGCAACGTGCCTCCGCCAGTGCAAAGTGTGGCGCCGCCGACCTCGGCGGCGCCTCCCGTGCCGAGCACCACAACCGTCGAGGTGCCTGCGCCGGCGCGCGCCGCCGACCTCGGCGGCGCCACACAAACCGCGCCGCCCGAGCCGACTGCCTCCGAGCACTTTACCCGCGGCATGGACGCGCTGTTCAACCGCAACTTCGGAGCGGCGAGGCATCAATTCAAGACCGCACTCGAAAATCCAGACGGGCTGGATGCGCGGCAGCAGCAACTGGCGCGACTCGGGCTGGCGATCGCGTCGGGGGACCGTCCGCAGGCGCAGGAGATCGCGCGCGAGATTCATGAGGCGAGTCCCGACGATCCCGGCCTCGAGCGCATCCGGCGCGCGTTCGCCATGGCGGCGGAGCGCGAAGGTCCGCAGCGCCGCCGCCCCTGGAAACCGCGGGCGCACTGACTTCCCTTACAATCCGCCGCTCGCATGCTCGATCCGATCTCGCTCGCGCGTCAGCTCATCGACATCCCCTCGCCGACGGAGAGTGAGCGCGCAGTCGGCGAGTTTCTCGACGCTGAGCTGAGGAGGCTCGGTTACGCGACGCGGCGTCACGCCGTGGCCGAGGACCGCTTCAATGTTTTTGCGTCGGCCGGCGGGCGGCCGCGCGTCGTCATCAACTCGCACATCGACACGGTCCCGCCGTGGTTCGCTTCGCACGAAGAAGGCGAATTCCTCTACGGACGTGGCGCCTGCGACACGAAGGGCGTCATCGCCGCGATGATCGCCGCCGGCGAGAAGCTGCGCGCGTCCGGCGTTCGCGATTTCGCGTTTCTCTTCGTCGTCGGCGAAGAGACCGACTCGATCGGTGCGAAGAAGGCGAACGTCGAATTTGCGAACCTCGGTTCGGAGTACGTCGTGGTCGGCGAGCCGACGGGCTCGAAATTCGCGCGCGCGTCGAAGGGCGCGTTCACGTGCACCGTCCGATTCGAAGGTGTGGCCGCGCATTCGGCATACCCCGAGCGCGGCGATTCCGCGATCGCGAAGATGGTCGCGGCGATCGACGCGATCAACAAAACGAACTGGGGGACGCACGAGGTTCTCGGCAGCGCGACCGTGAACGTCGGCGTGGTTCGCGGCGGACAGAAGCCGAACATCGTTTCCGCCGAGGCCGAGGCGGAGATGATGTTCCGCACGGTCAGCGATCCGGAGGAAGTTCGGAAGCGGCTGGAGCCCCTGGTGTCGCGGTTCGGCGGAACGATCATCCGCGGGCTCGGTAACCCGCCCCAGTTCATGACCGTGCCGCCGGAAGCAGATTCGGTCGTCATCGCGTTCAATACCGATGTGCCGCACCTGAAGAGCCTCGGCAAGGCGCTGCTCTTCGGTCCGGGGTCGATCCTCGACGCGCACGGCGCGCGTGAGAAGATCGCGAAGCGGGACATTCTTGCCGCTGTCGATGTGTATCGCGATCTGGTCGGACAACTGCTTCGGTAGTCGGGAAACGGCGAAAGAAGTGCTGAGTCCTGAGTCCTGAGTCCTGAGTGAAGTTCCGGCTCCAGCACTCAGCACTCAGCACTCAGGTCTCAGGACTCAGCACTCAGGACTCAGCACTCAGCACTCAGGACTGAATGCAATTCACGGACTCTCACTGCCACCTCACGCCATTGAACGCCACGGAGCTGCTGACGCGCGCTCGCGCGGCAGGCGTGCACGGGTTCGTGGTTCCGGCGACGGACGCGAAGAACGCGCCTGATGCGATCGCGATCGCAGCGCAGCACCCCGACGTGTGGGCGGCGGTCGGTTTTCATCCGCACGAGGCGAAAGACTGCGATGACGCTGCGTTCGCTGAGATCTCGCGCCTGGCGCGACACGAACGCGTCGTCGCGATCGGTGAATGCGGACTCGACTATCACTACGACCATTCGCCGCGCGACGTGCAGCGAGAGGTCTTCGCGCGGCATCTGGCCCTGGCGCGCGAAACGGGCAAGCCGATCATCATTCACAATCGCGAGTCGACGAGCGATGTGCTCGAGATGGTGAGAGGCGATGTTCCCTGTATTCTTCACTCGTTCACCGAATCAGCGGACGTCGCGCGAAAGTTCGTCGATCGCGGCGCGTTCATCTCGTTCTCCGGGATCGCGACATTTCGCACCGCGCAATCGATCCGCGATGCGGCCGCAGTCGTACCGCACGATCGCGCGCTGATCGAGACGGACACGCCCTACCTCGCGCCCGTGCCCTATCGCGGCCGCGAGAACGAGCCGGCGTACGTCGTGAAGATCGCAGAGCTTCTGGCCGGTGTGTGGCGCATCCCGCTCGAGAAAGTGGCCGGGGAGACGAGCGCCAATTTCGAGTCGGTGTTCTCGGTTAGACTGCCGCGATGACCGGCCGTCCCGATCTTTCGGTCGTGTTTCCCGTCTACAACGAAGCGGAGAACATCCCCGTTCTCCTGGGCGAGATCGCGCACACTCTGGACGGGAAGGGCTGGTCGTACGAAATGGTGGCGGTCGACGATGGCAGCGCCGATCGCAGTCTCTCGATCCTCAGGGACATGCGCACGAAGCACCCCAACCTCCGCGTGCTCGCGTTCGAGAAGAACAGCGGGCAGACCGCCGCGCTCGACGCGGCGTGGCGCGCGGCGCGCGGGCGGCTCGTCGTCTCGCTCGACGCCGATCTGCAGAACGATCCCGCCGACATTCCGGCCATGGTGCGCACGCTCGAGCAGCAGAACGCCGACATGGTCATCGGCGTGCGCACGAATCGCCGCGATACGTGGAGCCGCCGCATGCAGTCGCGCATCGGCAACGGCGTGCGCAACTGGATCACGAACGATGTCATCACCGACACCGGCTGCTCGCTCAAAGTCGTGAAGCGTGAAGCCATCGATCGCGTGCGCCTCTTCACCGGCATGCACCGCTTTCTGCCCACGCTGGTTCGCATGGACGGATATAAAGTCGTCGAGATGCCGGTGAACCACCGGCCGCGCCGGTTTGGCGTCTCGAAGTATGGCGCGATGAATCGCGCCGCGCGCGGACTGATCGACTGTCTGGCCGTGCGCTGGATGACGAAGCGCGCGCTCAAGTACAAGGTGCGCGAAGAGGAAGCGTGATGCCGATCGATCCGCGGAGCTGGCACTGGGACCTCTGGGTCGCGTTCGGCCTGGGGGGGCAGCTCATCTTTGGCGCGCGCTTCATCGTGCAGTGGCTCGCCTCCGAGAAGAAGAAGCAGAGTCACATCCCGATCGTGTTCTGGTACCTGTCCCTGATCGGCGGACTGATCACCACCGTTTACGCAATTCACCGTCGGGACACCGTGTTCATCCTGGGGCAGGGTGCCGGACTCGTCGTCTATGTCCGTAACCTGATGCTCATCTACCGCCACCGCGCCGAACATGCTGAAACCCGAACAGCGGAACCGGCTGCTTCAGATCGCGCGTAGCTCGATCGCGGAAGTCCTCGACGGCCGCCGGCCGGAGCTGAGGTCCGACGAGTTCGATGAGGTGCTGCGGCGGCCGAGCGGTGCGTTCGTCTCGCTGCACAAACACCGGCGCGAGCTCCGCGGCTGCATCGGTTCGATTCAACCCGTGCATCCGCTCTATCAGGCCGTTTCCACGAGCGCGATCAACGCGGCGTTTCGCGACCCCCGATTCCTACCGCTGCAGAAAAGCGAGCTGACCGTGGTGCACATCGAGATCTCGGTGATGAGCCCGATCGTCCCGGTGAGCGCCGAAGACGAGATCGAAGTCGGCCGCGACGGCCTGATCATCAGCCGCGGCCGCTACGCCGGCCTCCTCCTCCCCCAGGTCGCGACCGAGTACGGCTGGGACCGCCACACTTTCCTCAATCAGACCTGCATCAAAGCCGGTCTGCCTCCAGACTCATGGCGCCTGCCCGATTGCCGCATCGAGAAGTTCTCCGCCGAGGTCTTCGGCGAGTAGGCCGGTCGCAGGCCACAGGTCGGCGGGCTCAAGAGCCAAGAGCTTAGAGCCAAGAGCTCCTCGTAAAATACTGACCATACGAATCTTGCGACCAAGCGAGCTCATCGCGCAATAACCGGTCCGCGCAGCGGCGTTTAACAGGTCACTCGATAGAAGAAAGTTTTATTTTGATCACAAGTAACTTTCGTTCGAGGCCCGGGAAACTGATGACGAAGCGACCGACTCTGACCGAGAACGTATCCGCGAAAGTGGCTCGCATGCGCCGCAGCGCCGGGCGGAACCGACTGTTCCGCTTCCTCGGCGGGCGGGGTGCCGTGACTCTCGCTCTTGGTTGCGCTCTTTCGATCGGCGGCGTCACGGAGGCCTTCGACGGCATGCATTTCCTCGTCCTGAAGGATCTGGATGCCGTGCGCGTGGTCCGTCAGCAGGGCGATCGCTCGACCCTTGTCGCGAAGATCGAAGACGGATTCGCCGCGAACTCGGTGTTTAAGCTCTCTCAGGCGCTGCCGGGGCGGCTGGTCACACGCCAGCTCTCGCTCTTCACGGACGCATGGCTGCCGGTCGATCCGTCCCAGCCGAAGACCGACGTTCTCCATGAGGAGTTCGCCCGGATCGGCAATGCGATCCGCCGGCAGTTCTACTCGGAAGAGATCCCGTACGGCGATCTGATTCACCAGAAAGCTGAGAAGTACTCGGTGGATCCAGCACTCGTCGCGGCCGTGATCGAGCAGGAGTCGAAGTTCAGCCGAACGGCACGCTCGCAGGTCGGCGCACAGGGTCTCATGCAGCTCATGCCGAGCACCGGGCGCTGGATGGGTGCGCGCAACCTTTACGATCCTGAGCAGAACATCGATGCCGGCGTGAAGTACATCAAGTACCTGCAGGGCCGGTTCGGTGGAAACCTGAACAAGACGATCGCCGCGTACAACGCAGGCGAGGGCAACGTGAAGCGCTACGGCGGAGTGCCGCCGTTCGGCGAGACGCGGACCTACGTCAAGAAGGTCATGAGCAACTACGCCAGGCGGAACGAGCAGCTCAAGAAGTACGGTGCCGGGCAGCAGCAGCAGCAGGGCGGGGCGGCCGTGACCGAGGCGGATGGAGCGCTGACTCTGCGTTGACCGTTGACCGTTGACGCGGCGGTGTGACCCGAGTGGCGGTACAGCGGCCAACGGACAGCGGCCAACGTCCTCGCACAACCCCTTTCCCATTTGACGTTTGCGCCCGATGTGCGCTACCGTTTCCTCAACTCTGGGAGGGGATGATGGTCAGTGTGCGTTGGGTGGCTCCCGTACTCCTCGTGGCGATGGCGATTCCCGCGGCCGCCGCGGTTCCGAAGTCGTCGTCCCATCCTCCACGCGAGCTCCATCGCGTTGGAGATCATTGGACACCTTACAACCCGCCTGATCCGTCGACGTATCCGCCGAACGCGAAGACCTACACCATCAAGCAGGGCGACACGCTGTGGGCGCTCGGGCAGCAGTTCTACGGTCATCCGTATCTGTGGCCGCAGTTGTGGGAAGCGAACACGTGGATCACGGACGCGCACTGGATTTATCCGGGCGATGTGCTCCTCGTCGGCGGCGAGGCCGCGGAGGCGAATGTCGCCACCGGAACCACGGCGACGTCGACCGGCCGCTCCGGGACCGGAACAGAAACGACGGAGCCGCAGCCGGGCGGCGGCGTGGCCGGTGCAACGATGGGACGCACGGAGCCGACGCCGATTGCTCTGGGCACCGAAGCCGACGTCTACTGCTACGGCTATCTCGGTGACCCGAACGAACCGCTGCCGAATAGCGTCGAGTCGTTCGAAGACGTCGAAGTGATGTTCCAGGCCGGCGCCGTCACGCAGAACAGCGCCGCGGTGGAAGGCCATCTGATCTTCATCGACGGTGGCACATCGACCGGCCTGGTGGCCGGCGAGACGTACCTCGCGGTGCTGCCGGGCAAGCTCATTTATCACCCGCGGACGGGCGAGCTGGTCGGACGTCACTACGATTACCGCGGTCAGATCCGCGTCCTCTGCGCAGATGAGACGCATGCCCGCGCGATGGTCACGTCGTCGTGCAAGGAGATCGACATCGGCACACGACTGAAGCCGATGCCGCAGCTTCCGATTCCGATCGCGCGCATCCCGGATCTGCCGGCGTTCTGCGATTACCCGACGGGACGGAACAACGCGTTCATCGTGTCATCGTCGAAGGATCAGTCTGAGGCGCTCGGCGTCGGCGACCTCGTGCAGATCGATATCGGACGCGACGATCAGCTCCAGCCGGGAGACTTCCTGACGGTCTTCCGCGACAGCCCGGTCATTGGCCAGCCTCGCCAGGTCCTCGGCGAGATAGGCATTCTGACGACTGAGAACCGTACGTCGACCGCGAAGATCGTGGCCATGCGACGGTCGATGGTCGTCGGCGATCAGGTCGAGCGCAGATAGCGACGCGCCTCAGTGCCTTCTCCCCGCTTGCGGGGAGAAGGTGCGCGAAGCGCGGATGAGGGGTCGAAATGAAGACCCTCACCCAGCCTTCGGCCACCCTCTCCCGCAAGCGGGAGAGGGCGCTACGGCAGCCTTCGTGTAGAATCGCGCGTCCGGGTCCATAGCTCAGCGGTTAGAGCTACCGGCTCATAACCGGCAGGTCCCAGGTTCGAATCCTGGTGGACCCACCAGGCGCGATGACAGGAATTGATCCCATCACCATTTGTCCCAGGCAGCGGCCGATCAGTCGATCTGCAAAGGCGTTCCGACCATGGAACGCCTTTCGTGTTTTTGGAGGGGCGTGTTGAAAGACGTCGAGAAACTGTGGGAGCTGCAGAGCGTTCTGTCGCAGCTCGCTGACCATGAGAAGCAGATGAGCGTCAAACCGGAGTCCTTCGCCGCGATCGATCGCGAGTACCAGGGCGCGAGCGACGAGATGACTCGCCTCGGTGAGTCCTACGAGACGATGGCGAAGGAGCGCCGCCGCGTCGACGGCGAGCTCTCCGATCAACAGGAGCTCCTGAAGAAGTATCAGGGCCAGCTGATGCAGGTGAAGAACCAGCAGCAGTATGCCGCGGCGTGGAAGGAGATCGACGCCGCGCGCAAGCACGTCAAGGACCTCGAGGACTCCGCCCTGAAGACGATGACGGAGATGGAAGGCGTGCAGAAGCAGCTCGACGAGAAGCGCGCGGGCCACGACGAGCTGAAGTCGCGCTACGACAAGGCCCACGACGCGTGGCAGCACTCCCTCGGCGACCTGCGAACCGAGGCGGAGCAGTTGAAGAAGAAAGCGGCGGAGATCGAAAGCACACTCCCCGAGAATCTGAAGAGGGAGTTCCATCGCATCTCCAGACAGCGCGGCGGCATCGCCGTGGCGCACATCGTCAACGACTCGTGCAGCGCGTGCCGCACGCGCATCCGTCCGGCGCTGCTCCAGCGGCTGATGCGGAGAGAAATGGTCACGTGCGAAGGTTGCGCTCGCATTCTCTACACGGAGAAGTCGTCCTGAAGGCGAAGGGGTGGGTGGACGGCGCATCGCGCGGCAATCCCGGTCCCGCAGGCTACGGAGCGCACATCGAGCTCGCGAACGGTGAGATCATCGAAGTCGCCGGCTGGCTCGGCGTCACCACGAACAATGTCGCCGAGTACTCGGGATTGATCGAAGCGCTCACCGTGGCGCGCAACGCCGGAGCGACCGAGCTCGAGATCATTTCCGACTCGGAGCTTCTGGTGAAGCAGATGCTCGGCCAATATCGCGTGAAGCATCCCAATCTCATTCCGCTGTTCGAAGAGGCGCGATCGCTGGCACGGGGTTTCCGGCGCTTCTCGATCCGCCACACGCTTCGCGCGGGAAACAAAGATGCCGACCGCCTGGCCAATCTGGCCGTCGATCGCGGCGAGGGACGGTCGGAAGAGAGGCGGCGCGCCGATGCTCACCCCTGACGAGATCCGGGCGAACGTGCGGGCCGTCGAGCAGCGGATCGCCGCCGCGTGCCAGCGCGCCGGACGCGCCCTCGATTCAGTGAAGCTGATCGCCGTGACGAAGACGTTCCCGGCCGCCGCCGCAGATGCCGCGATCGCGGCCGGCATCCGCGAGCTGGGAGAGAATCGCGTTCAGGAAGCGCGCCACAAGATTCCGCAGGTCAGCGGACGCGCGCGATGGCATCTCATCGGCCATCTGCAGTCGAACAAGGCGAAAGACGCCGTGCGCATGTTCGACATGATTCAGACGATCGACTCCGTCGCCCTCGCGGAGAAAGTGGCGCGCGCAGCCGAGGCGGCCGGGAAGAGGCAGGAAGTGCTGCTGGAGGTCAACATCGGAGGCGAGGACCAGAAGAGCGGCGCCGAGCCCGGCGATACGTCACGTCTGGTCGAAGACGTGCGAAAGCTCGGCGCTCTCGACCTGCGCGGCCTGATGGCGATCCCGCCGGTCGGTTCGCCTGAGGACGCCCGCCGGCATTTCCGCGCTCTTCGCGTTCTTCGCGACGGGCTCGGCCTCACGGAATTGTCGATGGGCATGACTGATGATTTCGAGATTGCCATCGAAGAGGGATCGACGATGATCCGCGTCGGCCGCGCCATTTTCGGAAGCAGAGGCTGAGGTGGGCCCCTTCATTGCGCCGTTCATCAACGCCGTTCTGATCGTCCTCGACCTCGTGCAGTGGATCGTCTTCGCGTGGGTGATCCTTTCCTGGATCGTGTTCTTCGCGCGGCAGAGCTCCTTCCGATGGCGCTACAAGCAGTTCTTCAACGTCCTCGAGCAGGTCGACGAGATCCTGTCGCGGATGACCGCGCCGTTCCTGCGGCCGTTCCGGCGGATCCTGCCTCCCCACAAGACGGCCGGCATCGACTGGTCGCCGATGCTCCTGCTGCTGGCCATCTTCATCCTGCGGGGGCTGATCGCGGCTGCCGCCGGCGCTATACTCTTCAGATAACCATGTGACGGGAGGGCGGCATGCAGGACCTCACACCACTCGAGATCCAGAAACAGACCTTCGCGCGCGCGGTGCGCGGCTTTCACCGCGATGAAGTGCGCGCCTATCTCCACCTCGTTGCCGAAGAGATCGAGCGCCTGCTCAAGGACGTCGATCGGCTCGCGCGGGAGAACGCGATGCTGCGCGACGAGCTCGAGGATCACTCGCAGCGGGAGCGCATCCTCAAGGACACGCTCCTCTCCGCGCAGAAAGTCTCCGAAGACGTCCGGGCGAACGCGCGGAAGGAAGCGGAGCTGATCGTCAAGGATGCCGAGCTTCTCTCCGAGCGGCTCGTCGGTCAGGCGATGCAGCGCGTCGCCGATCTGGAGCGCGCGATCCAGGACCTCAAGATCGAGCGCACCGGCGCGCGCAACAAGCTTCTCGCGACCATCGACACCGTGCAGCAGCTCCTCGTGCTCGACGCGGAACAGGAAGCGAACGATCACCCGATCACCGCGATGTTCCGGCGGGCTGGCGAGTAGCGGGTGTAGTGTGGCGCCGCCGACCTCGGCGGCGCTCGGCCGGCGAGTCGCCGGGCGCTCCACTCATGATTCTGATCCGTCATCTGTCCCAGGTCGCGACTCCTGTCGGTACGGCCGCCGTCCGTGGTTCGGCGATGCGCTCGTTGCACGTGATCGATCGCGCGGCAATCGTGATCGACGAAGGTCGGTTCGTTTTTGTCGGGCCGGAGTCGGAAGTTCCCAAAGAGCTCCGCATTGCGGAAGACATCGACGCCCGCGGCGGCACCGCGATCCCCGGCTTCGTCGATACGCATACCCATCTCCCGTTCGCCGGCACGCGCGAGTCGGAGTTCAACCGCCGGCTGAGGGGCGAGACGTACGAGCAGATCGCCGCGAGCGGGGGCGGTATCGCGTCGAGCGTTCATGCCACGCGCAGCGCAAGCGAGGAGCAACTGGTCGAGAACGTTCTCGCGCGCGCCGACACGATGGCGCGGTACGGCACGACGACTGCCGAAGCGAAGAGCGGCTACGGGCTCGACAAGGCCTGCGAGCTGAAGCAGCTCCGGGCGCTGAAACGCGCCAGTGAGCGTTCGCCGGTGCGCCTCGTCCCGACGTGCCTCGCGGCGCATGAGTTTCCCCCGGAGAGCCGCGGCAGCACGGCCGCGCGCGACGGCTGGGTCTCGACGATCATCGGGGAGATTCTCCCCGCGGTCGCGGAGGCGAAGCTGGCGGTGTTCTGCGACGCGTTCGTGGAGCGCGGCGTGTTCACGCGTGAGCAGGGCGAAGACGTCCTCCGCGCCGCCCGCGCCCTCGGCATGACGCCGCGGTTGCACGCCGACGAATTCACCGACAGCGACGGCGCCGCACTCGCCGTCTCGCTCGGCGCCGCGTCCGCCGATCATCTGATGCAGGTCTCCGATCGCGGCATCGCCGCGCTGGCGAAGTCGAATACGGTCGCGAATCTCCTGCCCGGCACCTCGTTCTTCCTGATGTCCGATCGCTATGCGCCGGCGCGGACCCTGATCGACGCCGGCGCGATCGTCTCGCTGTCGACCGATTGCAACCCCGGCTCGTCGATGACCGAATCGATGCAGATCGTCGTGCAGCTCGCGACGCTGCAGATGAAGATGACCGTCGAGGAATCGCTCACCGCGGCGACGCTCAACGGCGCGTACTCACTCGGCCTCGCGAACGAGACCGGCTCGATCGAGCCCGGCAAACGCGCGGATCTCGTCATCCTCGACGCGCCGAACTATTTGCACCTCGTCTACCACTTTGGGGTGAATCTGGTGAGGGTCGTCTTCAACGGTGGACGGTTGACGGTTGACGGTTGACGAGGCCCGATCTCGCGAGAGCGTTGGGTTTTGCTTCGTAGGCTGATTTCGTTGACCGTTGTTCGTGGACCGTTGTCGGGGCGGCGTTGCGCGAGAGACGTGTCCATCTCCTGATCTTCCAACGAGAGATCGTGACACTCGCGAGAGGCCGCGTCAGCACGGTCAACGGTCAACGAAAACATGCCACGAAGCGAAATTTGCTCGGCGCACGGCGCCGGGCCTCGTCCACCGTCCACCGTCAACCGTCAACCCAATCGCACAGCCTCCGATACAACGCCTCCGCCGCCTCGTTCTTGCACTCGAACGAGCACCCGGCGATGTGCGGTGTGAGAATCAGACGCGGATCGTCGGGGAAGATGCCGCGCGGCGGCTCCGGATCGAAGACATCGAGCGCGACGCCGCCGAGGTGATCGGCGGCCAGCGCGGCGAGGACGGCGCGCTGATCGATCACTTCGCCCCGCGATGCGTTGATCACGATCGCACTCTTCGGCAAGCGCTTCAGTTGCGTCTCGCCGATCATGCGGTTCGTCTCGGGAGTGAGCGGGACGTGCATGGTGAGGATGTCGCTCGTGGCGAGCAGCTCGTCGAGCGACTGCACGCGTCGCGCGCCGCGCTCCTTGAAGTCGCCGTCGCTGATGTACGGATCGACCGCCGCGGGTTGCATTCCGAACGCAGCCGCCAGTCGCGCCACGCGGCGGCCGACCTGCCCGAGCCCGACGATGCCGAGGCGGTAGTGCCGGAGCTCGTGACGCGTGGTGCAATCCTCGCGCAGCCACACGCCGTTCGCGACCTGTCTCGTGTACGCCGGCACGGTGCGCGTGAGCGCGATCATGTCGCCGATCACGAGCTCCGCGACCGCGTTCGCATTGATGCCGGGAAGACTGATGACTTTGATCCCGCGCTTCTCCACGGCGGCGAGGTCGATGTTGTCGATGCCGGCCGTTCCCTGCGCCAGGACGCGCAGCTTCGGCGCGCGACCGAGCACAGCGTCGGTCACTGTGTTGAACGTTCGCGTGATCAGGATGTCGCATTCGGTCACGAGGCCGCTCAGGTCGCGAACCGGTTGATACGTGACTTCGAATCGCTCGTCGCCGCGCAGCAGCTCCAGGAGCGCCGGCTCGACGTCGGCGGCGATGTGGACGCGTTTCAGCATGCAGGGGAGTGTAGCGTCTGTGTCATTCCGAGCGTGAGCGAGGAATCTGGGGGACAGGGCGGCGCGAGGCATGATGTTCGAGCCATCCTGTCCCCCAGGTCCCTCGCTACGCTCGGGATGACACGTGTGTAAACTGCGGGTGTTGCGACGCTTCCTCCGTAAACACCAACTGGCCTTTCTCGCGCTCGCCGTCTATCACTTCGTTTTCTTCTTTCCGGTGATGTTCATGGCGCGCGTCGTCTCGCCGGACGACGTGTTCAGGAACTACGAGCCGTGGTCGATCCTCCACCCAGGCGACGTGCAGAACGCGCTGCTCAACGACCCGCCGACCGCGTACCTCACCGTGATGTCGCTCCTGAAGGAGCATCGCGCGGCGTTTCACTGGAACCCGTACGTGGGCGGCGGGATCCCCGGCTTCGGATCGTCCGGGGCGGCGGTGCTGTCGCCTTTCATTCTCATCCCGACGCTCGTCGTGCCGCTGTCGTGGGTCTACACGGCGATCATCTTTTTGAAGCTGAACGTCGCGTTCTGGTGCGCCTACATGTGGCTGCGCGAAGAGCGCCTCGGCAAGCGCGGCGCGGTGATCGGCGCGATCGTCATCGCGGCGGCGGGGGTCTACTCCGTCCGCTGGCTGTGGCAGCTCACGAATGCGACCGCGCTCTATCCGGCGTTCCTCTGGATCATCCGCCGCACGTGGAATCACAAGCGCACGCCGATTTGGGTCGTCGCGGTTGCGGTGGTCGCGTACGCGCTCACCGGTTTTCCCGCGACGATGGCGTACGGCGCGTGGCTGTGCATCGCGTACCTCATTTATCTCTCGATCCGGTATCACCGTATCCCGGTGAAGAGCGCCGGGCGCTTCGCGGCAGCGATCGCGATCGCGCTGCTCATCACCGCGCCGTCGCTCGTGCCGTTCGTCCAGTTCATCGGGCGTTCGGGCTACCTGTCAACGCGCGCTACGCTCAGCTCGAAGGTGTTCTATCCGCCCGAGCACTGGCGCAGCTTTTTCGATCCCGACCGCCTCGGCAATCCGGCCTACAAGAACTGGTCGGGCGCGAAGGGCCTCGGCATGCTGAACAACTACGTCGAGACAACGGTGTTCGTCGGCGTCATTCCGATCGCGCTGGCGATCTTCGCGCCGTTCAATCGCCGGGCGCGCGATCGCTGGTTCTGGATCGCTGCGCTGATCGTCATCCTCGGCGCGATCTTCGGGAAAGCGCCGATGCGCAATCTCCTCGGTGCGCTTCCGGGCTTCAAATACTCGCCGCTCACGCGAGCGGTGATGTTGTTGCCCATTCCCGCCGGCTATCTCGCGGGGGCGGGCGCGGCGTGGCTGCTCGGGCGCAGAATCCGATTCGAACACGCGCGCGTGCTGCGTTTCGCCGTCGCTTCACTGCTCGTCATCGTCGTGGCCACGGAGCTCTCGCGCTTCGCCGGCCGCTTCTATCCGTATCTGACGACGGTGGAGACCGGCATCCCCCAGACGCCGACGATCGAGTTCCTGAAGGCGCAGCAGGGTCCGTTCCGCATCGCGCCGTTCTTCAACTACCTCTGGCCGAACTCGGCCGAGTACTTCCGCCTCGAGGACGTGCGCAGCCACTTCGGTTCCGAAGCGAACTATCGCAGCCTGCTGCTGCGCGTCGATCCGAGTTGCTGGGGAGGCGATTCGACGGTGCTGCACTTCAACGGCCTGTCGTTCGACTATCGCGATCCGATCGTCAGCATGCTGAACGTCCGCTATCTCGTCGAGCAGCCGGCAATCGACATCATCAAATGGAGCACGTTCTCCGCGACCGTCCCCGCCGTGGCGGCGGCCGGCGTGATCCGAATTCCCTCCGGAGGAGCCCTCCTTCGATCGGTTCCGATCAACGAGGAGCCGTTTTACGCGATCGAGATTCCGATGACGGTGGAAGGGACGGCGACCTCGAGTGCGACGGTACTGGTGACCGTTCTGAAAGGCGGCAAGATCATCCACGAGCGGACGTTCACGCCGCGCGACATCAACGAAATGAAGAAGGTGTACATCCCGGTGTGGCCGGAGGGGCGCGCGGGCGATGTGGTGACGCTGCGCATCGCTCCGAACGGCCTGACCGCCGGACTTCTGCAGGGCGCGACGAATCCGGGCCAGTCGCCGATCTATTACGGGCGCGTGAAGACGCCGATCATCTTCGAGCGCATGCTTCCGGACGGCCGTGTCTTCCGGAATCTGACCGAGGTGCCGCGGTTCCATGCGGTGGAGCGGGTGAGCAGGATGTCGTTTCACGAGTTTCTCGCGCGCCGCGACATCGATTTCGCAAAGGAAGCGGTCGTCACCGGTCTGAAGGCGCCCATGCCGGCGGCTGGCGGCGGCAACGTCCGGCTGCTGCGTTACGCGGATGCCGAGCAGCGCCTGGCGACCGAAAGCGCACAGCCGTTCTTCCTCGCGTCGTCGGAGAAGCTGACGCCGGAGTTGTCGGTGCAGATCGACGGCAGGCGCGTGAAGCCGGTGCAGATCAACGGTCTCTTCGCCGGCGTGCAGGTTCCGGCCGGCCGCCATACCGTGATCTTCTCGCGCCGGATCGGTCGAGGGTGGTGGTGGCCGTCGGCGCTGTCGGCCGCGGCGCTGCTGGTCATCGCGGTTCTGCGACGATGACTTGGGTTTACAGTTGACGGTTGACAGTTGACGAGGCCCGGCGTCGCAGTTGGGCGTCCGCCGCTTCGTTGCACGTTTTCGTTGACCGTTGACCGTTTGACCGTTGTCGGGGCGGCGAATCGCAAGAGCCGGCACGCTTCGCGATAACGTTCAACGAATGTGGCGACGGGCTGAAGCCCGTCACCACATCAGAAACTGAGCATCGCAGCGACCAGGTGCCGCCGCGATGCAGGGCCTCGTCAATCGTCAACTGTCAACTGACAACGCTCATCGCCGTTCCGCGATGATGATGATCTGGTACGCGAACAGCGCGCGCCACAACCGCGTCACCATCGACAGCATCCGCTCGCCGATCCGAATCACCACCTCGGGCGTGTAGCGGCCGATGATCAGTCGAAGCGGCACCGATGAGCCGCGGATGGCGAGGATGCGGAAGCCGGCGTTCTCGATCTCCTGACGGATCGTGCCCAACGTGTAGAAGCGGAGATGTGTGTTGTCGAGGATGCCGCGCTCGCGATACTGAAAGACGCCGAACAGCAGTCCGATGCGAACCGTGATGTTCGCGATGTTAGGAACGGAGACGAAGACTCTTCCGCCCGGCGCGAGCGCATCGCGAATGAGTCGTAGGAGTGCCGGCGCATCGCGGAGATGCTCGAGCACATCGGCCGCGACGATCGCGTCGACGTTGCCCGGCAGCCGCTTCAACTTCTCGAGATCGCAGATCACAGCGCTGTCGAAGCGATCTCGCAGCGCGGGCAGATTGGCGATCTCGTACTCGAAGCCGAACGTGCGCCCGAAGTGATCGCGCACCGCCTCGCCGAGCTCCCCGCCCGCCGCCCCGAGGTCGGCGAGCCGCCCGCCCTTCCTCGCGAAACGGCGGATGAGGCCGATGAGGATGCGGTGGCTGCTCCCTTCGAAATCCTTGAAGGTATAGACGTTCGGCATGCGGGCGGGGGATGGTATCAGGTCGTCGTTCGCAGGCCGGTCAGTGCGTGCCGATCGTCCCCACGTTCTTCAGCGTAACGGCCAGGCCGATGCCGGTCTGCTGGCGTCTGATCGGGTCGAAGACGATGTAGCGGCGGTACTCCAGCGCCAGGCCGTAGCAGGAGCCGTTGCCGCCGGCGAGGTAGCGCTGCTCGAGGAACTCGCCCTTCTCGGCGTCGAAGCTCACCTGCGCGTCGAGGCGCAGGCGTGCCTTCCAGAACGATGATCCGCTGTTGATGCGGATCTGGCTCGACTCGCCGCTGGTCTGCTGCGGCTGCCGGAATGACGCGAACCACGTGAAGCCGAGGTACTTGTCGGCGTACTTGCCGGTGCCGAGGAGGTTGGCGGAGAGGCTCGCCTGCGAGAGCTGGTGTGACACGTTCGAGATCGTCGTGTTGGCATCGAGAGTGATCGATTGATACGGATTCACGTGCAGCGTCGCCGTCAGCGGAGTGAACTTCTGGTTCGCTCCCTGTAAGAACGTCGATCCGCCCGTCGCGTTCGTGAATGGCTTCGAAAGCGAGACGGTCTGCCGCAGCGTGAACGACATGACCTCGCGCGGCGACGCGTTCTCGCCCGAGCCCTTGCCGATCAGGCGCTGTGTCAGCGAATACTCGACCGAATCGCGAACGATCGGCAGGAACGGCGAGTCGACCGTGTCGAAGCGGATGACGCGGTTCTGATCGTTGACGCTCGTCGTGTAGATGTAGCGGAATCGCGGCTCGATCAGGTGCTTGAATCGCGAGAAGCCGCCGATGCTCCGGTTGAAGACGCGCGACACCGACGGACCGACGACTTCCACCTGCCCCTGTCCGTAATAGCGGTTCAGCGCCTCATCGATCGTCTTCTGCTGGCTGCCCGGCAGATTGAGCGTGTCCGGATCGATCGTGGACGAGTAGTAAGTGCCGCGAACCGAGAGCTGTGGCTTGACGGAGAGCCAGGCCGGCGTCCGCAACTGCAGCGAGAGCGTCGGGAAGATGTCCGAGCGGTAGTAGTCGGCTGACGGCCCGTTCACCAGTCCGTTCGTCACGAGATGCGAGGCCGACGACTCGAGCGAGAAGTAGACCGGCGACGAGAGCACGCGCTGCGGGTACATGCGGAACTGCAGCGAGGGC
>Ga0210377_10000371_pt1 | contig 42569 bp, 35 predicted proteins | sample PLM4_65_b1redo_FD_155480 | JGI IMG/M metagenome (GOLD analysis project Ga0210377, IMG submission 155480) | Groundwater sediment microbial communities from an aquifer in East River, Colorado, USA - PLM4_65_b1 redo | ecosystem: Environmental > Terrestrial > Soil > Riparian zone | place: USA: East...
CGGACCGTCGTGGCGCTATGCGTCGGTCGCACGTTTGATCCGTTCGATCACCCCGGTGTCGTACAGTTCGAGGAAGATCGAGACGATCTGCGGGTCGAATTGACTGCCCGCCTTCGTCCGCAACCGGGTGAGGCTCTCCTCTTCCGGAAGAGTTTCGCGGTAGGGGCGCCGGCTCGACATTGAGTCGTAGGCGTCGGCCACGCTGATGATCCGCGCGATCAAGGGGATCTCCTCGCCGCGCGCGCCGTGGGGATACCCCCTGCCGTCGTAGTGTTCATGGTGATAGATGATGTACGACGCGACCAGATGGAGCGGTTCGACCGACCGTAAAATCCGCTCGCCGATGGCCGGGTGTTCGTGCATGGCCTGCATTTCCTCGAACGTGAGCCGGGTCGGTTTCCGGAGGATGGCCTCGTCGATGCCGATCTTCCCGATGTCGTGGAGGATTGCGGCCAGTTCCAGGTCGCGCATCGTGTGATCGGGCAACGCTAGGCGCGTGCCGATCTCGACGGCGTAGGCGCTCACGCGCTGACAGTGGCCCCGCGTGTACTCGTCCTTGGCTTCGATCGCCGCCGCCAGCGCGATGGTCATGTCGAGATACCCTCTCTGGATGCCGTCGGTGGCCACCCGGAGGTCGGCGATCATAGTGTTGAAGGACTCCGCCAGCGCGCCGATCTCGTCCCGGCGGTGGACGGGGACCTGGATGTCGAGATTGCCCCTCGCGGCCTCGTGGGTGGCTGCGACGAGGAGATCCACCGGTTTGACGAAGAACCGGGCCAGGGCGAAGGTGCCCGCCATGCCGATCATCAGACCGAACACCATGGTCCGGACGACGTGCCGACGGGTCTTCGCGAGCGCCCGATCCGCGTGGGCCATCCCCATGCCGACGTGGACCGAGCCGATCGTCCGCGGCCCATACGTGACGGGGGCCGAGAACACCATCACATCGTTGCGCGCGAGCGCGCCGCGGCCCGAGGTCAGCCCGGCTGCCCGGGGTCCGGGTTCGGCGTCCGACCGGATCATGACGGCGCCCTGGTGGTCGAGGATCCAGGCGGAGACCACGTCGGGCTCTCGTCGAATCGCCTCGACGGCCGACGACATGCTCAGGAGATCCCGATCCAACAGTGGTTCCTTGGCGCTGATCAACAGGCTCTTGGCCAGTAACTCGCCGCGTTTGGACGTTTCCGCGACGAGAAAATTGAGTTGAAACGCGAACGAGGCCATGGCCATGGCTCCCACCGCCACGACGAACAGCAGGGAGAAGAGCACGACCAGTTGTCCCTTGATGCCGAATCTGAACGTCACGCGCGGCCGGCGGGCGACGGGGAATCAACAGTGACCATCGACGGGCATCCTCCGAGTCGGGCAGAGTCTAGCAAGATTTTGCCAAAAGGTACAATCCTGGCGCCCTCTTCCCATTCCGGGTGTTTTGGAGTATGATGGCCGGGTTTTTCGGCGCCTCGCGCCGCGGGGCGCCGCCGTCCATCACATGTACTTGAGAGGAGGGAACCGCATGGCCAAAGCTATGACCAAATCGCAGATCATCGAACACCTCGCGACGAAGACCGAGCTGCCGCGCAAGACGGTCGTGAAGGGTCTGGAGGTCCTTGTCGCCCTGGCCTACAAGGAGGCGCGCAACGGCTTCACCCTCCCCGGGCTCGGCAAATTGGTTCTGGTGAACCGCAAGGCGCGAATGGGCAGAAATCCTCAGACGGGCGAGGCGCTCAAGATTCCGGCCAAGAAGGTCGTGAAATTCCGGATTGCGAAGGCGGCGAAGGATGCGATTCTTGGCGTGAAGTAGGCGGGACCTGGCGATGCGGTATTGAAGCTCCCTGCTGCAAGCTGCAGGGAATCTTCGAAGTGAAAGGACGTGAAGAAGCACGATGTACATTCGCTCGCTTACCCCGCAACAAGCTGCGGGGAATGCGCTCGCTATGTACTTTCACGGGGCTGATCGCTTGCATTCTAAAGGGCCGATCAACAACAATAGAGCGCTTTGTTGAGTGTGTCTATGGCACCCTCTAACGATCTCAAAACCATTCTGAGCAAGCTTCAGTTTCCCGATGACGCCCAGGTCATGCGCCAGTTCGTCGATCAGACGCTGCAGGTCAAGATGCGCATGGGCCGCATCAAGCGGAAGATCGTCGTGATGAGCGGCAAGGGCGGCGTGGGGAAGAGCATGACCACGGTCAATCTGGCGCTCGCGTTCGCGCGCCGGGGACAGGCGGTTGGCGTGCTGGACGTCGACCTGAACGGTCCGTGCGTGCCCAAAATGCTCGGGATGAGCGGCCGCCGGTTCGAGATCACGCCCGACGGCGCGGCGCCGCCGGTGGGACCACTGGGGATCCTCGTGGCGTCGATGGACTTCTTCCTCCGCGGCCACGACCCGGTGCGCTGGAAGGGCTCGATGGAGCTCAGTCCGGTGTGGCTGGGGATGTTGGAGATGAACGTGATCCGCGAGTTCCTCGCGGACATTGCCTGGGGCGAGCTGGACCTCTTGCTTGCCGATCTGCCGCCGGGCGCCGCGGCGGATAAGCCGCCGGCTATTGCCAATTTTCTGCCCGAGTTGGACGGCGCCGTCGTCGTCACGACGCCCTCGGAAGTCACGACCGACGTGGTGCGGAAGTCCGTGCTCTACGCCCGGGACGTCGGGATCCCGGTGATCGGCTTGATTGAAAACATGAGCGGGTATCGTTGCCCGCAGTGCGGGCACGAAAGCGACCTGTTCGTTGGCAATGTGGAATCCGTTGCCGCCGATCTTGACGTGCCGTTACTGGGGAAGATCCCCTTCGATCGCGAGCTGAGCCAACGCTGCGACAGCGGCCGGCCGATGCTGGAGAGCGCTCAACCCATCGCCAAGCGATTCGACGATGTGGCCCAGCGAATCGTGGATTGTCTCAACTTCAGGCAAATCGTCGCCGACACGTTATAGCGGTCCCGGCTTCTTGAGGCCGAGGTGAGGAGAATCGATGAAGTTCGTGTGTTTGAATTGCGAAACGTTCATGCTGTTTCAGAAAGTCGAAAAGCCCGGCGAAGGCGCCTTGGGCGTCGAGTTTCTGTGTCCCACGTGCAAGGCCCGGTTCTCGATGGTCACCAATCCCGGCGAGACGCAAATGGTGCAGGCGCTGGGGGTGAAGATCGGCGGCCGGACCACGGCCCCGGAAGCCTTCGAGCTGACGCGCGATACGTTAAAGGACGGGGCCGAATGCCCGGTCCCCGCCTTTTCGGCCGCCGCCGGCCGGGCCCCGGTTGAGACGCCATCCTCCGGCGACGCAACTGGAGGGAGTTGTCCCTTCTCCTCGATCGTCGCCTCGATGGGTGCGGGGGTGTCCGCATCCGGTTCGGAAGCCGGCTCGGCCGGCTTGGAGTGGAGCGCCGAGGCGCTGGATCGGTTGGCGAAGATCCCCGACTTCGTGCGCCCCACGGTCCGTGCGGAGGTGGAAGCCTACGCGAGGAAGAGCGGCGAGAGCTTCGTGACGCAGGCCATGATCGACCAATATAATAAGGGGACGACCGCCGAGTTGGCATGGACTCCCGAGGCATCCAAGCGATTGGAGAACATCCCGTTTTTCATCCGTCCGATGGCGAAAAAAGAGATCGAGCGGATGGCGCGCGAACAGGGGCGTGCGGAGGTGACCGCCGACATGATGGATCACGCCAAGACGGCCTTCGCGAAATTCATGGGGGGCTGACCGCCCGGTAGAACATGGAACAGGTTTCCGTATCGCCCTCGTCCAAAGCCCTCGTGTTTATCCGGGAGTTGGAACGGGAGATCATGGCTTGCGAAGCGGTCAGGCACCCGTTTCTGGCGCGCTTCGCGTCCGAGCCCCTCACCATCGAGCAGATCCGCGCGTTCGGTCTCCAGCACTACCAGCTCGTCAAAGTCTTCACGACGTACATGACGAATGTGCTGCCGAAGATTCCGGATCGCGACGCGGCGACCCTGTTCCGCCACGTCTTCGACGATGAGTTCGGCGCGGTGAGCGGGCGCGATGCCTCGGTCGGCCAGGCCACCATCTTTCGCAGCCACGTGCACCTCTACCGCGACTTTCTCTCCGCGCTGGGGGTCCGTGAGGAAGAATGGGGGCGGGTACGGCTTCTTCCCGAGACCGAGACCTACGTTCGATCGCATCTCGCGCTGACCCGCGACAGCGATTTCCGGGTCGGGCTGGGCGCGGTGGGGCCCGGCCACGAGTTCTCGATCCCCACGATGTTTCAGTCGCTCATCGCCGGGCTCCGCCGCAACACGACGCTCACCGACGAGCAGATGTGCTATTTCACCCTCCACGTCGTGGAAGACGTCGAGCACGCGGATGTGTTCAACGCGTTGATCGCGCGCCACGCGGACACCGATCAGGGCCGGGGGTTGATTCGCGAGGGCGCCATGCGGTCGTTGAAGTGGCGCACCTTGTTTTGGGACGGGCTGACGCGCGCGGTCTTCGGCGGGCGACCCGTCTCCACTCCGCAGGGATAAGGACGATCCGATGGGTACCCAATCCGATACCGAGGTTCGCTGGAACGAGGCGGCGATCGAGCGGCTCAAGCTGGCGCCGCTCTTTTTGCGAGGTATGGTCAAAAAACTTGCCGAAAAGCGGGCCCGCGAACAGGGCATCGCCGTTATCACCGCGGAGCACCTCGCGGAGTGGAAGAACGCCTCGATGGGCCCGATGGGGGGCGAGGCGGGATTCCGGGAGGCGGCCGACCAGATCGCCAAGGGGGAGCTGCCGTGGACGCAGGCCGCCAAGACGCGGTTGGCCACGGTTCCCGGTTTCATGCAGGACATGGTCCGTCGGATCGCCGAGGACGTGGCGCGGGAACGCGGCCACATGGAGGTCAACGTCGAGCTGATCGAGAAGGTTGAACAGCTCGGCGCGCTCGATGAGGCTGTGCCACGCGCGGAGATGCCGTGGACGGACGGGGCGACGGTCAAGCTGATGAAAAAGGTCGAGGGTACGCCGCCGATGGCGACGGAGTTCGTCGTGCAGATGCTGAGGGCCGACGCGGAGGACCTCGCGCGCGCCCAGGGGTTTTCCGAGATGAGCGAGGAAGTCCTGACCACGGTGTGGGAAACGCCGCAAGAAACCGTGCGATGGAGCGAGGAGGCGTGGGCGCGGCTCCAGACCTCGCCGGACTTTGTCAGGAGCGGGATCAAGAAGGCCGCTGAGCGCCGTGCGCGCAAACTGGGGGCAGCCGTCATCACGTCCGAGATGTTGACCACGTTTCGCAACGAGGCGATGATGAAGGCGGTGATGCGCATCCGGAAATTAGGCTACACCGAGCTGACGTTCGACGCCTTCGACACCGCCAAACACCAAGTCAAGCGGCTGCAAGGGAACGAGCAGGCGGACAAGCGCCTTGAGGAAATTCGGACGTACATGACCACGAAGCCTCGCGTCGGCGTCCTCGGCGAAGCGCTCATGCAGCGATTCCGCAAGTTCCTCAAGGGCGAAGGCGACCTGAAGGGCGAGCGCTAGAGCCTCGAGGCGGTTGCGTGCACGACAGCGCTCACGATCACGGGGGCAAGAAGGGAGAAGCCCTCCAACGCTTCGGCGTCTCGATCGAGGCCCATCTGCTCGACCGCTTCGATCGCGTCATCGAGCAGAAGGGCTACACCAATCGATCGGAGGCGATCCGCGATCTCATCCGTGATGCGCTCGTCGAGCAGCAATGGGACGAGAATCGGGAGATCGTCGGCACCGTCACGATCGTCTACGACCACGCCGTCCGCGACCTCAGCGACACCCTCACCGACCTTCAGCACCAGTACCAAAAGATTTTTCGGTCCACGCTGCACATCCATCTCGATGAACATCATTGCCTTGAAGTCCTGGTGGTCCAGGGCAAAGGCAGCGAGGTGAAGAAAGTCGCCGATCGCCTGATCGGGACGAAGGGGGTCAAGCACGGGAAATTCACCATGACCACGACGGGGAAGGATCTATAGAGCCACCCCCCGCCACTCCCTTCTCCGCCCGGTGGTTCCCAGGGTGTTGCCGTCCATTTCTCATCATCGTCTATGCATGACTGCTCAATGCGCCGAGGCGGCGTGAAAGTGCTTAGCGAGCGCAGTCCCCGCAGCGTGCTGCAGGGAGCCTCACATACTTCTTGACGCGGCGCAGGAATAGTGCTACTTTTTAGAAAATCGTGTTACCTTCTGAGTGGAGGCTGACGATGCGAAACACGCGAACGAGGTGGTTCTTGAGCGTGGCGATGACGGGGTGGTTCTTTGCCACGGGAGGGGTGGCGTCGGCCGCTACCGCGACCGACGATGTGTCGTCCGAGCTGCGCGAGTTGAAGGAGCGGGTCAAAGCGCTTGAAGAGCGGGAGAAGCCGGCGGACGTCGGGACGGAAAATGGGCACGGCCATCGGCTGCACCCCATCCATTCGCGCGGCGAAGCCGAGATCAGCGGCGACCTGACCCTCGTCGGTCAGGGGGTCTCATCCGATCAACTCGCGGATCCTGCGACTGGGACCACGGGCGACGCGATGGAGGGCACGCTGTCCCTCGATTTGTTCTTTGAGCACCAGGTGAGTGCGCAGGGGCTGGTTCTGGTCCAGATGGACGTTCAGCAGGGCGCCGGCCTCACCATCGTTCCGGTCTTCGCCGCGCCGAACGGCAACACGACGGGACCCAATAACGACGTCGAGTCGTTCGACAGCTCTCAGATCCACCTGGATCAGGCCTACTACGAGCATCGGTGGCTCGATGACCGGCTGGTGATCGAGGTCGGGCAATACGACCCGACGATGCACTTCGACACCAACACGTTCGCCAACACCGAACGCTCGCAGTTTTTGGCCAACCTCTTCGTGAATAACCCGACGATCGAATTCGGGGGGACGGACAATTTTTATGGACTGGGCGCGGTGGTGATGGCGAAACCCGTCGAGTGGGTGGACCTGGTGGCCGGCGCGATGGAGGGAAACGGCGATTACCTCGAGACGTTCACTCGACCCTGGTCAATGGTCGAGGCCGACTTCAAGGCCACGTGGGGCGAGCGACGGGGCACGTATCGGGTGTACGCATGGCAGAATCGCAGCCACCACACCAACGGCGGCGGGTTCAATCTCCTGGCGGGGTGGCAAGATCGGAAGAACCATGGGATCGGCGTCAACTTCGATCAGGAACTGACGGAGCACGTGGGTGTATGGGGGCGCTACGGCACGCAGGACAGCCGCGTGGCATCGTTCGATCGGTCCCTCACGGCCGGCATTCAGCTCGGCGGCGGGGCGTTCGGCCGGCCCCACGACGCGCTGGGGGTCGGCTACGGCCTCACGATGATCGGCGACGAGTACGAAGCGGCGCAGGCGGCGCTCGGGTCCCCGGAGTTCAGCGGAAACGAGGGGTACTGGGAAACCTATTACCGGTACGTGATCGACGGCGACGCCGAGATCCGGGGGGTGTCGTTGTCGCCCGACGTGCAGTACATCACCAACGCTGGGGGCGATCGCTCGCTCGACCCCATCGTGGTGTACGGTCTCCGGCTCCAGGCGTTCTTCTAAGCAGGCATCAGGGGAGGGGGATATTTATGTTAGTGATCGGATGGTTTGGACGGTTCCTCGGTGTCTTGGCGCTGACGGCGGCGATCGCCATCGGACCGGCGACCGCGGCGGAAACCGGGAAGAAGATCAAAGTTCTCACGACCGTGGCGCCGGTCACGAACATCGTCAGGAACGTCGCCGGTCCCCATGTCGAACTGCACGGCCTGATTCCCGAGGGGGCGGACTCCCACACCTTTGAACCCGTGCCGAGTGACGTCAAATACGTCGCCAAGGCCGACCTGATCATCGTGAACGGTTTGCACCTGGAAACGCCCACGATGACGCTCGTCGAGGCGAACAAGAAAAAGATGGCCGTGGTGGTTCAATTGGCCGACCAGACGATCAAACGCAAGGACTGGGTCTACGATTTCTCGTTCCCGGCGGATAAGGGCGATCCAAACCCGCACCTCTGGCTGAACGTTGCTCACGCCATGAAGTACGCGGAGATTGTGCGCGACGCGCTCGTGCGAGTCGACCCGGCCAACAAGGCGGCCTACGAGGCCAACGGGACGGCGTACCTCGCCAGGCTCAAGCAGCTCGACGAGGCGATCATGGCCGTCATGAAAACGATCCCGCAGAAAAATCGCAAGCTCGTGACGTACCACGACTCGTGGGCGTACTTCTGCCCACGCTACGGCTGCACGGTCATCGGGGCCGTCCAGCCGTCCGACTTCGCCCAGCCGTCGCCTCAAGACGTCATTGCCTTGATCAAGCAGCTCAAGGCCGAGGCGGTGCCGGCGATCTTCGGGTCCGAGGTGTTTCCCAGCAAGGTGCTCGACCAGATCGGCCGCGAGGCCGGCGTGAAGTTTGTCGGCACGCTGCGCGACGACGACCTCCCCGGCGATCTCGACGACCCGCGGCACACCTACGTCGGGATGATGAAGGAGAACGTCGAGACGATGGCCCGCGTGCTGGGCGGCGATGCGTCGGCGCTCAAGTCCATTGATCCAAGCAACGTCGGGAAATAGCAGTCAAACCCCGGGGCTTGCAAGACCGAGGAAACTGTGGTACGCATAACCCCGGTCTGATGAGGTTGTTTCGGCTCCCCATAGGCGTTCCATTCAAAGGGCGGTCCGCTCTTGCGACCGCCCTCGCTGTGTATGTTCTCCTGTTCTCGTCGATCGCACTCGTCCACGCCTACGCCCAAGACGAGATTACCGACACTCACGGTTGCGTCATCGGGGCGTGGGTGCAGCACGCCAACGCGACCGACGCCTCGGCCCCGTCGCTCGGCACGTTCGTTTGTCTCAACGAATTCCTTCCATCGACTCACGAGACGATTTCGCCGACGATCGTTCTCGGTAGCACCTCCCGCGGTCCCCCGCTTTCCTCACCGTAACCCGCTCAACCACCTAACCTGATCGGAATGCCCGCCGCACGCGCGGTGAGTGTCCGCGCGCTGCGTCGTGCCGCGTTCCACGTTCATGGAGGAGCCATGCGGAGAGCAGCGTGTCATCGGTTCATCATCGGTTGGTTCGGCATCGTCGTGTTAGGGGTCGCGCCGGTCGCGGCGGCTGACGAGGAGGCGATCCAGCGCCTGGAGCGCGAGTTGGCCGAGACCAAGGCGGCCGTCCGCGCGTTGGAGACCGGGCAGTCCGCCGCGAAGGGCAAAGGCGCGGTCGCGATCCCGGATATCTCGTTGGATGGATTATTCGCGGCCGCCGCGTCCACGACCCCAGATCTGGAGTCGCTGGAGACCGGAGCTCACGATCCCAATCAACGCGGCTTCACAGTTCAGAATCTGGAACTGACGCTCGGTGGGAACGTCGATCCCTACTTCACCGCCATCAGCCACATCGTCCTGCAGATCGATCGCGAGGGCGAGAGCACGCTCGAGGTCGAAGAAGCGTACCTGACCTCGACGGCGTTGCCATACAACCTGCAACTTCGCACCGGGCAGTTCTTCACGCAGTTCGGCCGCCTTAATCCCACCCATCCCCACACCTGGGCGTTCGCGGATCAGCCGCTGATCAACGGCCGGATGTTCGGGGGCGACGGGATGCGGGGACCGGGCGTTCAATTGTCCTACTTGGTTCCGCTCCCGGTGTATACGGAGGCGATGGTGGCCGTGCAGAACAGTCAGGGCGAGACCGCGTTCAGCTTCCGCAACGTGCCGGGGGAAGATCTCTTCGGGCGGACGCTGGTCGAGCGTCAGGTCGAAGGGATCGGCGATCTCTTGATCACGCCGCGGTTGGCGACTTCGTTCAATCCCAGCGACACGCAGACCGTCCTCCTCGGCGTCTCGGGGGCGTTCGGTCCCAACGGCAGCGGCGAATCGGCCCGGACGCAGATTGACGGCCTGGACCTCTACTACAAATGGAAGCCGCTTCGAACCGTCAAAGGCTGGCCGTTCGTGGCGTGGCAGACCGAGGTGATGAAGCGCCGCTACGAGAACGCCGCGGTGGCGGATGATCCCGCGACGGTTCAAGATGAAACCGCGCCAGAGGAGGTGCTCCGCGATTGGGGTGGATATACCCAAGTGGTGTGGGGGTTCACGCCGCGCTGGGTGGCCGGACTGCGGGGAGACTACGTGGCCGGCCGCGGCGGGGACCTGACCGACCCTTTGCGCGAGCGGCGGGTTCGGGTTTCGCCCAACCTGACATTTTACCCCAGCGAGTTCTCGAAATGGCGGCTTCAGTACAACTGGGACCATCTGCAGACGCGCGACGACAACGTGCATTCGGTCTTCTTGCAGTGGGAGTTCTTGGTCGGCACGCACGGCGCGCACGCGTTTTAACTCAACCGACACGGGAGAGAGTCCATGAAACGGTTACTGCTCATCGTTGTCTTGCTTACGGCGCTGGTCAGCCCTGTCGCGGCCGCGCCGCTGACCGTTGTCACCACCACGCCCGATCTGGCGGCGATCGCAAAAGAAGTGGGAGGAGCCCGCGTCGAGGTCGCAAGCCTCGCCACCGGCGTGCAGGATCCACATTTCATCGACCCGCGGCCGAGCTTCCTGGTGAAATTGAATCGGGCCGACCTTTTGATCGAAGGCGGCCTGGATCTGGAAGTCGGGTGGCTGCCCGTCCTGCTCGACAGCGCCAGGAATCCTCGCCTCCGCGTCGGTGAAGCGGGGCGTCTCGACGCGGCGCAGGACATCCGGGTGCTTGGCGTCCCGACCGGGTCGGTTGATCGCTCGCTCGGCGACATCCACGGGAAAGGCAATCCGCATTTCCTGACCGATCCGATGAACGGCGCCATCGTGGCCGAGACCATCGCGCAGCGACTGTGCAGCCTGGACGCGGCTGGCTGTGCGACCTTCACGTCCAACGCGCAGTCGTTCCGTGGTCGGATCGAAACCGCGCTGGCCAAGTGGACCAAAGCACTGGCGCCGTATCAGGGCACGAAGGTCGTCGTCTATCACGACAGTTGGCCCTACTTCACAAAACGGTTCGGGCTCACCACCGTCGGGTACGTTGAGCCCAAGCCCGGCGTGCCCCCGCCGCCCAGCCACGTGTCGGCGCTGGTGGACCTCATCAAGCGCGAGCAGGTCAAGGTGATCCTGATGGAACCGTATCACGAGCGCAGCATCCCGGATCTGCTGGCTCGGCAGACCGGCGCCGCGGTGTTGGTCCTGGCACCGACCGTGGGAGGAACGCCGGGGACGGACGACTATGTCGCGCTCTTCGACACGGACGTCGCGCGGTTGGCCGAGGCGCTCGGCGCCGGGAGGCAGGTGGCGAAATGACGATGTTCGATCTGCCGTTCATGCGGCAGGCCGCTCTGGCCTGCGTGTTGTTGGCCCTCGTCCTCGCGCCGCTGGGAACCGAGGTCATCAGGCGGCGGATCGTGTTCGTGGATCTCGCGCTGGCACAAATCGCGGCGCTCGGCGCGGCGATCGGAACCGCGGTGGACTGGGATCCGATCGCGACGTCGGTGGTCTTTACGTTGATCGGCGCCGGGTTGCTGTCCGTGCCGGCGTCCAGCGCCCGCCTTCCCCAGGAAGCGGTGATGGGCGTGGTCTACGCGGTGGCGTCGGCGGCCGCCGTGCTGGTGGTGGCGAAGACCCCGCACGGCGACGCCGACTTTCTCCACCTATTGTTCGGCAATATCCTGGCCGTGACCGACCGCCAGGTGGCGGTGTTGGCGGGGCTAGCGGTCGGCGTGGCGCTCTGGAGGTTCTTGACCCGTCGCCTCGATCCGGCCGCGATCGGTCGGGGGACTACCTTTGTATTTTACCTGCTGCTTGGTGGATCGATCGCGGCCGCGATCCGCAGCGCGGGCGTGCTGATGGTCTTTACGTATCTGGTCGCGCCCTCGTTGGCGATCCGGCTCATCGGACTGGAGCGCGGAGCGGGCGCCGTCGCCGTGGCGACCGCCGCCGCGTGCGGCGTGGCTGGCCTTATGGCCTCCTACGCGTGGGACCTCCCGTCCGGCTCGGCGATCGTCGCGGCGTTCGGCGCGTGGCTGACGTTGGCTGCGGCCGCCACGGCGATATTCCGGGCGCGGGTCCGAATGGCGAAGGCCGATCTGACGGGACGTAGGGACGCAGTGTAAAAACTAAGACTCCGGAGGCAGTCAGGATCACATCTTAAACGGTAGCACTCACCGTGCCCGCCTGTACGACACTTCCACCAGGCCGGAATCAAAACTCTGCGAGCGGACGAACTGCAGCGGCCGCTCGGGGAGTCCAGGCGGAAAGAGGGGGATGCCCTCACCAAGAATGAGTGGGTGCACGAACAGCCTGAAGTCGTCGATCAGATCGTGCCTCACGCACTCCGCGACAATCTGTCCCCCGCCGACGAGCCAGATGTCCTTTCCAGGGCCGTGTTTCAACCAGGACACAACCGACGCGAGATCGCCGGAGATGAATGTGACGTTCGCGTCCGGTTCACGCGGTGTGCGGGAGAAGACAACGCCTCTGGTCCCCTTGTACGGATATTCGCCGAATGCTAGGGCCTGGTCGTACGTCTTGCGCCCCATGAGCACGGTGTCGACGCCGGCGAAGAACTCGGTATAGCCGTAGTCCTGATCGCTGAACAACCAGTCGAAGGCACCTGACGGCCGCGCGATGTAGCCGTCAAGGCTGGTGGCGATATAGAGTACGAGCTTCCGCATGAGTCAGGTCCGTCAGGTCTGGGACGTTCTTCGCTTAAATGAGGGACGGACGAGGGACGTTGTTCGATAATACAACAATCGCCGGGCTGACACGGTCTCGACTGATACGAGCGGTACCGCCGTCCACCGGCTGCTCAAGCGCTTCGTGTCGCGAAGCACCGATCGTCGAACACGTCGTTGAGACATCAACAATTGAAACATTGAAGAACGTCCCCGATCGGTCTCCCGTCATCGATCCAAATGGTACCGCACGTCGGTCACGACTACGTCTTTACGAAAGAGCAGGGCGCCTTTCAGCAGAAGGGCCGTTTGGTTGTGCAGCACGTGATGCCACCAGCGCCGGGGCACGAACTCGGGTAACACGACGGTCACGAGGTCGTCGTCGCGCTCCTTCTTCACGACATCGATGTATTCCAGCAACGGAGCGACAATGGTTGGATACGATGGTTCCAGGACCACGAGATCGATTCCGGGGTTCCATTGCTCCCACTGTGCCTGGATCTTCTTGGTCTCTGACGCGTCGAGGCTCACATACACGGCTCGGACACGGGGCGAAAGGGAACGGGCGTACTGGAGCGCCGTCACGACGGGGTGGTTGATCCCCGAGATCGGGACCAGCACGGTGTGGTTGTACCCATGCGGGGGCCGTGTGAGGTCCACTCTGAGTTGCCGTTCAACGTTCTCGTAATGGCGGTGGATGCTGAGGAACACCCATACGAGGAGCGGGATCACCACCAACACCATCCACGCCCCATGGGTAAACTTCGCCGACGCGATGACGAGTAAAACCGTCCCCGTGGCCAGCGCTCCTGTCGCGTTCACAGCCGCCCTCCACCCCCATCCAGGCTCTCGGCGCCTTCGCCAGCGGAGGACCATCCCCGTCTGGGAGATGGTGAAGGAGAGAAACACCCCCACCGCGTAGAGAGGGATCAGGGCATGAGGGTCCGCGCGAAAGACCACGAGCAGCAAGGCAGCCGCCGTCCCCAGGATGACGATCCCGTTGGAAAACACGAGGCGATCACCCAAATGGGCCAGTTGCCTGGGTAAGAAGCGGTCGTGGCCGAGCAGCGATGCCAAGCGAGGAAAGCCGGTGAAGCTGGTATTCGCCGCGAGCAGGAGGACGAGCGCGGTGGTGGTTTGGAGAAGCGCATACGGCATGGTCGAACCGAAGACGACGCTGCCGAGCTGGGAAAGAACCGTCTCATCCGGGCGTGGGCTGATTCCAAAACCAAAGGTCAGAGATGTAACTCCCGCAAAGAGGATCCCTAAGATTATGCCCAACCAGATCAGCGCCATTCCGGCGTGGCGTGGAGCCGGGTCTCGAAACGCCGGAACGGCGTTGGCGATCGCCTCCACCCCGGTCAGCGCCACGCTACCGGCGGAGAACGCCCGGATGAGCACCCACAGCCCGACTGCCGATACCGCCTCGGTCGGGACGATCGGCGTGACCACGGCGCTCACGGCGGATCCCTGTTCGGCAAGCTGCATCGCCCCGGCCCCGACGAGCCAGAGCATGCTCAGAATGAAGACGTAGGTAGGAAGGGCGAAGTACCACCCCGCCTCGCGTGCCCCCCGGAGATTTCCCAGTGTCAGGAGCACGACCGCTGCGATGGCCAGGGCCACGCGATGCTCGTGCAAGGTCGGGATGGCCGAGGTGATGGCGGCGACCCCCGCGGCCACGCTGACCGCCACCGTCAAGATATAATCAACCACCAGGGCCGCGCCCGCGACCAACGCGGGGTACACGCCGAGGTTGTCCCGCGCGACGTTGTACGCCCCGCCCCCGGCGGGATAGGCATGCACCGTCTGGTAGTAGGAGATCAACACCACCGCCAAGAGCGCGGCGATCACGCCCGCAATGGCGGGTCCCCACGCCACAGCCGCGGCACCAAAACCAACGAGCACCAGGAGCATTTCTTCCGTCGCGTACGCGACGGAAGAAATGGCGTCCGAGGCAAAGGCCCCCAGCCCAACGAAGATCGACACCCGTTGTTGTCGTTCGCGGGCGCTCGGAATCGGGCTGCCGATCAGGAGCCGCTTGAGGCGTGAGAGGAGCCCTCCTTCAGAAGGGGGACCAGGCTCCCACAAGATCCGTCGGAAGGGAGACACGCTCATGGATGATTAGGGTCTGTCGTGGACATTGTTCACCAGAATCTCATGTTTACGGGTCAGTTTGATGGTTGGGCGATGCGCTCGGTGTGTGTCTCGCCGCGGGCGCCTCGGTAGGTGATCGTTCGGCCGGTCAAGTCGACGTCGTAGGTTGTGACCCCGGCGGCCCAGATCCGTTGGAGAAAGACGGGGTGGGTGCTTTTCCCCTGCTGATTTTCCAGAATCGCCGCGACGAGCCCGTCTTTGCTGAACGGAGCCGGCATTGCGTCTGGCGGGGCGCTCGGCGCGCCGCGCTCGGCATGGATCTCGTCGGCGCCGCGGCGAAACGAGATGGCGTGCGTGGCGACGTCGACGTGGTACGACGTGAGGCCCGCGTCGATCAGGAGTTGCACGAACTGGGGGTAGGTGATGCCGCCGTTCCTCGCCCGCCCAAGCGCCGCTTCCACCGCGTGTTTCATGGTGTCGCTCCTCTCCATCCTTATTTTCGAGGTTTGAGCAACAGACGCACGATGTCGAGGTGGCCTTCCTCCGCCGCCAACATCACGGCGTTCTCGCCGTAGCGATTCTTGGCCTCGACATCCGCCCTCATGACGAGCAGGACCTGCACGATGTCGGCATGTCCGGTTCGAGCCGCCAACATCAGCGCGGTATCGCCGTCGAGGGTTTTCGCGTTGACGTCGGCTCCCGCCGACAACAATACCTGGACGATGGGAAGGCGTCCGTTCCATACCGCATCCATCAACGCGGTATCCCCGCCACTGCGGGTCGCGTTCACGTCAGCGCCCCGATCCAGCAACGCCTGAATAATGGCCTGGTATCCGTTCACCACGGCGTTCATCAGGGCCGTTCCGCCGTACTCGTCCTGTGCGTGGACATTGGCGCCTCGGGCCAATAGCACCTGCACGGTCTCGGCATGTCCATTTCCAGCCGCCGCCATCAAGGCTGTCATCAGACCGGGGTCCCTTGTGTTGACGTTAACGCCGCGATCGAGGAGCGCGCGGACGGTCTCGGTGCGTCCGTTCCAGGCCGCATCGAGCAACGCGACGGCGTCCTGCTGCGTCTGTTTGTTCGCCCTTGAATTTCGGTCCGCAGAACTCTGCGCGGCAGTTGCCGCGTCGGTCTCTCCCCACACGCAGAACACGCCGACCAGCACCCCCAGCACCATCAAAGCCCGAGCAAATATCTGCATGGTTCCTCCTTAAACGTCTCGACCGCATCCTCCCGGTCACGCCTCTCCCCTGTCTCCCTCGGCCGAGGATTCGGCGGTTGCTCGGGCGTTTCCCGTTTCTGCGCGCTGCCACGCGAGAATCCATTCCGGGATCGGTGGCGCCTCCGTGACGCCGAGCACGGCCAACACCTCGGCCGTGGGCACGTTGCCCGTCGGATTTCGGAACAAGCCCTTGACGGCGCCGAGGGCGACCACCTCGCCGGCGCGCTCATATCGATGCTCGATCCAGAACCACTTCTCGTCCCAACCCACGATCCTGGTCTTGAGGTCGTAGCGCTCGAACGGTCCTAAGCCCCGGCGAAACCGAATGACCGCCGACCCGACCATCGGTTGCCAGCGTCGCTTCAGAATCACCGCGCCCAAGCCCGCACGGATCATCAGGTCCAAGCGCCCCAGGTCCATGATGGTCAGATAGCGGCCGTTGTTCATGTGCAGATTGGTGTCCAGGTCGTTGGGCCATACACGAAATGACGCCACCGACTCGCCGAGCGGCGCAAGACGCGAGCCCAGCACGGCCGCCAAGAGGACCTTGAGCATCCGAAAGAACAGGTTCACGTCGTTTCAGTAAGACCGATGTCGATTAATGCGGATCACAGCCGTCACACAGCACCGCAACCTTGTCCGCCCCCGATTCTGGCAGCCACACCTCGCCGGGCCGTCCGAGGATTTGGCGCACGCGCGCGCTGCGGGTGGGGAGAGTGAACACCGTGAATTGCTCCGTGGTGGGGTCGAAACGAACGATCACGTCCCCGCCGAAGTCTGACAGCCACACCAGGTCCTGGTCATCGACGAACACCGCATAGGTCTGTGGGCTCTTGCCGGGGAGCTTCCACTGGCGCCAGTGATTCGATTTCGAATCGTACACCGACACCTGCCCGGAGTTCCACTCGCTCACCCAGACGCGGCTTTTGGAGTCCGCCCACACACGCCTTGCTCCTTGTTCTCGCGTGGGCGGTTCGATCACAGTCGCCTTCCCGGTCTTGGTGTCGATACGCGCAATGTGCGAGCCCGCGAGCGACGCGTACCAGACGCTGCCGTCGGGCGCCGCGCAGATGCCGTACGGTCCGCCACCGCGCGGGGCGTCGAACACTTCGACCTTGCTGGTCTTCGGGTCAAGACGGCCGTAATAGCCGCTCTGCCCCGTGAACCAGAGCGTGCCGCTCTGATCGAACGTCGCGGTGTTGAGGTTGGCGTTGCGCGTGATCGGCAGCGGATAGGTCTTGACGTGGTCGGTCTTCGGGTCGACCCTCACGATGGCGTTCAGGCCGGAGTCCGTGATCCACGGCGCGCCATCGGGACCGACGATGACACCGTGGGGCGCCGAGTTTTTGCCGAGCGGGATGTGGCGGATCTTGCCGGTCCTGGGATCCAGGTGGCCCAACTCTCCCGTACCCTGCGCGGTGTACCACACACCGCCGTCCGCAGCCGGCGCGACGTCGTGCGGGTGCGAACCATCGGGAACAGGATACTCGCGGATGGCAAGATCAGCGGCGTGCGCCGCCACGACCGTTAGGATCAGGGAACCAAAAACGACCATGCTCTCCACACTCTTCATGCGAACACTCTCCATACTTAGCTCCGTGCCCTCGGGCACGAGGGCCGGTGGTCGTTGACCAAGCCCACACCTTGCATGAACGCATAGACGATCGTCGAGCCGACGAAACGGAACCCGCGCGTTTGGAGATCCTTCGACAGCGCGTCCGACTCGGTGGAGCGCGCCGGGAGCTCGCCGCCCGGGTGTCGCCGTCGAATCGGCCGCCCGCCGATAAAACCCCAAAGGTAATCTGAAAACGTACCGAAGTCCTCCCTAACCGTCAGGACGGCCTTGGCGTTGTTGATGGCGGCATCGATCTTCTGACCGTTACGGATAATGCCCGCGTCAGCCAACAGCCTTCGGCGCTCGCGCGCTCCGTAGGTTGCCACTCGATCCGCCTCAAAGTTGTGGAACGCACGCTGAAAGTGCTCTCGTTTGTAGAGGATCGTCCGCCAAGAGAGGCCTGCCTGGAACCCACTCAACACCAACTGCTCGAACAGCAACCGGTCGTCCCGCACCGGAACGCCCCACTCGTCTCGGTAGACCAGGAACAAAGGATCATCCGTTGTCCAGCAGTGGCAACGGCCAACCGCGCGTTCTGCCTTCTCACGCGAAGGATTCTGACGTCTCATCTGCCGATCCCTTCACGAGTTCGATGAGGGAATCGTTGTCAAGGTACATACCAATGCGGTTGTTCATCGATGTGGTTATCTACGCTCGCGCTTCTTCTGACACTTCGAGGGCTGGTGCCGCTCGCTCCTCGGTCCGTTTCGCAACGTAGTCACGACCCAGGTACAGGTACACGGCCGGCACGACAAACAATGTGAACGCGGTGCCGATCGTCATGCCGGTGGCGATCACCAGGCCAATGGAGAAACGGGCGGCGGCACCTGGCCCGGTGGCGATCAGAAGTGGGACGACCGCGAGCACGAGGGCCGCGGTGGTCATGAGCACCGGGCGCAAGCGAATGGCGGCGGCTTCTTCGATCGCCTCGCGCTTGGATCGGCCCTGTTCCTGTAACCGGTTGGCGAACTCCACGATCAGAATGCCGTGTTTGCTGATCACGCCGATGAGCGTGACCAGACCCACCTGGGTGTAGATGTTGATGGTCGTCAGGCCGAGGCTCACGAAGATCAACGCGCCGCAGATGGACATGGGCACCGTGACCAGCATGATGATGGGGTCGCGGAAGCTCTCGAACTGTGCCGCCAGCACGAGATAAATGATGATCAACGCGAAGAAGAAGGTGAACACCAGTGCCGCGCCCTCGGTCTTGAACTGACGCGACTGGCCCGCGTAGTCCACGGTGTAGCCGGGTGGCAGGACGTCCTTGCCCGCTTGTTCGAGCACGCCCAGCGCCTCACCCAACGTCACCCCTGGTCGCGGCACGCCTGAGATGATCACCGCGTTCAACTGCTGAAATCGTTTGAGCTGCTGTGGCTCCACCGATTCGCGGAGCGTTACGAGCGTCGAGAGCGGGATCAGCTTGCCCGATCCGGTTCGCGTGTAATACTGCGTTAACTGGTCAGGGTTCAGGCGATCCGCGCGTTGAACCTGCGGAATGACTTTGTAGCTGCGGCTCTCCATCGAAAAGCGATTGACGTAGCCGCCGGACATCATGGCGGTGAGGTCGTTCCCCAATTGGCGCATATCGATCCCGAGCAGCGCCGCCTTGTCGCGATCCACCTCGATGTTGATCCGCGGCTTGTCGATCTTGAGATCGGTGTCCAAGAAGATGAACTTGCGGCTCGCGAACCCGCGCTGGAGAATTTCCCCCGCCACCTCGCTGAGCACCTGGACCGGCTGCGTGCTCGCGACCACGAATTCGACCGGGAACCCCGCGCCACCCGTGGGCAGCGGCGGTGGCGCGAACACGGCGTTCTGCAGCCCCGCAACCTGCCCCGCCTTCTCCTGCACTTCCTGGATCACGGGCTGCGTCGCCCGCTCCCGTTCATTCCACGGTTTCATGACGATACCGGAGATCGCGGTGTTGGTCCCCATCGCCGATCCGCTCCCGCCCACGCCGTTCATCAGAAAATAGTTCTCTTTCTCCGGAATGTTGTTCGCGATTACGGTCAACTCGTGGGTGAACCGCGTGAGGTAATCGAGCGAGGAGGACGGATCGCTCGTTGAAAAGATCAACATAAAGCCCTGGTCCTCTTCCGGCGCCAGTTCCTGCGGCGAGGTCTGGTACAGAAAGTACGTGCTGGCCAGCACGACCGCGCCGAACACGGCGATGACCTGCTTGTCGTTCAGCGCGCCGTGGAGCCGCCGTTGATACCCGTGGCGCAGCCGATCGAATTGCCGATCCAACCACATTTCCAAACGGTGGCCGTCGCCCTCGTTGCGCGGCCGCAGCAGTCTCGCACACATCATCGGCGACAGCGTGAGCGCGATCACGCCGGAGAGCAACACGGCGCCCGCCAGCGCAAAGGCGAATTCGATGAACAACGTGCCGGTCATGCCGCCGATGAAGCCGATCGGTAAGTACACCGCGACCAGCGTGATAGTCATGGCGATCACCGGAAGGCCCAACTCGCGCGCGCCCTTGATGGCGGCGTCGAACGGCTTCATGCCGGCCTCGATGTGGCGATGGATGTTCTCCAGCACGATGATGGCGTCGTCCACCACCATGCCGATGGCCAGCACCATCGCCAGCAACGTGAGCAGGTTGATGGAGAAGCCCATCACCCACATCAGGAACAATGCGCCGATGATGGACAATGGCACCGTGACCGCGGGAATGATCACGGATCGCAGCGAGCCCAGGAACAAGAAGATCACCACGATCACGATCAGGACCGCTTCGGCGAGCGTGATGACCACCTCGTTGATGGCGTTGCGGATATAGCGCGTACTGTCGTACGGGATGTTTGCTTCCAAGCCTTGCGGCAACTGCGACAAAATGTCCGGCCATTCCTGGCGCACCCGCTCGACCACATCGAGCGAGTTGGCGTCGGGAGCGACCTCGACGCCGATAAACGTCGCGCTTTGGCCGTTGAACGACACCTCGGTATTGTAGGTTTCCGCACCGAGCACCACATCCGCGACGTCGCCGAGGCGCACAATCGCGTCGCCCTCGGAGCGGAGCACCAGATTGTGGAACTCCTCCGCGGTCTGAAGATCGGTGTTGGCCTTCAGGTCCACCGAGACCAGCGCGCCCTTGGTGGCGCCCACCGCCGCCTGGACGTTGTTGGCCTGGAGCGCGGTCTGGATGTCGCTCGCGGTGAGGTTCAGCGCGGCGAGTCGATCGGGCTTGAGCCAAATGCGCATCGCGAACGTGCGATCGCCGATGATGAGTGCGCGTTGCACGCCCGGCAAGGTGGACAACCGGGGCTGGATCACGCGGACCAGGTAATCGGTGATCTGGTTGTTGTCGAGGATGGTGCTGTAGAAGCTCAAATACATCGCGGCGATGGTCTCGCCCACCGACAGTTCGATCACCGGGTCCTCGCTGCCCTCGGGCAAGTCGCGTCGGACCTTGTTGACCTTTGCGGCAATTTGGGTCAGCGCCTCGTTCGGATCGTAGTCCAGGCGAAGGTAGGCCTGGATCGAGCTGACCCCCGGGAGACTCGCGGACTGGATGTAATCGATCCCCTGCGCGCTTGCGATCTCGCGCTCGAGCGGCGTGGTGATGAACCCCTGGATCAACTCCGCGTCGGCGCCGACGAAGGTCGTCGCGACCGTGACCACCGCGTTCTTCATCTCGGGGTACTGGCGGACGTTCAGCTCGGTCCAGGCGCGCAGGCCGAGCAACAGGATCATCAGGCTCACCACCGCGGCCAGCACCGGCCTCCGGATAAAGATATCGGTGAAACGCATGTCCTCTAAGATCCTGTCCGAGTATTGGCGTGTGGGAGCCTGTTCAGGAATGTGTCAGATGCAAGGCGGAGTGAGGAATCCCCCCGGAGCGTACTGGCTCGTACGTGAGGAGGGATTCCGAAGCGACAACGCCGCAGATGACCGTTCATGAACAGGCTCCTAGCTCTCGGGGGGCGAGGGGTTCAGCTGCGCGCCAGGTTGGACCGCGTTGTTGATGATCACGGCTGCGCCGTTCCGGAGCTTGAGCAACCCCGATGTCGCGACGCGCTCGCCGGATTGGATACCCTCGATCACCGCAACGAAATCGCCTCGCGTCGGTCCGGTCTTGATCAACCGCCGGGTCACCACCAACTGGGGCCCTGCACTGCCGCCCGCTGCCTGCGCAGCGCCTCCGGGTGTCCCTCCCGAGGCAGGCGGAGCCGCTTGGATGATATACGCCGAGTTGCCGTAGGGGTTGTAGCTGACGGCAGTCTGTGGGACCACGACGTAGGTCTCCGCCTTGGGCAGCGCGATGTGGACCCGCGCAGACAGTCCGGGTTGGAGGCGGGCATTTGTGTTGCGGAACGTGGCCTGAACGTTGAAGCTGCGCGTGTTTTCGTCCACCCGCGGTTCGATCGCCGTAATGCGTCCTTCGAAGGCGGAGCCGGGAAAGGCATCGACGCTGGCCGTGACCGGCAACCCGACGGCGAGTATGCCGAGTCGCTGTTCTGGTAGGGCGAAGTTCGCGTAGATCGGATCCAGCGACTGGAGGGTCACCAGCGGCGTGCCTGGGCTCACGTACTGTCCGAGGTTTGCCTTCCTGATCCCGAGCGCACCCGCGAACGGCGCGCGAATAGTTTTTTTTGCGATGAGCGCGCGCTGGGCTTCGATGCGGGCGGCGGCTTGGGCGGCTTCGCTCTCCAGCCGATCAAACTGCGATTTGGCCATGACCTCCGATCCGAACAGCTCTCGTCCGCGCGCCAACTCGGTCTCGGCCAGGTCCCTCTGCGCTTCAAGCGTTCGCAACTCGGCCTGGTCCATCATGGAATCGAGCGTGACCAAGACGGTGCCCGCCGCCACGCGGTCGCCCGACTGGAACCGAATGGATTGGACCACGCCGGCAACCTCGGCGCTGACCGCAATGCCGTTGACTGCGGTCACGGTGCCCACCGCCTCGATCGTCGCGGGCCACGTCTGTGCTTGGGCCTCCGTGGCGGTGATCGCGACCGGCGGGATCGGCATGTGGTCGAAGAACCGGTTCATCATCTTGTTGCCGAACCACTTGAAGCCGAAGATGCCGCCGAATACCACCCCGGTCGTCACCAACATGATGATCATTCGCTTATTCACGATTGCGCCTCACCATGTGTCGTTCTTTCGAAATGCCTCAGTTGCGCCCGAACCGAATCTCATCCAGTTTTAGTTATACAATGGATCAGGGTCTTATTCCAGCTGCGACACGATTGACCAGTAGAGCGACGGTTGCTCGGACTTCGGGGGACATGGCGTGGCGACCAATTTCGGCAGGGACAGGCGGCGTGAGTCCATGACGCCGCGCGACTGAAGTCCGACTAACTGTGCTTCAACACCGCGGCCATGAGGATGATTAGCACCCCCAGGACCAGCGTAGCTTCCTGGAACGGAAAGTGTTCCAGGGGTTTGCGGTTGCCGAGTTCTTTCAGATGCAGCAGGTAGAAGGTCAGCAGGATCGCGAAGAAGAAGATCTTGAGCATCAGCGCATTGAAGTACATCACGCTGAAGGTGCCGCGGATCTGCTTGGCGAAGTGGATGTTGATCCCGCCGGTGATGAGGAGGAGGGTGACGAAGACGCCGGACACCTTTTGGAAGCGCGCGTGGATCTGGCGGAGGAACACGCCGCGCGCGTCTTTGTTGAGGTGCTTCTGGGCCGCGGGGAGCAGGACGAGGCTGGAAAAGATGACGCCGCCGATCCAGATGAAGGCGGACATCAGGTGGACCCAGAAGTTGAGGATCTTGAAGAGTTGACCCGACGCAATCACCTCAACCTCCTTTAGGATCTCATCCGAGTAATCTGGCGTTTGAGCCTGTTCAGGAATGTGTCAGATGCCAGGCGCCGCGAGCACCGCACCGGAGCGTACGTGGTGGGTACGTGAGGAGCGGATGCGCAGCGGCAACGCCGCAGATGACCATTCATGGACAGGCTCTAGCTTTTCGGGATCAAGCCCTGGAAGCGGCCGGCGTCGAATACCGGGGTCTCGTTGCCGAACGTCCGCTTGCGCAGCGCTTCCATCAGCTCGGGCGTGACGGCGGTGGCGCCTTGCTCGCGGGCGAACTTCTCCACGCGCTGCTTGACCATCTTCTGGAGGAAGAACGGCAGTCGGTTTAGCCGCTCGATTGCCGCTTCGCTCCATGGCGGCGGGTGGCCGTCGAACACTTCTGCCATCGGGAGGATCTTCGCGCCGCCCTTGGGCGTGTAATGGCACCAGAGGTCCTCGTCCAGATAGTCGCCGTGCGAGGCGTAGGGCCGCGCGCGGCAGCCGCCGCACAGCTCGCTGTACTCGCAGTCGGCGCACTTCCCTTTGAGCTGCGGCGCACGAAGATCGGCGAAGACGGGCGAGTCGTTCCACAGCGTGTCGAATCCTGATTGACGCAGGTTGCCGACCGATAACGGCATAAACGGGCAGGGGGTGAGATCGCCCTCCGGCGTGATCCGCGCATAGTGCGTGCCGGCAAGGCAGCCCCCGCCTTCGTAGCCTTGGGCCTTGGTGATCGGCGATTCGGGGTTTCGCTCGTACGCGATGCGTTTAAAATGCGGCGCGCAGCGCGAGCGGACCAGCATCCCGGGGAACTTCGCCTGCACGTCAATGAGGTAGCCCAGCACCTGCTCGTACTGCTCGGGCGTGATGTCGGACATCTCTTCGCCGCGTCCGGTGCAGACCAGGAAGAAGAGGTTGTACACCCGCGCGCCGTGCCGGTGCGCGAAATCCATGATTGCCGGGATTTCATCGTAGTTCATGCTGCTTGCGGTCGTGTGGATCTGAAACTGCAGGCCGTTGCGGCGGCAGGCTTCGATCCCGGACAGCGCGCCCTTGAGCGCGCCGGGCAGGCGTCGGAACGTGTCGTGGTTGGCGTGATCGAGCGAGTCGACGCTGATCGACACGCCCATCACGCCGGCGTCCAGCAGTTCGTTGATCTTCTCGTCGGTGAGCAGCGTGCCGTTCGTGCCCACGACGACCATCATGCCTTTCGTCGTCGCGTAGCGCGCGATCTGGGGGAGGTCGCGGCGCAGGAGCGGCTCGCCGCCGGTCAGGACGAGGATCGACGCGGGGTTCACGCGCGCCATGTCGTCGACCACGCGGTAGCACTCGTCGGTGGTCAGCTCGTCGATCGACCCCGCATCGCGCTCGCCCGCCGAGAGGTAGCAGTGCGCGCAGCGCAGGTTGCAGCGCTTGGTGAGGTTCCACGCGATCAGGAAGGGCTTGAAGTCTTCCTGTGGTGCGCGGAAGACGGGAAGGTTCAGCTCGACGGCCATCGTAGTCTACGCGTTGCCTTGACTACGCCGTGGGCTGCGCGGTTTCGGTCTTCTTGAGCATGAATTTCGCGAGAATCTCCTCCATCTTGGCGGGGTTCTTCATCGCCTCTTCCATGGAGGCCTTGGCCTGCTCGATGCCCTCGTTGCAGATGTCCAGCGTGATCGCGCGGACGCCCTTGGATCGCGCGTGCTGCTCGACCATCCCCTTCGTGCAGTCGCGCATGTAGCCGGGGGGGACGCGCTCGATCCGCTGGTTGGCGTCCCGCGTCCATTCGAACTCCGGCGCGGGGGCCGCGAGCTTCTCCTCGGCGTCGCCGGCGAGCAACTCGTCCTTCCAGGACACCTCGGAGGCATACTCCATGATGACCTTGCTGGTGAACTCGGTGGTGATCGTCTTGAGACCCATCTTGCGCGCCGACTTGTCGATGATAGCCTTCGCGCGCCGCCGCATATATCCGGACGGGACGGCCTTCAATCGCTCCTTGGCCTCGGCGGTCCACTCGATGACGACGTCGTCGTAGGCGATCTCGACCTCGATATTGCCCTCGGCCTTCGCTGCGGCGAGGATGATCGACTTGTCGATGAGCTTGAACTTCGTGCCGTCGGCGGGGCAGATCGGGCACTTCACGGGCTGACCGCCCTTCGCGAGGTAGCCGCAGTCGCTGCACACCCAGTAATCCAGCTCGCGGCGCTCGTCGTAACTGAGGATCTTCTGGCCCGCGCTGGCCGCCGCGGTGTCGCCCATTAACCCCATGATCTGGGCGCTCTGCGCGCCCATCAGGTCCTTCACGACCTCGTCGCTCGCTTCCATCTTGTCGCGGTCGATCCCCGCGGCGTCCAATGTTTTGCCCAGGCCCTTCATCGCGGCCACGGCCTCGGGCGGCAAGAGGTGGCCCATCGCGGCGTCTACGACCTCGTTGCTGACGATCGTGTGGCCCTTCTCCACGGCGTAGCGGTAGATCGCGGTGCGCGCGACGCCGCGGGCGAACGACGGGACCTTCTCCATGCGCCTCGCGGCTTCTTCCGTCCACGCGATCGTGTACTGCGCCATCGTGTCGATCGGCGGGACGTAGGTGCGGTTGGACACGAGCACGTTGCACGTGGCCAGCCGCAGGAGGTTCTCGCTGTTGCTCCCGATGTCCATCGTGTCGTCCGAATGGACGCCGATGCGGCCGATCACCAACAACCACGGTTTGCTCTTCTTGACGTACTGCAGGCAGCGCTCGAACGCCTTGCCGTCGAGCAGGGCGGTTTTGAGCTGGACGCCTTCGCCCTCTGCGATCTGCTTGGCGATGTCGAGGTGGGCCTGGTAGATCTTGGCCAGGCCGCTGTCGATGATCTCTTCGTGCAGCTTCTCCTGCTCCTTAAAACGAAACACCTTGCCCGCTTCTTCAGACAGGACGTCGGCGATGCTGTTGAACATCGCGTAGTGGAAGTACGGGTCGAACGCCGAGATCGCCTCGACCGGCACGTTGAGCGCCTTGCCCAGCGCCAGCGCGGTCATCAGTCCGCCGTAGGAGTGCGCGCTCCCATCGAGCGCGACCACGATGGGACCATCGGGCTCGATCGTCTTGGGGTTGCGGACGACGAAGAAGTCCGACGTGTGGATCCGCCGGACGGTGCGCTCCACCACGCTGCCGATCACGCTGTCCCGGACGGCGCCCACCCCCAGCGCGCCCATGATGATCAGGTCGTACTTGTTGGTCTTGATGTCCTCGGTGATGACCTGGAAGTTCTTCCCTTCCAGGAACCGCCGTTCGAACGCGACGTTGGCGCTCTTGCACTGCTGGTCGACCACGTCCAGGTAGCAATCGGTGATGATCTCAAGGCCGCGGGTGATCAGCGAATCGTGGATTCGCCGTTGCCGCTCGAGTTCCTTCTCGTCGTGATATTCCTCCGGCAGTCCCGCCTCCATCTGCTTGAAGCGCTTGTCGTGCATCTTGGCCGCGTAGGCGTGGCTGCCGACGACGGTGGCGCCGAAGTGCTGGGCCAGTCGCACCGCGAGCTCGATCGCGCGGTTGGAGTGGTCCGAGTTGTCCACGGGAACGTAAATCGTCTTGTACATCAGGATTCTCCTTTACACGGGTCCCGCGCGCCGGCAAGGCGGGTGAACGGGCGACATCCTAGACGCGGTGTTCAAAAAACGGCCCATTATAATCCTGAGACGCGGGGAATGCAACGGGGCCGTGCGACCGATGAGGCGGGATGGCAAATGGGCGAGAGTCGCGCCGTTGGGCCAAACCCTTGAGGCGTGTCCGCCTTGCTAGCAACACGATAGGGGCTACACTGAACGTGTGTTCATCGCGATGAAGCGTTCCCCCTCCCGTTCAATGCCATGAGCGACTCAGCACACGACCAACCAGAGCAGGCCACCGAGGCTCGTCACGAACGGCCGGCTTCCGTCAAAGTCCATTGGCTCGTGCTCTTCCTCCGGATTCTTACGATCGGGGCGGTCGCCGAAGTGGCGGAATCGTTCATCATGTCGTGGCTCGCGCTTCCGGAGGGTGTGACGGAACACGTGGTGGGCGTTGGGTTGCTCGGTGGCGTGATGGCGCCCATGCTGTATCTCTGGGTTATCAAGGACATGGTCGGTCGCTTCACGGTTCAGGAGAGGCTGGCGGCGACCGCTCGGGAGCAGGATCTGACGTTACAGGCCTACCAGGCGCAGTTGGCTCTCAAGAATTATGCGGAGATGGTGGTGGCCAGCGTCCCCTCGGCGCTGCTCGTGTTGTCGACCGATCTCATCGTGCGTTCGGTGAACGAATCCTTCAAGGGTCTGTTCGACGTTAGAGATCAAGACGCGATCGGGAAACCGGTCGAAAAGGTTCTGCCGCTCGTCGGCACGTGGAAGCTGGTCGCCGAGGTGCTGGGGAGCGATGATCCGCGTCGTAAAGTCAGCGCCGATGTGTTGGACCCGGTGAGGAACCGGACCTTGCACGTCACGTTGACCAAGCTCCAGCAGCCGGACCAGGAGGCGCGACTGCTCTTGGTGGTCGAGGACATCACCGAGCGCAAGCGGATGTTCGAACAGGTCGAAACTTCGCGGGCGCGTTTTTGGGGGATCGTGGACGCTGCCAGCGATGCGATTCTTTCGGTGGACGAGGACCGGAAGATCGTCGTCTTCAACCAGCAGGCCGAGAGCATGTTCGGGTATGCCGCCCGCGAGGTGATCGGCCAGCCGCTGGAGATGCTGCTTCCGTCCCGGTTTCGCGGCGGGCATCACGCGTTTGTCGAAGGATTCCAGAGCGAGGACGGGGCCCGCCGGAGGATGAGCGAGCGCCCGGTCCTCCTCGGGTTGCGGAAGAGCGGGGAGGAGTTCCCGGTTGAAATCACGATTTCCAAACTGGTGTCCGATGGGAAACCGCTCATGACGGCAATCGTGCGCGATGTCAGTGAACGGAAAAGGGCGGAACGGGAACTGCGTGAGAGCAAAGAAGCCCTGCAGGACTTTCTGGACAACGCCACGGACCTCGTCCAGAACGTCGGGGCCGATGGACGGTTCGCGTACGTGAACCGAGCCTGGTTGCGCACGCTCGGATACACGCCGGAGGAGGTGAACGGCCTCACGGCCTTCGACATCATTCACCCGGAACGTCGCGCGCATTGCCGGGATCTCTTTCAGCGCGTGATCGAGGGGGAGTCGATCAGGAATTTCGAGACCACGTTCGTGGCCAAAGACGGTCGGAGTATCCCGGTCGAGGGACACGTCGACTCCCGCTCTCATGACGGGCAGGTGTTGACCCGGGCCATGTTCCGGGATATGACCGAGCGTAAACTTGCCGAAGAACGGTTGAACCGCCTGGCCCACCACGACTCCCTCACCGGCCTGCCCAATCGGCTGTTGTTCGCCGATCGTCTCACGCTCGAATTGGCGCAGGCCCGCCGCGCCAAGCAAATGGTGGGGCTCCTCTTCCTCGATCTGGACGGGTTCAAATCCGTCAACGACTTGTTGGGGCACGATGTCGGCGATCTCCTCCTCAAAGCCGTCGCCCAGCGTCTGGGCGGCAGCGTGCGTGCGAGCGATACCGTCGCGCGATTGGGGGGAGACGAATTCACGGTGATCCTTCACGATCTAACCCCGGTGGAAGGGGCCGCGGTCGTGGCACAGAAGATCCTGCACGCCCTGTCCCAACCCTTCGTCCTGGAAGGTCACGAGGTCTCGGTGACCGCCAGTATCGGAATCACCGTGTATCCGCTGGATGGCGAGACCGTCGACGGCTTGCTCAAGAACGCCGACACGGCCATGTACCGTGCCAAAGCGCAGGCCGGTTCGTACCAATTTTTCGCACCGGAGACTCAGGGAGGGGTCACGGACCGTCTGACGTTGGTGCAAGACCTGCCCCGGGCGTTGGAACGGGGAGAGTTGGTGGTGCGGTATCAGCCGTATGTGGCGCTCGCCACGGCCGCTTATGGGTGCCGTTCTACGCGCCGTCTGGTGGGCGGCCAGGCGCACGTGCAGTGGGAACGACCGACGGGGCGGGAATCAACGATCTACCGTCACGCTAGAGTTGTCCCGCAACCGGAGCTCATGCGCGTGGCGCAAGAAGCGGGGCTGGTCGCGCCGATCACCCAGTGGATGGTGCGGACGGCCTGTGCGGATGCCCGCGCGTGGCAGTCGCCGGGATCATCCCGCGTCCGCGTGGCGGTGCATCTGTCCCGGCAGCAATTTGCGCAGGCTCACATCGTGGACAGCGTGGTCCGGTCGCTCCGGGAGACGGGCCTCGACCCCCGCTGCCTCGATCTCGAACTGGCCGAGGGGATCTTCATGCCGGAAGCCGAGAGCACCGCGGTGAAGCTCCGGGCACTACACGCATTGGGGCTCGCGTTGTCCATCGCTGACTTCGGGACGGGCTACTCGTCGCTCGGCGATCTCAAGCAGTTCTCCATTCAAGGACTCAAAATCGGTCGAGACTTCGTCTGCCGTCTCACGACGGATCCCGACCGTGCGGCGATCGTCTCGGCGATCATCGCCATGGCGCACGGATTGACGATGACCGTGGTCGCCGAAGGGGTGGAGGACGACGCGCAGGTGGCCTGGTTGCGTGCCCAAGGCTGCGACATGATTCAAGGCGATCTCGTGGGACGGCCGGTGTCCGCCGACGCTTTCCTGCAATTGACGGAGGCTGGCGGAGGTCCCGAACGCCGGGCGGCGTGATGGGTCAGGGTCGCGCGACGATCGCCGGGAGTCAACGATCTTCCGTCGCGCTAGAGCGGATACGGCGCTTCGGGGACAGCGCGGCGGCGATGAAGAACAGCGCGGTGGCGAGCAGGACGATCGTCGCGCCGGACGGCAGATCGAATCGGTAGGACAGCAGGACCCCCCCGACCGCCGAGCTCACCCCGAACGCAACCGCGTAGCCCATCATCCCGAGCATCGTCCGGCCGATCTGGTAGGCGGACGCGGCGGGGATGATGAGCATCGCGAACACCAGTAGCGCGCCGACCGTCTTCAGCGAGACCACCACGGTGAGCGCGATCAGGTTGAGCAGGAGGAAGAAGAGCCGGCCCGCGGCGATGCCGGTCGCCTCGGCCATGGCCTGGTCGAACGTGATGAAGTGGAATTCCTTGTAGAAGAGCAGCACCACGAGGAGCACGCCGCCAGCCAGCAACGCCATGAGCGACAGGTCGCGGGGGGTGACGGAGAGCACACTGCCGAACAGGAAGCCGTAGACCTCGGCGTTGTACTGGCCCATCAGCCCGAGGAACAGGATCGCCAGCGCCATCGTGAAGGTGTAGAAGATGCCGATCGAGACGTCGAGCTTCATGATCCCGCGCTGGTAGAGGCCGTGGATGATCCAGACCGTGCCGAGCCCGAACAGGATCGCCATCCCGAGGGGGGACACGCCCGCCAGGTAGCCGAAGGTGACCCCCGCGAACGCCGCGTGCGACGTGCCCGCGCCGATGAACGACAGGCCGCGCAGCACGACGAAGACGCCGATGATCGAGCACAGGACGCCGATGATCAGCGACGCCGTCAGCGCGCGCTGCATGAACCCCATGGTCAGAAAATCGGGCATGGTCACGCGTGGTGGTCCCCCACGATGACGTAGGGCGTCTTGTCGTGATCGGCCAACACCACGTCCTTTCCATACACCTGCGCCAGCGTGTCCCGCGTCAACACCTGCGCCGGCGGCCCCGCGGCGAAGAGCCGCGTCTTGAGCAGGACGAGGCGGTCCGCGACCTGGCTGATCAGGTTGATGTCGTGCGTGACGAACAGGATGGTGAGGCGCAGGTCGCGGTGCAGCCGGGTGATCAGGTCCATGATCGCGTGCTGGGTGGGCGCGTCGATCCCCGTGGTGGGCTCGTCGAGCAGCAGCACCTCGGGGCGCTGCGCCAGCGCCCGCGCGATCATCACGCGCTGCTGCTGGCCGCCCGACAGCTCGCCCAGCGGGGTGCGCGCTTCCGAAAGCAGATCGACCGCGGCCAGGGCCTCCCGCACGATTGCGTGGTCGGCTTTGTGCGGGTACCGGAACAGGCCGATCGTGCTGTAACGCCCCATCAGCACCGCCTCGGCTGCGGTGATCGGAAAGTGGGGATCGACCAGGTCCTTCTGCGGCAGGTAGCCGATGCGGGCGCGGTGCTCGCACCGCAGGCGGTCGCACGCGCAGTCGAAGACCCGGACCGATCCGCTGACGGGCGAGATCAGGCCCAGGATGGCCTTCAGAAACGTGGTCTTCCCGGAGCCGTTGGGTCCGATCACGCCGATGAACTCGCCCGGCCGCACCCCCAGGGTGATGTCGTCCAGGGCGATCCGGTCGCGGTAGTGAATCGTCGCGTGCTCGAATCGGATCACGTCTAGCGTGACGCTCAATCGTTGCCTCGCGTCTCGCGTGACGCTAGATTGTTGCTTGGCGTCGCCGGGCGTCGTCATCGCAGCGCGGCCGCCAGCGTGGCGGCGTTGTACCGCATCATCGACAAATAGTCGTCGGTGCCGGGGAGGGCGCCAGGCAGCGGGGTCAGGACGACGACCGTGGCGCCGGTCTCCTGCGCGATCGCCTCGGGAATCTTGGGCGAGAGCTGGGGTTCGGACACGATCACGCGGATGCCCTCTTTCTTGATCGTCCGCACGAGGCCGGCCACGCGTTTGGCCGACGGTTCGCTCCCGATCTGGGTGAAGATGTCGCCCCGGATTTGCAGGTTGAAGCGCCGGGCGAAGTACGGCCACGCGGGGTGGTGCGTGACGATCTTGCGGTTGGGCACGTTCTTGAACAGATCGACGATCGCCCGCTGCAGGTCGTCGAGCTGCTTGAGGTACGCCGCCTGGTTCGCGAGGTAGATCTTGCGCCGCGCGGGGTCGGCGCGCACGAGGCCGTCCGTGATCTGGCGAATCATCGCCTGCGCGTTCTCGGGGTCGAGCCACACGTGAGGGTTGCCGCCCGCGCGGTGGTCTTCGGTGTTGGGGAGATCGCCGCGGTCCTCTCTAGCGTGACGCTCAATCGTTGCCTCGCGGGCAGGGCCGTGCGGGTCCTCGCCCCGCATCAGTGGGATGCCGCGCGACGTGTCGACCACGATCAAGCGGGGATTCTCGGCGTTCCTGATGAGGCCGTTGACCCAGACCTCGAGCCCCAGCCCCACCTTGACCAGGACCGCCGCCTCGCGCACGGCCTGGATGTCGCTGGGTTTGGGCGTGTACGTGTGCTCGCTCTCGAGGCCGGTGATCAGGCTCTTGACGCGCACGTGTTCGCCGCCGACCGCGCGGACGAAGTCGGCGAGAACCGGCAGGGTCGCCACGACCGGGACGGGCTCCGCGAGGCCACGATCTAGCGTCACGCTAGAGGCGCGCGCCGTCGCGGCGAGCCCGAGCGCGACGAGCGGAGCGACTCCGACGAGCAGCCAGGACCTTCGCGGCGCGAGGCAACGATTGAGCGTCACGCTAGGAGCCCGTCCGAGTATTTGGGTGTTGGAGCCTGTTCAGGAATGTGTCAGATGCCAGGCGGAGCGAGGAATCCCCCCGGAGCGTACTGAGTCGTACGTGAGGAGGGATTCCGAAGCGACAACGCCGCAGATGACCATTCATGGACAGGCTCCTAGAGTCGATCACGAGGCGGACTCGACGCGCTTCAACAGGATCGTGTTCTCGACGTCGTTGTCCACGAACTCGGTCGGTCGCACGTCCGGCGTCCGGGGAAACGGCATGCGGATTTTGAGCCGGCCGTCGGGGGCGAACTCGGCGATCCCGCGGATCGTGACCGGCCGCCCGTCGGGGGCGGCGTTGAGGTCGAGCCACGCGGGCCGATGGGTCTGATCGAACGTGTAGCGATACTCCAGACGCGCCGAGCCGATGAGCCACGTGCCCGATCCGTCGGGGTTGAACGTGAAGTCGATGCGGTTGTCGGTCGCGCCGTTGGACCAGGCCCCTTCGAGCGATGGGGCCGATAGCCGGTTGTAGGCCCAGAGGCCGAGCGCGGCGGCGACGAGTGCGCCGATGACCAGCAACGGCCGCTTATCGATGCCGTTCAACGTGCGTGTGTTCGGTGGTGTCATGCGCGAGCGTCCTTTGCCTTTGATCGTGTGATCGTGAAGGTATCAGGGCTGCCAGAGATACAAAAAGCCCGGCGCGTCGAGGCTCTGTAACCCCAGGTTGATGTCGACGACCGGCGCGGCGTAGACGCTCCCCTTGAACTCGCCGGGGCGCGTGTAGGTGACGACCGACGCCTCGGTCAGGCCGGCGGTCTCCTTGAGGCGCGCGATCGAGTCGTCGAGGTACCCGATCTCGTCGATCAGCCCCGCGTCCAGGGCTTGCTGCGCGGTGTAGATCCGGCCGTCGGCCAGCTCCGCGATCCGACCCGGCGTGAGGCGAGGGCGGCCCGCGGCTACGGTGCGGACGAACCGCGCGTGCAGCTCGTCGATCGCCGCTTGGAACAGCGCGCGTTCGTCGTCGCCGAGCGGGCTGAACGGAGACCCCATCGCCTTGTATCGCCCCGACGTGATCTCGGTGGCGTCCACCCCGAGCTTGGCGAGCAGGCCGGCCACCGTCGGGCGGACCATGATCACGCCGATGCTGCCGGTCACCGTGGTGGGCTGCGCGACGATGCGGTCGGCGGCCTGGGCGATGTAGTAGCCGCCCGACGTGCCGAGGTCGAGGATCTGCGCGATCATCGGGATCCCGGCGCGCTGTCTGTAGGCGGCGAGCTCGTGATAGATCGTGTCCGAGCCGGTGACGGTACCGCCCGGCGTGTTGATGCGGAGGATGACGCCCTTGATCCGCCGGTCGGTCTCGGCTTTGCGGACGATCTCCGCGATTTGCGAGACCAGGCTCGGCTCGCGGTCGCCGAGCAGCCGGCCGCCCCGCGGTTCGCCGGAGATGAAGCCGGCCACCTCGACGAGAAGGAGCTTATTCCGGCCTTCGCCGGACAGCCGCGTTTCCTGCAAGGGTTGCTGCGCCGCGCGCAGGTTGATCGTCACGCAGCCGGCCGCGAGCGAGCCGGTCAGCGCGAGTCCCAGCACGAGTCCCATGACACGCATCCACCACGACATGACGAGTTCCCGGACGGTCCGCCATTCTACCGTGTCGACTCGCGGCATGCAACGCCCCGACGGGGCGCGCCGCGTGGCCGCCGTGGTGGGGTGGGACTTACTCCAAAAAGTTGAGCAGCAGTCCGACCAGACTCAGCGCGAGAATCGTGAGGCCGAGTCGGCGTTCGAAGCCGGCGGGTTCAAAGCGGGTCGAGGGAGTGTGCGCGTTCACGGGCGATGTCTCCGTAGCGTGTCGAATGTGGAGCTTGAGTATAGCGCAGGCTCCCGCGCCGTCAATCATGTGGCGAATGCTAGAACCACTTTACATGAGGGAACTTGTCAGCCCGACCTCGACAGGCGTATGATTCTCACCCAACAGAGACCGCGATGCTGGGGCTGGGATGACGAACCCGGTCTCAGCTCAGGAGGCCCTGCGGGCCAGCACGGGGGAGCTGGACGCTCTTGTCGAACTCTTAGCGCGCAAGGGTGTTATCACGAAAGGAGATCCTTGCTGAGACCCGTGCGATAAAAGGGCGTAGGAGCCCGGGAGAGTCGACCGGGCAGCGTGTGGCCGTGGGTGGCGGTGTCAAAAACCTTTGCTCATTTTGGCCTTCAGCCATGTTGATATATCGCGACTCTGGGGGCCTTGTCGTGGGGCTCAAAAACAAATAAGGTGGGTGTGTGATGCAAGCGCGCATGCTTTCGGTGGTCGCCATCGTGATTTTCTTGGCGGTCTTGGTTGTCGCCGTAGCAGTAGGTGGTATTTATGAGCTTCGCGTCGACGGTCTTCGGGCTTGGCGACTAAATCGTTTTACTGGTACGGTCTGGCTTTGTGGGGGGTTGGAATGCAGAAAATTTCAGGAAACGAAAGAATCCCAAGAACCAAGGAGCTGATTCCGGGACGCGAGGTCAAAAAGAAATGATTATGCTACGCTCCACCCGAAAGATATCATTTGTCGGATTCAATTCAAGAAGCTCTGTCGCCGCGTTCTTCAGGCGCGGGTTTACTCGACGGGCTTGTCTCAAGACGCGGCCATATATTGTTGACTTCAGGAAGCGAATCAGTTTATACGTAAGCGAACGCCCTGAAGCAACAATTCTAGGATAGGGAATGCCATTTCCGGAAGCTCCGCGGATTGTCTTTAGGAGGAATCCACTGGATCAAGTCATCTGTCAGATCCGGTTTCCGCCAATTTTAAAGATAGAGTCTGAGTCTCCCTCTGAGTTTCAAGACAGAGTGAGAACCGAATTTCCGAATTTTGAAGAGACGTTGGGGGCTCAGGTTGGGGCTCGACTAAAGGGAATAGAAAATCCTCCGCCAGAGTTTTTGGGGCAGTTAGCCCTATTGGCTGCAAGAAAGAATTATCAGTTCAGTTCGGAGGACGGTCTCTGGAAGATACACCTAACAAGGGATTTTATTGCGCTTACGACTGAGAAGTATGAGAGGTGGGAGAGCTTCAAGGAAAAATTAAGAATTCCCCTCGATGCTCTCACAAGTGTGTATGACCCACGCTACTTCTCCAGGATCGGTCTGAGGTACATCGATGTGATAAAGCGCTCCGCTCTGAATTTGGAGAACGTTGGTTGGAGCCAACTGTTGCGGGCGGAGATTTTGGGGGTACTTGCATCCCCTGACGTAGGTAGTCGCATTAAGTCGTTTGAAAATAAGAATGAGATTGCGCTCTCCGATGGAGAGAGCATGGTAAGAATACTGACCGCTTTCGCCGAGGCAGCAGACAACAAAGAGGTTTGCTACCTAATTGACAGCGATTTTTTTAAGGAGAGCAAGACGCCTATCCAGGAGGCGTTAAGTAAGCTAGACTACTTCAGTATACGGGGGTCTAGGTTGTTTCAATGGTGCATCACGCAACGGCTATATGATGCGATGGAGGCCCAGCTTATATGATGACATTCAGTCAGGAGACTGACTCGACGAGCGTCTGCCACATCGCCGAAGAGCGCGAGCATCCGGTTTGGGGGCGACGGACTTACTATGGGACCGGTGAGAAGACCGCAACGGTCGGGAGTGCTCGTCTGTATAGGCACGTCATTCGCCTTCCAAGAGCGTCTGGCTTATTAGAAAAAGCATGGAGCGCGATTCCCGAGATAGAGAACCAGGAAATTGCTGCGGAGGCCACCCGCTTGCTGACAGCGATAGACCAAACGGTTCAAACATTCCAGGAGAGTAGAGTTGATCTGAGCGGCGTTCCTCCTCTGCAACTGTTTCGGCCAGACGACGGCTCGATCTTATTCGAGTGGATCTTTGACGATTTTCGAGTTGGGTTCAGTATTGAACCTAATCCTGAGGAGTCAAGTTGGTATCTGGTCTCGACCCCAAATCTTGGCGAAATCAGCGCATCAGGAAGGTTGACAGGGATAGAAATCAAGATGCTGACCGTGTGGCTGTTGAGCTTTATAGGTGCAAATTGCTACTGAATTGATGGCCTATCCAGAGAGTTGTTTGAGGGGGATTCCGAGCAAAGACTTCGTAACTGAGGACGGGAGTCCTGGGGCGCATCTCTTTTACTTCCGTAAAGAAAATTGCAGACCAGATGGACTGATTGCAGAATCGATCAACTGGGAAGACAATGAGCAGGTGCTTGACCTGACCCTAAATCAGAAGAGAGCAAATGGCGATTTCCAGTTCCAAGCAGGAGTCGTAAGAATACCGCGCGGAGAGCTTGACAGACTGGCCAGGCAGCCGACTGTGGACGGCCTCCTTTCGTATGAGCGGCAAGAGATCCTCGGCGATCCAGCTCTTCCAGGCAATCCGCATCACGGGAATCTCTTGCTTAAGGCGAGCGTCCCCCCAGGTACCATGAAGAAAATCGCTGCCGGGATTGCGCTGGCCGTATCTGCCATCATCGGCAGGCCTAATCAGGCCTAAAGTCCGGCTGCTGAAGCAGGAAAATGGCTGCTCCGTTTATGTGCCCCTTTAGGCATTTGTATCCAGGATAAAAATCAGAATCAGTTCTTTTTGGAACCGCCCTAGATTAAAGATTAAAGCTAAATATTCCAATGCTTCGTCTGTTTACTCCCAAGACGGGTTTTTGAAACAGCAGAATCTTGGTCTGTCGCGTTCAATCTAAAAATGCGACACCGCCCCCTCACGGCTTGGCAGTCACAGCGCTGGACGAAGCCTACCATGTCCCGGTCGCAGTAGGTCACTTTCTTACAGGGCGTATGCCCAGCGTTCTCCTTGCAATTTCCAGAGCCCGTATAACGGTTCAGGAAGTGACAAGACCGTGCTCAGGATCTTGAGCACGGTCTTGTCAGATGATCATAACCACACTTAATGTTGTGGGCCTAGTTGGGCTCGAAGAGCGTCCCGGCGACCCAGTTGAAATCCCCCAGTGCGCTGCGAATCCTTCCCCCGCTGACGCTGGCACTTATGCCGCTGGCCGTGTTCCGAGTTCCCCCGCTGACGCTGGCACTTACGCCGCTGGCCGTGTTATTATTTCCCCCACTGACGCTGGCAAAATTTTCGCTGGCCGTGTTCCGAATTCCCCCGCTGACGCTAGCGTATTGGCCGCTGGCCGTGCTCTCACCACCCCCGCTGACGCTGGCGTATTGGCCGCTGGCCGTGCTCCCATCACCCCCGCTGACGCTGGCGTATCGGCCGCTGGCCGTGTTCTTACGTCCCCCACTGACGCTGGCTTGAAAGGCGCTGGCCGTGTTATTATTTCCCCCACTGACGCTGGCGTCTGAGCCGCTGGCCGTGTTCTCATCACCCCCGCTGACGCTGGCCGCAAAGCCGCTGGCCGTGTTCAGAACTCCCCCGCTGACGCTGGCACCTAGGCCGCTGGCCGTGTTAGCACGTCCCCCACTGACGCTGGCCGCAATACCAGTGATCCTGTTACTAAAGCCAGCCACCAATCCCGCGTAACTGGTATACCGATGGTCGGACCCGACCACCAGATTATGAGAGCCTTGCCGGTCCCCGACTACAAAACTAGGGAAAGGGAGTACTTCGTTGTATCCTACGATCAGATTTCCCAGACCGTTGACCGTGTCAGTTACAAAACTGTTCGGATCAGCGACATTTCCGTTGGTTGCCCCCGAGCCACTGCGGATGTGGACATTGGCCCCAGTCACGAGAATGTGCGGACCCGCCAGGCCGTTGATCTCGCTCGGGTCCACACTGACATATGGGCCTAAGGCCAAGGCGTTATTCGCCTGCACCGCAGCCAGCGAGCTTTCCAGGGTATTGATCATGGCTTGCTGCGCGACGTTCTGGGTGCGCAGGTTGTTGATCCGGGCTTGCTGGACGGCGTTCTGGGTCTGTAAGTCCGACACCGCCGCTTCGAGCGCCGCGACGCGCTGTGGAATGGTTTGGGCCTGCGCCATCACGGGCAGCGCCACCAACGGCACGAAAACCGCCAACGCCGTGGCCACGACGTACCTTCTGAATGCTGGGCTCATCTCATTCCTCCTTGTATTAGGGTGCGGTGTAGGTGAAGATCACGGCGAGAACATCGGTCGCGATCGTCCATTGACGTGTACTCATGACGATTCCGCCTCGATGGGGAAGAGGACCAAACGTTGGAGCCCGATCCTAGGCCTCGTCCGGGTTTTAGTCAAGTCATCCCAGCATTACATATTCAAATGAGTTGGCAGGTTCCCGAACACGGAGATTCGACGGCTGAGCTGACCTTTGGCCCCAAAAAATGGTGAACGCTCCCCCGTATGACCGCCTGTCGCCTTCCGTCCCCAAAGACGACAACTCACCTATTCGGTTTCCGAAGTCCCCTGTCTTTGTGGTCTGGATAGAAAGGATTGCGTCAAAATGACGGGATCTTTATAAAACACGACAGTATCCTATATACGGATTATACGGGTCGTGCTGTGCTCGTTTTGTGCTCAAGCCCACCACTCTCGGGCCTATTCAGGCCTACTCAGGCCAAAGTTGGCAGAACGCGCAACTCGTGGCTGGAATTGGATTTAGTGAGTTGGAGTATGCTGGAGTAGGGTGGGTCCTGCCGAGTGTGAAGCAAGCGCTCTCCCTCCCCCCATAGCCGCCGCGGCCAATAATCCTATATCTAGATAGTTGGTCAGCGGCAGAGGTACCCCCAGCCACGCCGACCGCCGAGGCCAATGTTACGCGCTAAAACGGCGCTGGAAGGGGGGCTTCTCTCCTAACCTGGTGTCCGATTGACGGGTTAGGAGAGAAGGGGGATGATTTGCGTCACTCGGCGACTACAAATTCCATTTTCTAGAAAATTCCGAGGAAACCTCGGCCTGCGCGGCGGGGATTTTCTGAGGAAGCAAAGGAATGGGTGCGCAGCTCGACTACAGCGCCTCAAGCTTTGCAACGTCCGCTTTCGTTTTGGTCAACACGATTTTGAAACAAGCCGGGCAGAACCGCCTCGTATTTGAGAACGCTGTACGGGGATTTGGAATGTCGAAACATTTGTCGCCCTTGAAAATCGCGGCGTCGCAGCCCGCGCACTCGCATTCCCTCCCGGCCGCCGCGACGGTAGGGCGGCCGGCTGACCCGTTGATCAGAGAGGGGATACTATTTTGTGACATTCTGAAGCTTCTTGATTTCTCGTGTTAGGGCGTCAAGGATTTCCGGAAGGGCTTGTATGCCGGCAACAAACTCAGCCCCCGTCCACTCAGCCCGTTTTCTTCCCTTTCCGATGCGCTTGTCGAGCTGCTCATTCACCATCTGGAGCCCGGCCACAAAGTTATTGTTGGCTCCGATACTCGGCTTAAGCTTCCGGGGAATTTCGACGCCGGCTTGAGCGAGCCCGCACCGATTGAGCAAAAGATTCGCGGTTCGTTTTGCGTCCTCGTTGAGGCGCTTCTTGCTTTCCTGCCATTGCTTCATTGGAAGGACGGCGAAAGGCTCAGCCGCTTTGGACTGGCTGGGTTGAGGCTTGGCCGAAGCGCTCTTTTTCACCACTTCCTTTGCGAGGGAGGGGTCGAGTCCGAGGCGTTCGAGCTTCTGCTCCAAATCGGCGACAATATCGGCATCTTCGGCGGTGGTGAATTCCTCCTCGAACACGCGATCAACGATCTCATGGTTTACGACCATGTCTTCCCGAAGCTTCATGCGCGCCTTGCCGCTTAGAACGTCGCGGGGAGGCTCGGGCTCGTCGCCGCCAGTGACCTCCTCCCAAAAGGCCTGATCGTCGTTCTCGAATTGTTTGAATCGCTTGAGCTGCTCGTCCAGGTTCATGCCAACATGCGTGACGATATGCCCATAGTTGTCAGGGTGCGTGGGGTCGTTTTGAACAACAACGCGCAGGATTCTGCCGACAAACTGGATGTAGGGAGCTAATGACCGGAAGGGCCTGAATATCGCAGCGACGCTCAGTTTCGGATGGTCGAAACCTTCTCCGAGCATCTGCACCTGGACAATGCAGTCCAGCGTGCCGTTCTTGAGGTCGCGGATGATGGTTTTCTGTTTGTCCTCGTCTAAATTGCTGTGGATGATTTCCGCCCTGTATCCGCGCTCCTCGTAGAGGGACCGAATGCTCTGCCCGTGTTTGATGGAGCACGCGACCGCGATGATTTGGTGTTTGGTGCCGGATAGGCGAAGCTTTTCGAGTTTTTCAAGGCTGTTATCGACGATACTCACGTTGCACGGGTCACTTAGGGCAACGCCGCGGCTGAACCAGTCTTCCTCCTTCATCGCCAGGACTTCGTCGAGCGTGAAGGTGCGTTTGCTGCCGGCTACGGTGAACGTCAGCTCCGTCGGCGCGACGTAAGTGGCCTTCAACTTCTTGATGTAACCCTTGATGCTGGCACTCTTGAACGGGTACCGGTAAATCAGGTCGCCGTCGAGTTCCTGGCGATCGCTGCGGAAAGGCGTGGCGGTCAGGTTGATGACCTTGGCCGCTGGAAATCTGGAGAACACCTTTTTCCAGCTTGACGCAGCCCCGTGGTGGGCCTCATCGACGATGATCAAGTCGAAGAAGTCGTCGGGAAACTGGTTGAGCCACTTGTCGGCGTTGGTGGCGAGCTGGTGAATGTTGGTCAGGATGATGTGCGACTGTTCGCAAACACTGATGTTCCCGGTTTCCAGGGTGCATACGTAGGGTCCTGCGATCATGTCAGCGTCGTCTAAGACCTGCATCCTTCGCCAGAAACATTTCTGACGGTTTGTTATATCGAGGGTCTTCTGGAGTTCGTCCTTTATGGTGAGGTTCGGGGTGATGATGAGGACACGCCCGTTGGCGATTCCAAAGGGCAGGATCGAGGCAAGGCCTGACTTGCCGCAGCCCACTGGCAGTTGGATGACCGCCTTTTGTCCTCCGGAGCTGAAGAAATCGTAAGCACGGAGATAGGCGTCGCGCTGCGGATCTCGGAGGTTCGTATTGTCCTCAATGTTCGCGGCGGTGTCCGTGAAGTAGGAGTCGAAGCCCTTGTTAGCTCGGAGCCACTCGTCGAGTGACTTCTGCTCGTAGACCCACTTCTTGCCAACCTTGCTGACAGGGATTCTGCCGGACTGCGACAGCGAGTAGAGCTTGGTCTTCCCCATCCCAAGGTAGTCCGCTGCCTCTTCCGTTGTGAGCCATTTGGATTGCATGGCTAAATGCTACACCAAGACATCTATCGGTGTCAAGTGATAACAATTGATATCGTTTTATATCAATTGCAGAGATGCTAGGTCTGGCTCGCTTCGGATCGAGCCGCGCTACCCCGTAGAGGGTTTCTACCCCTGCGCGATCCTAACCTCTCCCTGGAGGTTGAAAGGCCTTCACCGTTGGTATGATCCCTCCTAATACAGTCAACGCCTCCCAGTGCATCGGGTGCGGCACCCGTAGCCCGAAAGAGAAAGATCGGGGTCAGGTCTTGACGGGCTGTTGCTCAAATCGTGGCTAACGCGGACTGGGAGCCGGCCAGACCAATTCGGCATGGTATGAAACGACGGGGTGCCGAGCTCACTACGGCAACGGGATGGGCGACCTGACTCCCCTCGCTGGGAGGCCGCGCCATCGCCGGGCGTTTCGTCTGATCCCGCCCATACCGCAGCAGCACCTGGATATTTTGGATCGTACTGACCAAGTATTCCTGGATCTGTACCCGCCAGAGACCGCGCCAACGGGCCCGATCGAAGCCATAGCGCGTGGCCCGGGCAAAGGAACGTTCCATCAGGTGCTGGCGAATGCGGAGATCGCGTTTGGCGGGTGGGGCTTGCGCCTGGGTCCGCATCTGATCCAGGACGTCTTCCCGCAGATGGCGGGTGATCGTGCGCCCCGTGCGGTTCGTGGTGCACTGGGACCGGAGGGCGCAGGCCGCGCAGACCGAAGGGGGCGCGGCATAGTCGATACTTTGCCGGGCCTGATGGACCGATTTGCGCTTGAGCGAGGTGCCGGCGGGACAGG
>Ga0210377_10000372_pt1 | contig 42534 bp, 46 predicted proteins | sample PLM4_65_b1redo_FD_155480 | JGI IMG/M metagenome (GOLD analysis project Ga0210377, IMG submission 155480) | Groundwater sediment microbial communities from an aquifer in East River, Colorado, USA - PLM4_65_b1 redo | ecosystem: Environmental > Terrestrial > Soil > Riparian zone | place: USA: East...
CAGCCTGGCCTGGAAATCCTTGGCGCCGGGATTGGACGTGCGCACCAGCACGACGACGCCCTTGCCCTCCCGTTCGGCCACCGAGACGAACGGCTCCAGCGAGTCGAGGCCCATGTATGGATTCACAGTGATCGCGTCGCACGGCGCGCCCAGACCATCGCCGAGATAGCCCTCGGCATAGCCCTCAGCGGTCGTGCCGATGTCGCCGCGCTTGGCGTCGAGGATGACGATGAGCCCGGCGTCGGTTGCAGCCGCGCACACACGTTCGAGCGCCGCCATGCCGTCCGAGCCCCAGCGCTCGAAGAGCGCGGCCTGCGGCTTCACCACCGCCACGCGGCCGATGCAGGCGTCGACCACGGCCCTACCCCAGCGACCCGCAGCCTTCGCCCCAGGCGATCCGAACAGCGCCGGCAGCAAGGCCGGATGCGGGTCGATGCCGACGCACAACGGACCCATCCGGCGCGTGGCCGTCACCAGGCGATCGGCGAAATTTGGCTTCACCGGTCGCTCACCCGGCACAGCACTTTCACCACGGCGCGCTCGTCGCGCAGCGAATCCGCTTCGCGCGCATAGGAGGACGCCGCGAGGGGATGCGCATCGCCGCCGGGCGCGACCAGTCCCTGCTCTTCCAGGAAACGACTGATCGAGTCAGGCGCTGCAGTGTAGATCCGTCCGCGCCGCGGGCTCTCGGCGACCGTGACGCCGATCACGGCTCCATCCCGGTCGAACACCGGCCCGCCGCTCATGCCGGACAGGGTTCCGTCGATCCCTTCCGATCGGTCGGACTCGGCCCAGGCGAGCACCGGCTCCTCCATCGTGTAGCGCCCGCGCGTCACCAGCTTCGAGCGCGCCAGCAGATGCGAGGACGCCTCGCCCGGACGGCCCTGCGGAAAACCGACATGGTATCCAGCTTCGCCGACTCGCAGCTCGCGGTCGAGATCAAGCGGCACCTGGGCCGGCGCACGGTCGGTGAGCAGCAGCGCAAGATCGAACGCTCTCGACGTGCGCACTTCGTCGACCCGCACCATGCGCCCGTCTCCGACCGCAAGGCCGACGCGCGAACAGCCGTCGACTACATGGCGCGCCGTCAGCCAGGCGCCGGACTTGTTGATCGCGAAGGCGGTGCCGATGCCGTCCTCGGCATTGCCTACCTGGACCAGCACGCGCTCATCGAACGGATCGGGCTCGGGAAGCAGCGGGCCGCGTTCGGCAGCTCGGGGATCGGCTGCATCCGGTTCCGGCTCGGTGACTTCAATCCCGGGCAATGCCGGACGGTTTTCGTCACCGCCCCGCCAGAACAACGTTCCGACGATGACGGCAAGGACGACCGCGTAAACCAGCCAATCGGGGATTCTCATTCACGTCTCCCGGGTGACTCTTATATTCGGACAAGGTTTGGATCCCACAAGGCCGCTGCCATAACCATTGCTGTGGCCAATTTTACGGCAGCGAGCACCAGGGCCGCGCCGATTTCGTTGCGCTCGATGCGCTTGGGCAGGTCGCGCAGGATCAGGTCGGCCGCCCGAAAAGCAAGCATTTGCAAAAGGATGGCGACGACGCCCCAGATCAGAACGTCGTAGACCGAGGTCGCCGAAGACAGGCAGGCCGCCATCGGGATCGCCAAACCCACGATAACTGCCGCGACACCGATGCCTGCCGCGACATTGCCCTCGCGGATCAGCTTCATCTCTTTCATCGGGGTCAGCAGAATGTGAACGACGCAGCCAACGATCAAAAGGCCGAGCGTCACCCCGCCGTAGAGCAGGAAGTCGGGAAACCCCTCGACAAAGGCGTTGACGGCGGCGTCCATGGCGACCCTCCCAGCCCCAAGTGGCCATGTCACCGATGGCGCCTTTTGCAGGCACAGGCGAGGCGCCGATCAACCTGAGGCATCCCGCGGCGGCATTCCCCAAACGGCAAGTATTCGTGAGGTTTCGCGGCGATTCTCTGTTTGACAACAAGGCCCGGCGCTCGCCTCAATTTGCTCCCGGACAGTCAAGACGACTGACTACTAATCCGGACAGGAAAGGGAGTGTCGATGAAACGTCCAGTTTCACTTGTAGCGTCCCTGTTGATGGTTGGGACGCTGGCGGCCGGATGCGGCGCCGCCAAGGCAGGAAAGGCCGAATTGGCCCAGGTTTGCACGGATCGCATGGGCTCTCAGATCAAGTGCGGCTGCTATGTCGACTCGATCGAGAAGGCCCTCACGCCGGAGCAATTCGCCCAGGTCGCGCAGGGCGCATTCGAGAACCGCAGGATGAGCGGAATGATGCCCGCCGCGCTGATGTCGGACCCGTCGATCGGCGGCGCGATTGCCGACGCGACGACGGCCTGCTTCACCTAGATACCCAGGACCGCCATCACCGCCGCCGCCACGGCCACCAGTGTGACGATCAACGTCAGCGCCACGGCCACCATGCGCATGGTGGAGTTCTTCTTGCGCAATCCCTCCGGCGCCTTGTCGCGCCGAGGCGCCAGCGTCCAGATGTTGGAGAGAAAGCCGAAGGCTGCGACCGCCGCGACAATGCCCGATGCGCGCGCGCCCGAGAGCAGAGCAGCGCCCGCGGCGATGCCAAGCAGTGCGGCCTGGAAGCCCGCCGTCGCGGCGATCACTTTGCGGAGCATGCGGTCGGCGCGGCCATGGTCGAGCCCGTCGAAGGCTGTGTTGGCGACGATCACCGCTGCGGTCCAGCCGGACGCAGCAGCGGCGCCGGCGAACATTGCGGCGACGGCGTGAAGGATCGAGGCCAGTTCGGGCATGGTCAGCGTCCCCTTTTGGTCATGACAGAAGGCTCTAGAGGGATTCGCGGCCGGAAAGCAGGGAACCCAGCCGTCACGGCGCCGGGGATTGCCTTGGGCCATGCTGCGCCCGACTGTAGCGGTAACTCTTGAGGAAACGGGGACTTGCATGACCATCAGGGAGATCGCCGCCGCGGCCGGACTGAGCCTCGGTCTTCTTGCTGCAGGCTGCAATGCGCCGGGAGACGCCCCGGCCAAACCGGAGGAGCAGACCCCCGTGGCAGACAAGCCCGCCGATCCAGCCGCGCCCGATCCGTTCGCGCAAGCGGTCAATTTCGAATGCGATGGCGGGGCCAAGGTCGATGTCGCGTTCGACCATGGCGCGGCCCGCGGCGTTCTCCTCCGCATCGACGGCGGAGCGGCGGCGGCGCTCGCGGTCGATGAAACCGCTACGAGCGGGATGGTGTTCAAGGATGCTGCGACGAAAATCAGTTTCGAGGGCGATGGCCTTCAGCTGACTTCAGGCGGCGCAACCAAGGCCTGCAAGTTCGTCTCGCGCTCCCTGCCGCCGCCAACCGTTGCGGGCGTCATTCGCGACATCAGGATTGAGGACGCGGGCTCGTCGGTCGAGATGAAGGTCGGCGAGAAAATCTCGGTCTCGCTCTCGGGCGTGCCGACGGCGGGCTATGTCTGGACGGCGGAGGCGCCGCCTCCCTTCGTTAAAGTCAGTGAGGGCCCCGGCGGGGCGACGAGCTCCGCGCAATCCCTGCCCGGCTTCACCGGGGGCAATCACTGGGAAGTTCTGATCATTGAAGCTGTGGCTCCTGGCGAAGGCGAGATCGCCCTCGTCCAGAAGCGGCCGTGGGAGGACAAGTCCGACCCGAGCGACGAGCGCTTCAAGTTCAAGCTGAAAGTGAAATAGTTGGATCGCGACGGTTAGATCGCCGTATCGGCCGCAGCGTCCGCCCGCGAGATCAGCAGGTCTTCGGACAGCGACACCGCGATCACGTGGCGTGGCGCATCGAGGAAGGCGCGGAACGAAGCGACCCTCGCCTCGCCGCCCGAATCGAGCGCGATGTCTAGCCAGCGCGTGCGGCCAAGATTGTCGGCTTCCACCTTGATGATCTCGCCGACCTTCAGCCCGCCTAGGTCGATCACAGTGTGCCCGGCCAACCCCTCGACCCTGAGTCCGGACATACGGACAGGATGATCAGGCGCGGCCATGGCCATGCCGCCGGTCGCAAGCGCGGCCAGCGCGGCAAGACCTCCGGTGAGACACGCCATCTGCGCCCTTTTGAGGGTCATTTGGTTCAGCTCCAGCTCCACCCGCGCACTTAACGGGGGCTGGGGTCCGGGGTTCCTTTCCATGCACATCTGGCCTTAAGTCTCTTGGGTTTTTCGGGAGGCCGGATGTTTCGGCGCTTTAGCGCGGGTTTATGTGGATGGGCGACTTTCGCCCTCCTCGCCGCCTGCGCTCCGCAAAGGCCGGTTCCCGACGCTGCGGACGTGCTTGCCGCACGGCAGGCTGCCCTCGCCTTCGACAGCCGGATGAAGCTGGAAATCCTCGACCGGCTTGAGCGCGAGGAGGATCCCGTCGCCGTCTACCTCGCCTATCGTGACCACGTTTCCGGCTGGGCCAAGGAGACCGGCGACAAGCTCGGCGTCGACTTCAGCCGCACCGCCCTGCGCACCCGCAACCCGGCCAATGCTCCGGATGAGTGGGAGAGCGACCAGATGGAGCTGTTCGAGTTCTCGCGCGAGGCCGGCGTCGATCCCGCCACCATGGAGGTCGCGGAAATTGTCACCGAAGGAAAACAGAAAATCTTCCGCTGGATCCGCCCGCTGATGATGGGCGAGATGTGCGTGGCCTGCCATGGCGAGGAGATCGATGCACGCCTGGTCACCATGCTGAGCCAGGAATACCCGCTGGACGACGCAGTCGACTATCTGGAGAACGACATCGGCGGCGCCTATTCGGTCCGGAAGGTGCTCAATCCGACTGGACCAGCCGCAGCCACGGCGCCCGCCGCCACGCCTGCTCCGCCTCCCTTCAGCAACCCCGCGCCCGAGCCGGCGCCCACAGCTCCGCAATAGCCCTGCGGCATTCGCGCACGCGGTATTGGGCGCGATTGGCCAAATCGCCTGCGCCAGCCATATCTTGCCTATGACCGAGCTTGCCCGCCATCACGAGGCTCAAGGTCTTTCCGACCGCATCGCGCTCGGGCTCACCAAATTCATGCGGGCGTTCGCCGACGCGTTTTTCGCGAAGAGATATGGCCACCGCGCCATAGTGCTGGAAACCGTGGCGGCCGTTCCCGGGATGGTCGGGGGCATGATGAACCATCTCAAATCGCTGCGCCGCATGCGCGACGATGGCGGCTGGATCAGGGAGCTGCTCGACGAGGCTGAGAACGAGCGCATGCACTTGATGGCGTTCGTCGCCCTGTTCAAGCCGAACTGGGTCGAACGCCTGCTGGTCCTGCTCGCGCAGGGTGCGTTCTGGAATGCCTACTTCCTGCTTTACCTATTCGCGCCTCGCACGGCGCACAGGACGATCGGCTATTTCGAGGAGGAGGCGATCGTTTCGTACACCGAGTTCCTGAAGGAAATCGACGCAGGAAATTTCGAGAATGTGCCCGCCCCGAAACTCGCAATCGACTACTGGAAGCTCGGGCCCGATGCGCGCCTGCGCGACCTGGTCATCGCCGTCCGCGCCGACGAAGCGAAGCACCGCGACGTGAATCACGATTTCGCGGAGCAGCTCGACCACTCGCACACGCCGGGCCGAAAACTTGACCACGGCGAGACAATGCTCCCGCAGAAGCCACAGGAACAGGCGCAGCAAGCGCGCTAATTATAGCAGGTCTGCGGCGAGGAGTTTGCAGCTCAGCCCCGCGCGCGAACAACCTTGCGGCTGCGCGAATAGCCCGCCAATTTCCGGAGCAGGCTGCGTCTTACCACGGTGGGAGGCTTGCCAAACCACCGGCGGCAGCTGCGTGTGAACGTGGACAGGTTTGCGTAGTGCAGATTGAGAGCAATATCGGTTAGCGAAATGCTTGGATCGGCCAGCAACGACTCGGCCATGCTTCGGCGGACATCGTCCCTTATCGCCTCGAAGCTTGTGTCTTCGCTCTCCAGATGGCGCTGAAGCGTTCTGGTGTGCATGCCCATCGAACGTGCGGCCTGGGAAGCGGTGCAGTTCGAGCTGCGCATCAGGATGCCGACCATATGCCGGGTCTCGGCAGCGACTGAGTCGTTGGCCGGCGCGGCGTGAGACCTCAGGTATGACACCGCCATCTCTCGAACCTGCGCGTTCGCCGCAGGCCGTGTGGCGTCCAACACGCTTCGGGCAATCAGAATTCCATTCTCCGGCATGTTGAACGAGGGCCGGATGCCGAACACTCGCTGATAGCTCGAAAGCGACGATTGCCGGTCGTGCGCGAACCAGACCTCATCCGGACGATAGCCGGGTCCGCAGACGAGCTTGAGCAGCACGTGCAGGGAGCCGACTCTCCGCTCATAGAACTGGATCAGAGGCGGCGGACGCCGAAGAAAACTCCTCACTCCGAGAAAGTCCTGCCGCGTCCCGCGGCGCGGCTCCAGGATCACCGCGCCCATGGGAAAGTTGACATGAAGGAAGCGGGCGATCAGTTCGAACGCCTGTCGCCCCGTCTGCGCATTGACCAGCGCCACATGGAGTGGGCCAAGACGCGCGGGATCCGATCTCGCACCCCACAGAAGGCCCAGATCCTTTCTCTTCAGCCGCTCGGCCGCCAGATTTACCAGTTCATGAACCTGCCGCGTAGGAAGGAACGCCTCTGGATTGCGGGCATGGGCGAGGTCGAGCCCGATCTCTGCCGCCAGGGCGGAGAGATCGCCGCCGAGTTCCGACACAAGTTCTTCGAGGCCAAGAAGGCCCAGCGCCCGGACGACTTCCCTCATGTGTGCACTGCTTTCCGCGCCGCAGTTGGCGACAGATCGGGATGTCGCACGGAGATAAGCAATTGTCGCTGACTGAAAAGCTTGTGCACGCGATCAAGGTACCCTGGCGGGCGAGATGTGTGCTCAGTATTCTTCTCAACCAGCCACGCCCGGCCGCACTTGATGCCCGGCGACAAGACAGCCGGTGACGGCCCGTTGCGAGCGTTGCTGGCGGTCGATTCCGGCAGCATGAAAACACATCTACGAGCCATGCTGTCGTTTCTGTCGCTGGACATCGAGGATGTTGGAGACGGCGCCGAAGCCTTCGGCCTTCTGCTCGCACGCCGATTCGATCTGCTTGTCGCCGATCTGAACATGACCCCGATCAGCGCCGCGCAGTTGGTGATGGCCGTGCGGCTGCTCCCGGCCGAGCGGCGGCCTAAGATAATCGTCTGTTCGCCGGACCCCGGCGCCGGGGACGCTACTGCGCGCGAGGCGCTGCGCCAGGCCGACTGCATTCTCGCAACGCCCGTGTCGATCGCCGACCTCCTCGCTGCCGTGCAGAAAGTGCTTCCTGCCGCGCTCAATTCGACGCCCTAGCCGGGCGGGAGACGCTGGGCAGGCGGAACACCTGTGACTGTCAGGCTTTCGCACCCTTCTTGCCCTTGCCATAGACCGGCGCGGATGTGGCCGACGCCTCGTCCAGCGGCCAGCGCGCGCGGGCGGGCGTATCCAGCGGATCGCTCAGTCCCAGCCGCAGCCGTTCTGCACCGGCAAGCGCGATCATCGCGGCATTGTCGGTGCACCAGCGCATCGGCGGGGCGACGAACCGGAAGCCAGCGCGGCGGGCCTCGGCCTCAAGCCGCGCGCGCAGCGCCTTGTTCGCCGCCACCCCGCCAGCGACTACGAAGGTGCGTTGATTGGTCAGGTGCGTCACCAGCTCCATCGCGCGCGAGGATTTGTGGCTGAGAATGTCCGCCACCGCGGCCTGGAAGCTGGCGCAGATGTCAGCCCGGCGTCTTTCGGTCAGCTTCTCCTCCTCCGCCGCGCGCCTCACCGCCGTCTTGAGGCCAGAGAAGCTCATGTCCAGCCCCGGCCGGTCGAGCAGCGGACGCGGCAGCTCCACCGCATCGGCATCGCCTTCAAGCGCTTCACGCTCGACGGCGGGCCCGCCGGCGCCGGCAAGCCCAAGCAGCTTCGCGGTCTTGTCGAAGGCCTCGCCCGCCGCATCGTCGATGGTTGATCCCAGCCGCTGGTACTTGCCGACGCCTTCGACGAACACGAACTGGCAATGCCCGCCCGAGACCAGCAGCAGCAGGTAGGGAAACGCCACATCCTCGGCGAGGCGCGGCGACAGGGCGTGACCTTCGAGATGGTTCACGGCGAGCAGCGGCAGTCCTCGCGCCAGCGCGATCGCCTTTGCGGTGGAGAGGCCGGCCATCACTCCGCCGATCAGGCCAGGCCCTGCCGTGGCAGCCACGCCTGAAAGACCTTCCCAGCCTATGCCGGCATCCGCCATGGCAAGACGAATGAGGCCGTCCAGCCGCTCGACATGGGCCCGGGCGGCGATCTCGGGCACCACGCCGCCATAAAGGGCATGGTCCTCGGTCTGGCTGGCGATCCGGTCGGAGAGGACCTCCGTCCCCGCAGGCGACAGGCGCACCACGGCCGCGGCTGTTTCATCGCAGCTTGTCTCGATCCCAAGTACAGTGAGCGTGTCTTGCATCATTGCGGCGGCGCTTGTACGCCGCGAGCGGCCCAAAAGCCAAGCAGAGGCGGCCTGGCGACCCTACCTATATGGGGTCGCAAAGAGAGACGAACCCCATGAAGCAGCGGCCTAAGAAACGGACGGCGCGGAAGCCCGCGAAGGCGGCGCAGCCCCGCCCTGTCCGTTCCGTGCGCCGCGCTCCGGTCCGCACCGCCCGCATCGGCACGCGCGGATCGCCGCTGGCGCTCGCCCAGGCCAACCTTTTCGCGGCGATGCTGACCAAGGCGACCGGCGGGGCGATCAAGACCACGATCCACACCTACACGACGACCGGGGACAAGATCCTCGACAAGCCGCTGCAGGACGCCGGCGGCAAGGGACTCTTCACCAAGGAGCTCGACCGCGCGCAGGCCGTCGGCGAGATCGATATCGCCGTCCACTCGCTCAAGGATGTGACGGTGCGGCTGCCGAAGCACATTTTCCTCGCGGCTTATCTTCCGCGCGAGGATCCGCGCGATTGCCTGATCGGACCGTGGAAGCGCATTGCGGACCTGCCCAAGGGAACAGTGGTCGGCACCTCCAGCCTTCGCCGCAAGGCGCAGCTTCTGGTCGCACGACCGGATCTCAAAGCAGTGACGTTCCGGGGCAATGTGCAGACCCGCCTCCGCAAGCTGGCCGAGGGCGAGGCGCAGGCGACCATCCTCGCCGCCGCCGGACTGCGCAGGCTCGGGATGATCGACAAAGCCGCCGGCATCATCCCGGTCGAGGACATGATGCCTGCTGCAGGCCAGGGCATCATCGGCGTCACGCTCAATGTCGATGCACCGGAATGGCTGGTCGCCGCTTGCGCTGCGATTGACGACAAGAGTTCGCGTCTTGCCGCGATCGCGGAGCGCGCCTTCCTGCGCCGGCTCGATGGATCGTGCCGCACGCCGATCGCAGCCCATTTCCGCCTGACGAAGACCGGCGCAACGATGGTAGGCGAGATTCTTTCGGATGAGGGCGACAGGCGCTGGCGCGCCGAGGGCGCCCTGGAGCGCTCTCCCAGCGAGCGCGACGCCAACGAGCTGGGCTTGTTCCTCGCCGAAGATGTCGCCGCCCAGCGCGCCGCCGACCGGGGCTGAGCAGACGACCGCTCACGCATTGCCCTCGGGGCTTCGGCGCCGGATGATGCCCGTGTGAGTCCCTCCCGAATCCTTGTCACCCGATCCGAGCCGGGCGCTTCCGAGACGGCGGAGCGTCTCAAAGCGCTGGGATACCAGCCCATCGTCGAACCCCTGTTCGCAATCGAGCCGGTCGCCGCTTCCCTGCCCTGGTTCGACGCCCTCGCCTTCACGAGCGCCAATGGCGTACGCGTCTTCGCAAAGCTGAATGGCCGCCGCAGTGCGCCGGTCTTCTGCGTCGGCGCACGTACCACTGAGGCGGCGCGGGAGGCGGGGTTCGCCGACGTGACTTCGGCCGATGGGGATGTCGCCGCCCTCGCCGGGCTGATCGCGGGAAGGCTCCCACCCAAAGCCAGCCTCCTGCACACAGGAAACGAGGAGAGCCGGGGCGACCTCGCCGGCCAGCTCACAGCCGCCGGCAGGGAAGCGGTCTTCGTTCCCACCTACCGCGCGGCGCCGGTCAGCAAGCCTGGGCCGGCTCTGGCCGTTCATCTTCGAGGCGAGCCGGCCTTCGAGGCCGTCCTCGTCCACTCGCCCCGCGGCGCCGCTATTCTGGCCGGTCTCGCGGCCTCTGCCCCCGCCCCGGCCGGGCTGGACGTCGCGGCCATATCGCCTGCCGCCGCCGCGCCCCTGAAATCGTTCGCCAAGCGAATCGAAATCGCCTCCTCCCCCAACGAGACCGCCCTCCTGGAGGCGCTCGGCCGATTTTCCTTTTTGAGTTGAGGCCCTGCCCTGCGCCCAGCTATCCTCCCCGACACAAGACGTCAGAACAACCGCCAGCAGGATGCCAGGCGATGACGAATGGCGGGGCTGTCCCGGACGAACCAGAACCGATCGAGGCGGAGTTCGAACCCGCCGGCGAACCCGCGTCTCGCGGCAATCGCAAATTTGCCCCGACTGCGATGCGCAGCCGGTCGACCGGCCTGCCCGAGCTGCTGATCTTCAGCGGCGCAGCTTCCGTGCTCGGCGCGGTAATGGCGATCGTCGTCACGAACGCCAACTCAGGCGCCTCGACCGGAACGCTCGCCCGCGAGATCGACGCTCTCAACCGGGCGCAGAGCGATCTTTCTGCCCGCGCCGACCAGATGAGTTCGGATGTCGTGGCGATGCGCTCGCGTCTCGACTCGCAGGCCGACAAGCTCCTGCGGCAGGATGCGGACGAACTTGCCCTGCGTTCGGAGATATCGGCAGTCGCGAGCCAGGTCTCGGCCCTCAGCGGCGCAGGTCCAGGCTCGGGCTCGTCCGCCGGCGCACTGGCGGCCAACACGCCTCTCGGCGTTTTGCTGTCGCGCATCAACCGGCTGGAAAACGTGATCGCCGACGACGCCTCGGCCCCGCAGACGACACGCCAGCTGCAGCGCGCCTTCGCCGACATCTCGGCGCGGGTCGATCAGCTCAACGAGGCCAACGCAACCCTGACCGAGGCGCTCAACAAGCGCCAGGCCGCTCTTTCTGCGCTCGAGACCGGGCTTGAGTCGCTTTCGACCGACATGGACTCGATCCGCGGCCGGGTGGTCGCCGACCAGAGGATCGGCGAAGGCCTCGGCATCGTGCGCCCGTCCGCGACCCTTTCGGCCCTCGGCCGCCCGCCTGAGTTCGCGGCGGAGGAATCGAAGACCATTCGCGCGCTCTCTTCGCTCGAGACCGCGGCCCAGCGCGGCGGACCGTTCCTGCCGCAGCAGCAGGTGCTGGCCTCGCTCCTGCCGCAGGATGCCGGCATCGCCGATCTGCAGGAGCTTGCCCGCAAGGGCGCCCCGACATCCGAACAGCTGAGACGCGATTTCAACGCCTCGGCGCGCGACGCCGAACGCATAGCGGCGGAACGGACCGACGATGGCTGGAACTGGCTGCGGTCGAACTCGCCGAGCGAGGCCGGCGTCCGCGGCATCGACAGCGCAACCGTCGATCTCATCGCCGATGCGCGCCGCGCGCTCGAAGTCGGCGACACCCGCGGCGCGGTGGAGCATATCGACGGCATCGGCGGCGCCGCAGCGAAGGCTTTCCGCGCCTGGAGGGGCGAGGCCTTGCGCCGCGCCGAACTCGACCAGCGCCTGCATGCCCTGAACCAGCGCCTGGTCGGCGCCCGCGCCGAGGTTGGCGGCGGCAAGGACAGCTAGCGGCCGGGTGCAGGCCCGAATTGCCGCTTCAAACCCCGTGGGCGCCGCAAACCTTGCACAGGCAAGCCCGTCCGGGTTATAGCGCCCGCCTCCGGCCTTTATGCCGAGCCGCCTTAGCTCAGCTGGTAGAGCACCGCATTCGTAATGCGGGGGTCAGGTGTTCAAGTCACCTAGGCGGCACCATTCTTCTTGCCTGGCGAGATCAGCGTGAGCCGCAGCACCGATGTCCTTGTCATCGGCGCCGGGGCGGCGGGGCTGATGTGCGCCATCGAGGCGGGGCGGCGCGGACGGAAAGTGCTGGTCATCGACCATGCCGCCAAACCCGCCGAGAAGATCCGCATCTCGGGCGGCGGGCGGTGCAACTTCACCAACCTTCATGCCAGCCCGGCGCAGTTCATTTCGCAGAATCCGCATTTCTGCGTTTCGGCGCTGAAGCGGTTCACCAGCCAGGATTTCATTGCGAGGGTGGAGGCGCGCGGGATCGCGTATCACGAAAAGACTCTCGGCCAGCTGTTCTGCGACGGCTCGGCGATGGAGATCATCGCCATGCTGCTCGACGATCTGCGTGACGCTGGCGGCGAACTCGAACTCGGGATCGAACCCGGAGCGGTGGAGCATACGGCCGAAGGCTTCAGCGTCGAGACCCAGGTCGGCCCGATCAGCGCCGGCGCCCTGGTGATCGCAAGCGGCGGCAAGTCGATTCCGAAGATGGGCGCGAGCGGTTACGCCTACGATGTCGCCAGGAAATTCGGACTTGGAATCATCGAGCCTCGCCCTGCCCTTGTGCCTTTCACCTTCCAGCAGCCGAAGCTGGCGCCGATCGCGGAGCTGGCCGGCGTCTCGGTCGAGGCGCGGGTCAGTTGCGGCAGGACCAGTTTCGAGGAAGGCCTGCTGTTCACGCATCGCGGGCTTTCGGGGCCGGCGATTTTGCAGATCTCGTCCTACTGGCGCGAGGGCGAGGAGGTCGTCATCGATCTGGCTCGTGGGCGCGATGCGTTCGAGGAGCTGCGCAAGGAACGAAACGAGCGGCCGAAGCTCACGCTTGCCAATGCGCTGGCGCATTTCGTTCCCAAACGCCTCGGCGAACAGATCGCCCGGCGCACGTTCGGCGAGGCGCGGCTGGCCGATCTTTCGGACACGAAACTTCGCGAGATCGCCCAGGCCGTGAATGCCTGGCGGGTGGTCCCCGACGGAACCGAGGGCTGGCGCACCGCGGAGGTGACGCTGGGCGGGATCGACACTAACGAACTGTCCTCGCGCACGATGGAGGCGGTGAAGCATCCCGGCCTCTATTTCATCGGCGAATGCGTCGACGTGACGGGCTGGCTCGGCGGCTACAATTTCCAGTGGGCGTGGAGCTCGGGCTGGGCGGCAGGACAAGCGGTTTGACGTCTTGCAAACGCGGCGGCGCCCTCCCGCATGAGGCGCTGCGCGCGAAATAAAAAAACTTCTTACAACGTTTACAACACTCCCGGCGGGCGCAGTGAGGCCGGCGATTGCGCTAAAACCGCCAGAATCCAAATCGTTGCGCGAAAGTGCGTGTGTCATGGCGCGCATTATGCGCCCGCCCGGAGAGGCTGCTGGTTTGCGAGCCACTTTTTTCTGGATCTTTTTTGCAGAACGCTGGAATCGCTCGGGAGATTTTTCCGGCCGGTCCCAGATGGTGTCGGATAACTCGGGCGCCGGTCCAGGCGTTCAGCTCGCCTCGTCGACGCGGCGGGAGATCGCTTCGATCCGCGCGGCGGCGTCGGCAAGCATGGTGGCGGCGCGCTGTTCGAGGCCGCGGATGCGGTCGTCCAGCGCCTTGGTTCCGCTGCTCGAGGCCTGAGCATCCAGTTCGTCGATCAGGGAAAGGCCGGCGGCAAGGAAAATACGTTCCGCCCCCAGATCGCCCAGCGCTTCGGTGAGCTCCTTCACGCGCTGGTCGAAGCGCGCGCCCAGCTCCTCGAGCCGGGCTTCCTGGCCTGGGGCGCAGCTGAGCACATAACGCTTGCCGCCGATCAAGAGTTCAGCCTTGGCCACGGAGACATCCGCCTTTCATGTCCAGCATATCCCAAACCCCATGATTTTCCCTAGACCTTACCTAAAGCCTCACGCACTTCGCTGATGGCGGCGCCCAGGGCCTCGGACGCCTCGTCCGCCAAGCGCTGGAGTTCGCGCTCGCGCGCCCTTGCAGCGTCAAGGTCGCCGGCCAGCCGGGTACGGTCGACGCGCAGAGCATCGGCCTCCCGCTCCTGCGTGCGGTGGCCGTCCAGCCGCTCGAACAGCCCGTCAAGACGGCCTTCCAGCCGGTCGATGGCCGCCTCCAGCCGCAGCAGGGCCTCGTCCATTTCTGGCGTAGGTTCAGGTTCCTCGCTCATCCCGTCGCTCATTTGGGGCAATCTGAGGCCTGCAAACTCCCTGTGCAATGCCGGGATGCGGCTTGAAATCCCCTTTGACGAGCGCCGCAAAGCCTTTAACCAGCCCTCGGACCCGCCCAGGAGGGACGCGCCTCATGCCGACGCCATCGCCGCTCGCGAACGCCATCCGGGCGCTCAGCATGGACGCCGTGGAGAAGGCCCAGAGCGGGCATGTCGGCCTGCCGCTGGGAATGGCGGATACGGCGACCCTGCTGTTCCAGGAGTTCATTCACTTCGACTCGGCCGATCCGAACTGGCCGGATCGCGACCGGCTGGTGCTGTCGGCCGGCCATGGCTCGATGCTGCTCTATTCCCTGCTCTATCTCACCGGCTATCCGGGGATGAGCCTCGACGAGATCAGGAACTTCCGCCAGCTAGGATCGAAGACGCCGGGCCACCCGGAGTTCGGCCACACGCCTGGGGTCGAGACCACCACCGGTCCGCTGGGCCAGGGCCTCGCCAACGCTGTCGGCATGGCGATCGCCGAACGGCATCTCAATGCACGGTTCGGCGACGACCTCGTCAATCACAAGACCTATGTGATCGCGGGCGATGGCTGCCTGATGGAAGGCATCAGCCAGGAAGCGCTGACACTGGCCGGGCATCTGCGCCTCAAGAACCTGATCGTCCTGTTCGACGACAACGCGGTCACCATCGATGGATCGACCGCGCTTTCGGACTCGACCGAGCAGATCAAGCGCTTCAAGGCGTCGGGCTGGAATGTCGCGCGCGTCGATGGCCACAACATGGATGCGGTGCGCGGAGCTCTTCTTGCCGCACAGGGCGCCGATCGGCCCTCGCTGATCGCATGCCGGACGATCATCGGCTATGGCGCGCCCAAGCTTGCCGGCACGGGTCCCGCGCACGGCGGACCCTATGGCGCGGAAGAGATCGCCGGCATCCGCAAGGCGCTCGACTGGCCGCACGAGCCATTCGTGATCCCGGAGGCCATCCTGGCCGAATGGCGCAAGATCGGCGGCCACGGCGCCAAGCATCGCGAAGCCTGGCAAAAGCGGCTTTCCGCATCGGGCAAGCAATCCGAGTTCGAGGCGGCGCTGTCGGGCAAGCTGTCCGCGGGGATCGGCGCAGCCATCACCGAGCACAGGAAGAAGCTGGCCGAAGCGCCCAAGGCCGATGCGACCCGCAAATGGTCCGGCGCGGCGCTGGAAGTGCTGACCGCGATGGTCCCCGAAATGATTGGTGGATCGGCCGACCTCACCGGCTCGAACAACACGCGCACCGCTTCGACCAAGACGCCGCTGACGCCCGAGAATTATGGCGGGCGCTATGTCCACTATGGCGTGCGCGAGCATGCGATGGCGGCGGCGATGAACGGCATGGCGCTGCATGGCGGCGTCATTCCCTATTCGGGGACGTTCCTGGTGTTCTCGGACTACTCGCGCCCGGCGATCCGCCTCGGCGCCCTGATGGGCCAGCGCGTGATCCACGTGATGACGCACGATTCGATCGGGGTCGGCGAGGACGGACCGACGCACCAGCCGGTCGAGCATGTCGCCGCGCTGCGCACGATCCCGAACCTCACCGTCTTCCGCCCGGCCGACGGCGTCGAGACCGCCGAAGCCTGGGAAGTCGCGATCAACAACGACAAGGGGCCGTCACTGATCGCGCTGACCCGCCAGACGCTCCAGCCGGCGCGCAAAACCCACATCGCGGAGAACCAGGTCGCCAGGGGCGGCTATGTGCTTCTTCCCGCGACCAAGCCCGAAAAGGTAGTCCTGATCGCGACTGGATCCGAGGTCGAAATCGCGATGGAGGCGCAGGCGAAGCTCGAGGCCGAAGGCATCGGCGCGCGTGTCGTGTCGCTGCCCTGCTTCTCGCTCTTTGCCGCCCAGCCGGAAAGCTATCGCCGCGACGTGCTGGGCGGGAAGCTGCCGAAGGTCGCCGTCGAGGCCGGCGTGCGCGACGGCTGGGACCGCTGGATCGGGCCGGAAGGCGGCTTTGTCGGCATGACCGGCTTTGGCGCCTCGGCCCCCTACAAGGCGCTCTACAAGCATTTCGGCATCACCGCCGAGGCCGTCGTGAAGGCCGCGAAAGAGCGCATCTAGGACGGCTCACGAAACTATCGACTTGATTGCAGCATTTTCACCGCGCTATGCTCTCCATTTTTCCTGAAAATCGTTTATGACGCGGGCCAAGACGATCGATCGACAGGCCCCATCCTGCACCCTTCTTGCAGTCGTTGGGGCCGCAATTGAACAATTGAGGTAACCAGAATGGCTGTGCGTGTGGCGATCAACGGGTTTGGCCGGATCGGAAGACTGGTTCTGCGCTCCATACTGGAACACGGCCGCAAGGACATCGAAGTCGTCGCCGTTAACGACCTCGGACCGGTGGAAACCAACGTCCACCTACTGAAATACGACAGCGTCCATGGACCCCTGGGCATGGAGGTGAAGGTCGAGGGCGACAAGGTTTCCGTCGGCGGACAATCCTTCAAGGTTACCGCGATCAGGAATCCGGCGGAGCTGCCGCACAAGGATCTCGGCATCGACATCGCCATGGAATGCACCGGGCTCTTCACCGCGAAGGACAAGGCCTCGGCGCACCTAACAGCCGGCGCCAAGCGCGTGCTGATCTCAGCGCCCGGCGAGAATTCCGACCTCACGGTCGTCTATGGCGTCAACCACCAGAAGCTCACCAAGGAGCACATGGTGGTCTCGAACGCCTCATGCACAACCAACTGCCTCGTGCCCGTCGTGAAGGTGCTGCACGACGTGATCGGCATCGAGAAGGGCATGATGACCACCATCCACTCCTACACCGGCGACCAGCCGACGCTGGATACGATGCACAAGGATCTCTATCGCGGCCGCGCTGCGGCGCTGTCGATGATCCCGACCTCGACCGGCGCCGCCAAGGCCGTCGGCCTCGTCATGCCGGAACTCAACGGCAAGCTGGACGGCATCTCCATCCGCGTGCCGACGCCGAACGTGTCGGTGGTCGACCTGAAATTCGTCGCCAAGCGCGCGACCTCGGTGAAGGAGATCAACGACGCCATCAAGGCGGCCGCCGCTTCGGGACCGCTGAAAGGCATTCTCGGCTACACGGAAGAAAAGCTGGTTTCGAGCGACTTCAACCACAACCCGCTGTCGTCGATCTTCCACATGGACCAGACCAAGGTGATGGACGGCACATTCGTCTCGATCCTCAGCTGGTACGACAATGAATGGGGCTTCTCGACGCGCATGAGCGACACCGCCGTGGCGTGGGCGAAGCTGATCTAGGATTCCGAACGACATGGCTTTCCGCTCTCTCTCCGGCGCCGACCTCAAGGGCAAGACCGCGCTTGTCCGCGTCGACTTCAACGTGCCGATGGAAAACGGCCAGGTGCAGGACGACACCCGCCTGCGCGTGGCGCTGCCGACCATCGAGCTCCTTTCCAAGGCCGGCGCGAAAGTGGTTCTCCTCGCCCACTTCGATCGTCCCAAAGGCAAGCGCGTTCCGGAGATGAGCCTCAAGCCGGTGCTCGATCCGCTCTCCGCCCTGCTCCGCAAGCCGGTCGCATGGGCCGACGACTGCGTCGGCGAACCGGCGAAAGCTGTGATCGATGGACTGAAGCCCGGCGGCGTCGCGCTCTTGGAAAACCTCCGCTATCACGCGGGCGAAGAGAAGAACGATCCGGCCTTTGCCGCTGAGCTCGCCAAGCTCGGCGACATCTATGTCAACGACGCCTTCTCCGCGGCCCACCGCGCGCACGCTTCGACCGAAGGCATCGCCAAACTCCTGCCGGCCTATCCCGGCCTCTCGATGGAGCGCGAGCTCAAGGCGCTGGATGCGGCGCTCGGCAATCCACAGCGGCCGGTGCTCGGCATTGTCGGCGGATCGAAAGTCTCGACCAAGCTCGACCTGCTCAAGAACCTCGTCACCCGGCTCGACAAGCTCGCCATCGGCGGCGGCATGGCGAACACTTTCCTCTATGCCCAGGGTCACGACGTAGGCGCGTCCTACTGCGAGAAGGACCTTGCCGAGACGGCGCGCGAAATCATCCGCCTCGCCGGCCAGAGCAAGTGCGAGCTGCTGCTGCCGATCGATATCGTCGTCGCCGAGCAGATGGCGGCCGGCGTTCCGACCCGCATCCGCGGCCTCGGCAATGTCGACGACCATGAGCGCATCCTCGACGCCGGCCCGGAGACGGTCGCGCGGCTGAAGAAGGCCATGGCCAATTCGAAGACCCTGATCTGGAACGGCCCGCTGGGCGTGTTCGAGATCCCGCCCTTCGACAAGGGAACCGTCGAAGCCGCCAGGGAAGCCGCCAGGCTGGTCAAGGAAGGCAAGCTCGTCGCGGTGGCAGGCGGGGGTGACACCGTCTCGGCCCTGCACCATGCCGGCGTTGCCGGGGACCTCACTTTCGTGTCCACTGCCGGCGGCGCCTTCCTTGAGTGGATGGAGGGCAAGGCGCTTCCGGGGGTCGAGGCGCTGAAGGCCTGACCCTTTCGGAATAGCGCGCTAAACTAGGTTTATTGCGCGGACCTGGAGCGCCAGGCTGCGTTTGTGGGTGTGAAGGAGAGGACCATGGCCCGTATCACGTTGCGACAATTGCTCGATCACGCTGCAGAGCACGGCTATGGGCTGCCGGCCTTCAACATCAACAACATGGAGCAGGCCCTCGCCATCATGGAGGCGGCCGACAAGGTTGACGCTCCGGTCATCATGCAGGCCAGCCGCGGCGCCCGCTCGTACGCCAACGACATCGTGCTGAAGCACATCATCGACGCCTGCGCCGAGATGTACCCGAATATCCCGATCTGCATGCACCAGGATCACGGCAATGGCCCGGCGACCTGCGCCACGGCCATCCAGTTCGGCTTTACCTCGGTGATGATGGACGGATCGCTGAAGGAAGACGCCAAGACGCCGGCTGACTACGACTATAACGTCAACGTCACCCGCCGCGTCACCGAGATGGCGCACTCATGCGGCGTGTCGGTCGAAGGCGAACTCGGCGTGCTCGGCTCGCTGGAGAGCGGCATGGGCGAGAAGGAAGACGGCCACGGCGCCGAAGGCAAGCTCGACCACTCCCAGCTGCTGACGGATCCGGACCAGGCCGTCGATTTCGTGCGCGCCACGGAAGTCGATGCGCTCGCCATCGCGATGGGCACCTCCCACGGCGCCTACAAGTTCTCGCGCAAGCCCGACGGCGCCGTCCTCGCCATGACCGTGATCGAGGAGATTCACCGCCGCCTGCCCAACACGCACCTGGTGATGCACGGCTCCTCGTCGGTGCCGCAGGACCTGCAGGACGAGATCAACAAGTACGGCGGGAAAATGCCCCAGACCTGGGGCGTTCCGGTGGAGGAGATCCAGCGCGGCATCAAGCACGGCGTGCGCAAGATCAACATCGACACCGACAATCGCATGGCCATCACCGGCGCGATCCGCAAAGTGTTCGCCGAGAAGCCGGGAGAGTTCGATCCGCGCGGCTATCTGAAGCCCGCCAAGGAAGCGATGCGCAAGGTCTGCATCCAGCGCTATCAGGAGTTCGGCTGCGAGGGCCAGGCCTCCAAGATCAAGCCGGTCGCACTGGCTGTGATGGCCAAGCGCTATGCCTCGGGCGAACTCGCCCCGCGAATCGCCTCGACCGCGAAAGCCGCCGAATAGCATTCGGCTTGGCCGCCGGCGGGCTCACGTCCCGCGTGAGGTCCTTTGCCGTTAACCGAGACCTAGGGCACATATCTTGCTGCTCGAACCCGTTGGACGTTCGCGCCAAGGGATCGACGCATGGCCGCCGCACCGAGCATCGAAACGCCCGCCAAAAGCTATGACGCGGTCATCATCGGCAGCGGCGCAGGCGGGGCGACGCTGGCGCTGCGCCTCGCGCAGGCTGGCCGCAAGGTGCTGGTCATCGAGCGCGGCGACTGGTTCCGCCCCACTCAGGCCGGCAAGAACGATTATCTCTACGACCTCATCACGCCCGGCGATGGCATGTCCTATGTCGGCGGGCGCACCAAATTCTACGGCGCCGCGCTCTACCGTTATCGCGAGAGCGACTTTCGCGAGACGCAGCACGAAGCGGGCGTCTCGCCGGCCTGGCCCTTCGGCTACGACACGCTCGAGCCCTACTATGCGGAGGCTGAAGCGCTCTACCGCGTGCACGGCTCGCCTGAGGGCGATCCCAGCGAACCCCGGCGCTCGGCCCCCTATCCCTATCCGCCCCTGCCGCACGATCCGGCCGTGGCGAAGGTGATTGCGCGGCTTACCGCAAAGGGCACTCCCACGGCGCCGATCCCACGCGGCCTCGACCAGGGCCCCGGCGGCGCGTGCGTGATGTGCGCACAGTGCGATGTCCACTTCTGCAGCCGCGACGCCAAGATGGACGCCGAGACCGCGGCGCTGCGTCCTGCTCTCGCAACCGGCCTTGTCGATCTGATGACGCTCACGGAATGCGAGCGCGTCCTCACGACGCCGGACGGCCAGCGCGCCGAAGGCGTCCTGCTGGCCCGCGACGGCAAACAGCACCGTGTCCTTGCGCCCGTTGTCGCTGTGTGTGCAGGCGCGCCTAATTCCGCCGTGCTGCTGCGCCGTTCGCGCACCGACCGGCATCGCGAGGGCCTGGGAAACAATTCCGGCCAGCTCGGCCGCCATGTCGGCGCCCACTCCACCGGCACGCTCTTCCCGCTGATCAGCCTCGGCCGTCTCGGCGCGCGCCACACCAAGACGTTCGGGCTCAACCTCTACTACGAAGGCGCGCCGGACTGGCCCTATCCGCTCGGCATCGCACAGATAGCAGGCCAGGTGCCGTTCTGGCGGCTCGCCGGAAAGCTCAAGGCGCCGATCGTCAGGGAGATCGCCGACCACAGCCTCACCGTCGTCCATATGACCGAGGCGACGCCGGACGAGACCACGGGCTGGGCGTTCGATGGCGACAAGATCGGCGCCTACACGACGCCTCGCCATCAGGCGAAGACCTACGAAAAGTTGCGCGAACTCACCATCGGCGCCTTCGAGAAGGCGGGCTATCCGGTGATCAAGGCGCGCCGTCCGGTTGATTTCTGGCACGAGACCGGAAGCGCGGTGATGGGCGACGATCCGGCCACGTCAGTGGTCGATCCAATCGGACAGGTCCATGGCATCGAAGGTCTTTACGTGGCCGACGCATCGATCATGCCCTCGGCCGGCGCCGTGAACACCGGCCTCACTATCATTGCCCTCGCGATGCGGACCGGCGACGCCATTCTCGGCCGGCTGGCACAGCACGCTGCTCAGCTGACCCCCGCCTTGTGATGCAGCGGCAGGATCGCCGACTGGAAATTCACAGCCTGTGATTCACCTGACTCGCGAGCATCTGTGAATGACTCGCGCCACACGTGCGGGCGCCGCCTGTCAGGCGAGCGTCAAAAACCTCCTGCAACCGAGAATAGCCTTGAATGAAGGCGCAACTCGCGCCGGAGGATTATTTCGTGGAACTGTGGAAAACGCTGTGGACATATTCGCCTGCTCGGATTTGGGAAGAGCGTAGGCGGGGGCCTTTTAACCATGTCTAACTACGATCTCACTGCATATCCGCTGTTCCGAAGCGTCATCGATGGGCCGCTGAACGAGCAGCCGAAATCGAAGCGATGCTTCGTCATCGCGCCGGTTGACGACGCCAGTCCGCATGTTCGCCTCCACGCTGAAACGCTGTGGAAGTACGTCATCCATCCGGCTTTGCTCGACACCGACTATTCCGCCAACCGCATCGATGCGCCTGAGGGCTCGCCTGCAATCGGCCAGCCGGCGATCGACGGCGTGCTCGACGATGATCTCGTCATCGCGGTCCTCTCTTTCCGGAACGCCAACGCGTTCTACCAGGCTGCCCTGGCGCAGGCCGCGGCGCGGCCGCTGATCCTGATGATCGAGGAAGGCCAGGATCTCACTTTCGATCCGCGGGGCGCGAAAGTGCTCACCTATTCGCTCGACACCGCTTCGGTCGTGAGCGCCGTCAACGTGAACAAGCTCCAGCAGGTCATTCGTGAGATCGACGAAACCGACGCGCCGATCCATCAAGGTTTCCGCCCGGGCGCTTCCGCGCTCAATGGCGGCGGCAATGGCGGGGCGACGGTGTTCGAGCGCTCGCCGCAGTTCACCTATGACCAGCGCCTGCAGATGATGCGCGAGGCCAAGACCCGCATCGACATGATGGGCGTCGCCAACCTCGCCTTAGCCACGCATCCGGACACGGTGGAGCTCGTCCGTTCGCGCTCCGGCCAGGGCGTCGAGATCCGTATTCTTCAATGCGCTCCTACCAATCCCGGGCTCATCTCACTGGTCAGCACGCGCGACGGCCAGCACCTCGACAATGTCAGGCGCGAAATTGAAACCGCCGCCGAAGCGTGGAAACGCATCGTCGACATGCCCGATTTGGAAGTTTCGATCAGCCTGCGCCGGGCCCAGACCTCGATCCCGCTGGCCAGCGCCCTCATCACCGACGGGGCCGTTGTGACGACGCCCTATCTGCGCAGCCGCACCACGGCGGAAAGCCCCACTCTCTACGCTCATGCCGGCTCGGCCTACTACCGGGTCGCAAGCCAGGAGTTCGATACGATCTGGAGTGAGGCGGCGCCCCTGTTCCGCGCAGAGCCGCGGCTGGTCCGTCAGGAGCCGGCCCACGTCAACGGCGCCCATACGGGCGATCTGTTTCTGACCCATTCCAAGCGGCCCCCGCCGTCCAGCGGCCTCCGCAGTTTCTCCGTCATCCGGGGGATTGGCCGGGGCTCGTGAGAGCGCTAGCTTCCGGCCCATGCTGGAAATGCGCCCCAACTGCGAATGCTGCGACAAGGACCTCGATCCCTCCGGAAACGAGGCCCGAATCTGTTCGTTCGAATGCACTTTCTGCGCGGCGTGTGCGGATGAAACGCTGAAGGGAAAATGCCCCAACTGCGGCGGCGCGCTGTTCGTGCGCCCGTCCCGGGCCCCAGCCCTGCTTGCCAAATTCCCGGCCTCCACCGCCCGCAAGGTGAAGCCGCAGGGCTGCAAGGCCGCCTAGCCTCCTCCTTTGGAGGCTGAAAATGCCCCGCTGCCGCCTCTACCTGATCAGCCCGCCCGAAATCCCGGATATTGCCGCCTTCGCGCACGATCTCGAGCTGGCGCTGGATGGCGGGGATGTCGCCTGCCTGCAGATCCGCCTCAAGACCCGAGAGGGCGTATCCGCGCCGGACAGCCATATCCTGGCGCTAGGCCGGCACGTCATCCCGCGCGCGCAGGACCGAGGCGTCGCCGTTCTCATCAATGACCGGCCGGACCTTGCCGTCGAGCTGGGCGCGGACGGGGCCCATGTCGGCCAGAACGACATGCCCTACGCCAAGGCGCGCCAGCTGATGGGCCCGGGCGCCATCGTCGGCGTCACCTGCCATGCCTCGCGCCACCTGGCGATGGAGGCCGGCGAGGCCGGCGCAGACTATGTCGCCTTCGGCGCCTTCTTCCCCACCACGACCAAGGATCCCTCGACCACTGCAGAGCCGGAGCTGCTGACCTGGTGGCAGGAGATGATGGAAGTGCCCTGCGTCGCCATCGGCGGCGTCACCGTCGAAAACGCCCGCCCCCTGGTGGAGGCGGGCGCTGATTTCGTCGCCGTGTCGGCCGGCGTCTGGAAGCACGCGCGCGGACCCGCCGAAGCGGTCCTCGCGTTCAATACGCTGTTCGCGGAATTCGAAACCTGACGGCCTAGGTCTTCGGAGGCGGCATTCCGCCGCCGCCACGGATTGCCGAAAGATCATCGCTCATGCGGAAGATGGCGATGTAGAGCTCGCAGAAGAAGCGCAGGAAGCAGAGGGAGATGATGCCGAAGATCGGCGCGCCGATCAGGGCGCCGAGACCACCGCCGAACCCCCCGACGGCAAAGCCGGTGAAAATGAACATCACGCAGCTCAGCACGATGCCGATTATGCCGAGATAATAGACGATCTTGACGAGCGACTGGCCCATCAGCTTGTCGAAATTCAGGAACCTGTTCACGATATCCATGCGCGCCCCTTTTGCGTGTCTAGTCCGCTGAAACTTCGCAGGTAATCGCCGCCTGCGTCAAGCCGACGCACCGGGCGAACCAGGGCTGTTTTGCTTGCTCTCTTGCGCCATCCACGACTATGGGAGGGCCAGCCAAGGCAAACCCATGTCCCGCCCCTCCCCGACCGTAACCGTGATGATGGACGCTGCGCGCGCCGCCGGCCGCAAGCTCATCCGCGATTTCGGCGAGGTCGAGAATCTCCAGGTATCGCGCAAAGGCCCCGCCGATTTCGTCTCAACCGCCGACAAGAAGGCCGAGGAGATCCTGCGCGACCGGCTGGAGAAGGCGCGCCCCGGGTACGGCTTCCTGCTCGAGGAAGGCGGCGTGGTCGAAGGCTCGGACAAGACCCATCGTTTCATCATCGATCCGCTGGATGGCACGCTCAACTTCCTGCACGGCATCCCGCACTTCGCCGTCTCGGTCGGCCTCGAGCGCGAGGGCAAGCTGCGCGCCGGCATCGTCTTCGATCCGATGCGCAATGAGATGTTCTGGGCTGAGGAGAACGAAGGCTGCTGGATCGAGAACAAGCGCCTGCGGGTTTCCTCGCGCCGCAAGCTGAACGAGGCTGTCGTCACCACCGGCATCCCGCAACTCGGCGTCGGCGGGTTCGAGAAGTTCGTCGAGGAGATGGTTGCGGTCCGCAGCGAAGTCGCCGCCGTGCGCCGCTTCGGATCGGCCGCCCTCGATCTCGCCTGGGTCGCCGCCGGACGTTTCGACGGGTTCTGGGAGCGTGGCCTCTCGCTCTGGGATATCGCTGCAGGCTTCGTGCTGGTGCAGGAGGCGGGCGGAACGGTGATCGGCCTCGACAAGTCGGATCCGCGCAAGGGCGACTTCGTCGCCGGCAATCCGAGCCTCGCGGCAAAGCTGGCCGAACGTCTCGAAGGCCGGCTGCCCCGCCCGCGAAACCGTCCCCTGCTCCGGCCGGAATAGGCGCTCCCTAGGCCTTGGCCGCCGCCGCGCCGGCGTCGATCTGCGCGACCAGCCCCGCATCAAGGCCAAGCGCTACGGCGAGATTCATTAGGAAGGCTTTTTCCTTCATGCCGTCCGGGTCGATGGCGATGCGCGCGGCGGTGTAAACTTGCGCCGCCAGCGCCGGCGTCTTCGCCGCGGCGGCGAGGTCGGCGATCGAGGCGGGCTTGGCAAATTCCTGGTCGAGGAATTTGGCGGCATGCACATCCAATCCCGCCTTCTCCAGGCCGCCCACGATGCGCGAGCGCTCTTCGTTGTCGATCGTCCCGTCGCACGCCGCCGCCGCGATCATGGCGCGCAGGATCAGCATCGAGGTCTCGTTGTCCTGCGCCGCATCGCCGGTTTCGCCATAGGGGCTTGCGGCGGGAGGCGCCTCGATCTGCGCAGGCGCGGCGCCGGGGGCCTTGCCGGCCTGATGGTTCTGGAACGCCTTGTAGGCAAGCCCGCCGACCAGGGCGAGACCGCCCAGCGTCGCCGCCCCGCCGATCAGCCCGCGCCCGCCGCCCGTGCCCAGCAGCAGCGCGCCGAGGCCGCCGAGCGCGGCGCCTGTCGCCAATTGGTTGCGCCCGGCGACGCCTTTGGCTTGCTCGAACAGGTCGCCGGCGGATTTTCCGGTCACGTCCTTTATCGCCGAGTTCAGCGTTCCGGAAATGCCAGTCTGTTTGTCGATGGCCGCAGCGCCCTGCTGCACGCCGGCGACACTGTCCTTCAGCAGGCTGCCGAGCAGCCCGCCGACCTGGCCCATGGCCTGCTGCGCCTGCGCCGCGCCGCCTGAACCGAGCATCTGGTTGAGCAGCTTGTTGGCGTCGAACATGGGGAGGCCTCCGTGCGGGGACGGGGCTTCATACATAGTTTTCCTGGCGGCGGCGAATGCGCGATGCATACGCTGCGGAATTGTTGCGAGGGGCCTAGTCTTCGGACGGCCAGAACGCCCGCACCTCAATCCGGCCGGCGCGGGCCATGGGATGTTTGGCGGCGATCTCGATGGCTTCCTCGAGGCTGTCGCATTCGAGAATGTCGAAGCCGAGGATCACTTCCTTGCACTCGGCGAAGGGCCCGTCCGTCACCATCTTGCGCCCGCCACGGACGCGAACCGTCCTTGCGCTGCGCGCAGCCTGCAACCGGTCACCGGTGACGCGCTTGCCGCGCTTGTCGAGGTCGTCAACCCACGCCTCGACCTCGCCAGGCGCCTCAGGGCGGCCGTCGGGCTCGCTGTCACTGGCGACAAACATCATGAAACGCATCGTTCCATCCTTTCAGGGCCAAAACCACAGGACGGCGGCGCTCGCCGCCACCCGACATTTGGCAACCGAAAAAATAGTCAGGCGCTCGTGAACTGCATTTCCGCCAGCTTCGCATAGAGCCCGCCGGCGCGGACGAGGCTCTCATGGTCGCCCTGCTCCACCACCTGGCCGTGGTCCATCACCACGATGCGGTTGGCGCGCCTGACGGTTGCGAGCCGGTGGGCGATGACCAGCGTGGTGCGGCCCTGGCTCGCCTGGTCGAGCGCCTTCTGCACCAGGCGCTCGTTCGCCGCATCCAGCGCCGATGTTGCTTCGTCGAGCAGCATCACCGGCGCGCCTCGCACCAGGGCTCGCGCGATGGCGATGCGCTGGCGCTCGCCGCCCGACAGCGACCGGCCCTTGGCGCCGACCTCCGCGGCGAGGCCGCCGCGGGCTTCGAGGAAAGTGAACGCCTCAGCCTTCTTCAGCGACTCGCGAACATCGTCGTCAGTTGCAGCTGTTCGTCCGAAACGAACGTTGCCGCCGGCATCGCCCGAGAAGATCGGCGCTTCCTGCGGCACATAGGCGAAACGCGCGCGCCATTCGGCCGGATCGACCTCACGGGCATCCATGCCGTCGAGCATCACCTCGCCGGACTGCGGATCGAAGAAGCGCAGCAGCATGCGGAAGACCGTGGATTTGCCGGCGCCCGACGGTCCGACCAGCGCCACCAGCTCGCCCGGCTTTGCCTCGAACGAGACGCCGTTGAGCGAGACGCCCTCGGCGCCGGGATAGGCGAACGACACGGTCTCCAGCTTCACATGGCCCTTGATCACCGCCGGCATGGGCTTGGGTTTTGCTGGCGCGGCGATATCCGGCTTCTGCGCCAGGATCTCCATAGAGCGCTGCGCCGCTCCCGACGCCCGCATCGCGTCGCCGAACACTTCCGCCACCGTCGCGAACCCGCCGACCCCGAACATCGCGAGCAGCACGAACTGGATGAAGGCGCCGGTCGACATCTCGCCCGACATCACGCTGTTGGCGCCCAGCCAGATGACGCCCGCGACGCCGCAGAACATCAGCGCAATGATGATGGCGGTGAGCAGCGCGCGCACCTTGATCCGCGCCAGCGCCGCCTGGAACGCCGCCTCGACCGCCGAACGGAACCGTCCCTCCCGTTCGCGCTCCATGCCGTAAGCCTGGACGAGATCGATAGCGTCGAGCGTCTCGGTTGCTTCCGCCGCCGCGTCCGCGATCCGGTCCTGCGCATTGACCGAAAGCTTTCTCACCCTGCGCCCGATCGACATGATCGGCAGGATCAGGATGGGCGTTCCCACCATCAGGATGGCGGTCAGCTTCCAGCTCGTCACGAACATCAGCGCCAGTGCGCCCAGCGAGGTTACGGCCGAGCGCACCGCCATCGAGAAGGCCGATCCGAAGAACGTCTCGATCAGTGTTATGTCGGCGGTCAGGCGCGACACCGCCTCGCCTGTCTTGAGCCGCGAGAAATAAGCGGGCGATAGGGTCATCAGCCGCGCATAGACGTCGGCGCGCAGATCGGCCGCCAACCGTTCTCCGAACCGGGAGAAGAAATAGAACCGCACCGCCGAGAACACGGCGAGCAACAGCGCCATCACCATGATGGCGAGGAAGCCGGCGTTGACCGCATCCGGATTGACGCCGGCGAACCCGTTGTCGCCCAGCCAGCGCGCCGGGAAGGTGATGGCGAGGTTGAGGGCGGAGGCGACAAGAAGGAAAATGATCGCCAGCGTCGCCGTGGTCTGCTGCCGTTTCACATAGGGGATGAGGCCGAGCAGCGGCTTCAGAGATTTCGCCTTCGCGCGCTCGGGCGTCCCCTCGCCCCAGCGCTGGGCCCCGGCGGTGCGGTCGAACCCCGCATTTCCCGAGCTGGGCTGGGCTGCGGCGGATTGGCTGGCGCCGTCGCTCATGTAACGTCCTCCCGGCCCCGGTTTTCCAGTATCTGGCGTCCCGCCTTGCCAGAAAAGCCTGGTTCGGGTATGAGCCCCGCTCCCGAATTCAGCAAGGCTTTGCCCGCGTCAGCCGCGCTCCGAGCCGAACCAGCCGCCAGAGACTTCGCCATGAAGAAAGAAGGCCATCCCGACTATCACTTCATCACGGTCGTGATGACGGACGGGACCAAGTTCCAGACCCGCTCGACCTTGGGCAAAGAAGGTCAATCGCTCGCGCTCGACATCGACCCCAAGACCCACCCGGCCTGGACCGGCGGCAACGCCGCCCTGCTCGACCGCGGCGGCCGCCTGTCGCGCTTCAAGGACAAGTTCAAAGGCTTCATGAAGAACTGAAGGTCTTCTGGACAGAAGATCTCCAAGGCCCGCCGAAAGGCGGGCCTTTTGCGTTCAGCCTTTCGCCGCTCCGGCCGCCGGGCTAGCCTCTCCCGCTCGGGGATAGGGCGATGCCGGACGATCAGCCAGTTTCGGGGCGGCGGCTTCATCTCGTCTACGCCGGGGCGAGCCGCGATCTCGTGGCCCCGCTGGCGCGCGCGCTCGAGGCTGCAGGCTTCGCCGTGGACTGGCCGCCCGCCGGCTCGACCGTGACGGCAGACGGCGCCGATGCTGCCGCCGCCGTCATCGTCTGCTGGACTCCCGCCGCGATCGCCAGCGACGCCGTCAACCTGCAGGCAGCCCGCGCACGCAAGGCGGGCAAGCTGGTGCCGATCCTGCTCGCGCCCTGTGCGCCGCCGGCAAATCTCGGCCGGCTGGGAATCTCCGATCTCTCCGGCTGGCGCGGCGATCCGGGCGATCCCGACTTCCTCGCCCTGGTGCAATCGATCCACGCGCGCTTGTCGGGCAGGATTCTCAGCGTCGAATTCTGGCGCTCGCACCTGTTCTCCTGGGGCGGCGCCGGAGCGCTCAGCGTCGTTGCACTTACCGTGGTGATCAATTTCGGCGGGCTCAAGCAGGCCTTTGACGGCGTGTTCAATCCGGCCGCTTCGGAAAGGGCGCTGACCGTCACCGACGCCAAGGTCGACGAGGTGTTGGAACTCTTGAAAGGCAAGTCCGGCAAGCCGCTCGACGCCGGGGCGGAAACCGTGCTGCGCGAGAGCATAGAGCGGCTCCTGTCTGCACAGGACGGCGCAAGCCGCAGCGCCGCGAACAAGCTGAAGAAAGGCGATCTCGACGGCGCCATCGCGGAACTCCAGTCGGCGGCCGAGGAAGGCGAGAAGGCGGTCGCCCGCCAGGTCGAGACGCTGAAGGACATCGGCGCACTCGCCTATCCGGAACGCACGCTTGAAGCCGTCGAGGCCTATGAAAGAGCCGCCCAGCTCGCGCCCGGCGATCTCGACTCGCGCCTCCTGCTCGGGGAGCTCTATGTGCGCCTCGGCCATTTCGACAAGGCGAAGGAGGCGTACCTGTTCGTTTCCGAGAACTCGGCGGGCGCCGAGGACCGGGTGCGCGCCACCGCGCTGACCGGCCTCGGTTTCGTCGCCGTGAAACGCGGCGAACTCGGCGAGGCGGAGCGCTATCTCAATCAGACCGTCGCGCTCAACGAAGAGATCGGCGATGTCGAGGGCCAGGCGGCGGCTTACGCCGAGCTCGGCCTGCTGCGCCAAACGAGCGGCGATCTGAAGGGCGCCGAAAAGCTGTTCAAACGTTCGCTCGAGCTTTTCCTGAAGTCGGACAATCTCACCGGCCAGGGCGTGGCCCACCTGCGCATTGGAAACGTAGAACTTCGCCGCGGGGATCCAGACGCGGCGGAGAAGTCTTTCAACCAGACCCTGGCGATCAGCCGCAAGCTTGAAGATTCCGAAGGGCGGGCCGAAGCGATCGGCAGCCTCGGCGACGTCGCGAGCGCGCGCGGCGATGCGGCTGCCGCTCGCACACTCTATCTGGAGAGCCTTGAGCTGGCGCGGCAGATCAGCGCCCAGGAAATCCAAGCCTACAATCTTACCGCCCTTGGAGAACTTGCTGCAGAAACCGGCGACAAGGCGGAAGCCATCAAGCGCCTCCAGGACGCGCGCGAACTCTACAGGATGATGGGGCTGACCGGCGACGTGCTGGATCTGGAACGCCAGCTCAAGGACCTCGGCGCAACGCCTTCACCGGAAGGCGCGGACAACTGAAGGTTTTGGGCTGCTACTTCCGCCAAACCGCCAGCGGGTCAAACGCGCCGCCTTCGGCGGCTGCGCGCAGTCGGTCGATCTGCCTCATCACCGGGTTGGCGAGAGGCTGGGCGGTTTCCGAATAGAGAGCGGCGTCGAAGCGCCAGACGCGCTCGTAGAGCGCTCGGCTGCGGTCGACCAGCGCCATCAGCGGCGCCGGCATCACGGCGCGGTCGCACGGATGCGGCATGCCGGGTCCGGCGATGCGATATTTCTCGTCGCCCGCTTCCTCGACGCTCATGTCTTTTTCGCGAACGGCGCGCTGCACGACCAGCCAGCTCGCCGCCTGCATCAGGCGGGTCGTCACTTCCATGCTCTCGGCGGCGTAGACCAGGGCGAGCTCGCGATTGAGCTTGCGCGAATCCGTGCGGCCCGGCCCGTCGAGATAGCTCGCCGCTTCCTCGACCAGCGACATGCCTTCGCGGAACAGGCGATCGAACATCTCCGAACCCGCGAATTCCACGACGCGACGTTTCCAGTCGGCCGGCGACGGGTCTGTGGAGTGTATGGCGTCGCGCATAAATCCCTCGAAAATCACCCGGCCGGCGAACCAGTCTCGTCCCGAGACCTTGCAAAGGCATTATCGCCGTTGGCCTTTGAGCCGGACAGTATCACGCAAATCCCGCGCCGGAGCCTGCCGCCACGGCTCCACGCCGCAACCTACTCACCTTAAGTCTTGAAGAAGGCCGCATCCGCCGCTTTGCGGGTCGCTTCCTTCCTGGAGATCATCGCCTCGCAGGCGGCGATGTCCGCCTTCAGGGCCTCGATCCGTTCCTTGAGATCCTGGATCGACATGTCGTCCAGCAACCGTCTTGTCACTCGTACCGGCTCTTCGTCGAACGTCATGGCCGCCTCTCCTACGGTTCCTTCGTCCGTTCCCCCCGCTTCCCTGCTTGACCACACGGCTCGCGCGCGCCCAAGACAATCCGCAGCCTGTAGGCGGATTAAAGAACGGAAAGCTGGAAATGTCCAAAGCCATCATGCAGGCGGTGAAATCGGTGGTCGGACAGCCGCTGATTCTCGCCGAAATCGAGAAACCCTCGCCTGGCCCGCACCAAATTCTGATCCGCGTTGGGGCGGCAGGTGTAAATCGACCGGACCTGATCCAGCGCGCCGGCCGCTATCCCCCGCCCCCGGGCGCGCCCGAGACGCTCGGCCTCGAAGTGGCGGGCACAATTGAGGCGGTAGGCGCCGACGTTAGGCAGTGGAAGCCGGGCGACAAGGTCTGCGCGCTCCTGCCGGGCGGCGGCTATGCCGAATACGCCCTCGCTCATGCCGGGTCCGCCATGCCCATCCCAGAGCCGCTGAGCATGGCCGAAGCCGCCGGCCTGCCCGAGACCGTGCTTACAGTCTGGAACAACGTCTTCGAGATTGGCAGGCTGAAAGCTGGCGAGACCTTCCTCGTCCATGGCGGCGCCAGCGGCATCGGCACCACGGCGATCCAGATGGCGGCGGCCTGGGGCGCCAAGGTCTATGCGACGGCGGGGACCGACGAGAAATGCCGGCTCTGCGAAAAGCTCGGCGCTGTCAAAGCCATCAACTACAAGACCGAGGACTTCGAGGCGGTGATGCGCGCCGAGGGCGGCGCCGATGTGATCCTCGACATGGTCGGCGCGCCCTATTTCGACAAGAACCTCACCATCCTCAAGGACCTTGGCCGCCTTTGCTACATCGCCTTCCTGCAGGGCTCGAAAGTCGAGGGCGACCTCACGCGATTGATGCTGAAGCGGCTGACCGTCACCGGCTCGACCCTCCGGATCCGCACTGACGGCTACAAGGCAAAGCTCGCAGAAGGGGTCGTCACCCATGTCTGGCCGATGATCAAACAAGGCCGGTTCCGGCCGCTGATCGACCGGGTATTTCCCCTGACGGAAGCCGACGCCGCTCACGCCCGGATGGACTCCGGAGACCATGCCGGAAAAATAATTCTGCAGGTCGCCCCCTAAACCCCTGATTCCACGCGGCCAGACGCCGTCACCCTAGGTTCACAACCAGGAAAAACCGAACTATATCAGGCCCCGCTCAGGACTATTTATCCGTACAATTTCGGAAAGCCCGGCCCTAAGCGCCGGGTTTTTCGTTTTCACGACTGCGAGGCGCCCCATGGCCAAGATTCTCATGCCGAAAGCGACGGCCGTCTGGCTGATCGACAACACGACGCTCACCTTCGAGCAGATCGCCGATTTCTGCGAACTCCATCCGCTGGAAGTCAAAGGCATCGCCGACGGCGAGGTCGCCGAGAACATGCGCGGCGCCGACCCTGTCGCCTCGGGCGAACTGACCCGCGAGGAAATCAGCGCGGGCGAGAAGGACAAGGCCTACCGCCTGAAATCGCCCCTGCCGAAACACGCCGAAGTCCCCCAGCCCAAGAAGAAGGGCGCGCGCTTCACCCCGGTTTCGCGCCGCAAGGACCGTCCGGACGCCATCGCCTGGTTCCTGCGCCACCACCCGGAGATCACCGACGCCCAGATCTCGCGCCTGATCGGCACCACCAAGTCGACCATCGAGTCGGTGCGCTCGCGCCAGCACTGGAATGCGCCGAACCTCAAGCCGGTCGATCCGGTGACGCTGGGCCTGTGCTCGCAGATCGAGCTCGACGCCCTCGTCTCGCGCGCCGCCTCCAAGCGGGCGGAGGCCAGTGCGGACCGCGAGGCCAAGCATGCCGGCCCGACGCTGCGCAAGGTTGTGACCCCTCCTCCGGCCGCGCCTGCCCCGGCGCCCGCCGCCGACGGCGAAGAAGCTCCGCGCCGCGAAGTCAGCGCTGCCGAGGTATTCGCCAATTTCGGCAAGTCGAAGCCGGGCGGCGAGTAGGCCCGGCTTCGCCTACTCTTCTGCCGGATAGCTCGGTCCGTCATCGCTGGCGCGGATGGCGCGTGGCCCCTGCGGCGGAAGCTTGGGTCCCTGATGCTGGGCGAAGCCGCCGAAGCGTTCCTCCAGCGCATCCAGCCGGTCATACGACCGGTTCAGCACGGTGAGGATGTCGGCCAGCATCTTGAGGCAGAGCCAGACCGCAAACGGAAACGCGATCCCTCCGGCGATCTGCACCAGCGCAGCAAGGTACTGGCCCTGGACCAGGCTCATCGCGCCCTGCAACACCACGCCGAGCGCCAGCGCCGCGAGGAAGCCTCCGGCGAGCGCTAGCGCCGACCGCAACAGGCTGGGCGACAGCGGCTGTTCGTGATCCCACAAGCCTCTCATTCTTGCCCCTCGACTTGATCGCCCTCGGCCTGACCGCCCGCAGCACAATTCGTGCGTCGGCCCGCAAGGTCAATCGCCGGGCCGGTGACCCGGTCCCAATCCATGTTACGGTCACCCGTCAAACGCGGGGACGGTATCCAGTGACTCGGTTCAGCTTTCTGGGCGTCGCGCTTGCCGCAGCGATCGCGACGTTCGCTCTGGTCGCGCCCGCCCGGGCGCAGGCGACGCGGACCTGGGTCTCCGGCGTCGGCGATGACGTCAACCCGTGCAGCCGCACGGCGCCGTGCAAGACGTTCGCTGGAGCGATTTCAAAGACCGCGGCGGGAGGCGAGATCAGCGTGCTGGATCCCGGCGGCTTCGGCGCCGTCACCATCACCAAATCCATCAGCATCGTCGCCGACGGCGCCGAAGGCAGCATTCTTGGGTCGATGACCAACGGCATCATCATCAACGCCGGCCCGAAGGACGTCGTGAACCTGCACGGCCTTTTCATCGAAGGCGCCGGCAACGGCCTGAACGGGATCAAATTCGTCGGCGGCGGCGAACTGCACGTCCGGCATTGCCTGATCCGCGGCTTTCAGGATGGCGCGACCGGAATCGGCATCGACATCCAGCCCACGGTGAAGGCCAGCGTCTTCGTGTCGGACACGACGATCGCCAAGAACAACGCCGGCATCCGGGTAAAGCCCGCGTCGGCGGATGGCGCCGCCGCTGACGTCTTCCTCGACCGGGTGCAGGTGGTGCAGAACCTCAACTCGGCGGTCACGGCCGACGGCGCGAACGCGATCGTGCGGCTCAACGGCTCGACCATCACCGGCAATGGAGCCGGCCTGACGGCATCGAACGGCGGCCAGATCGTCTCCTTCGGCAACAACGCCATCGCGGCCAATGGCGCCGGCGGCGCACCGACAGGCAAGGCGGCGCTGCAATAGGCGTTACCGGGAGAATTCCCGGATCACGCGTGACCGGGTGAGAGGCGCCAAGCGCGGGGCGTGAGGCGGACCTAACTGGTTCGCAACTGGGTAAGTTCGTCTTTTATCCGCAGTTTCTTCCGCTTGAGTTCATGAATTCGGATGTCATCGCCGGCGGGGTGCTTGAGTTCGGCTTCGATCGCCGCGTCCAGACGCTTGTGACGCTCACTCAACTCCCGAATGCGTGCTTCCAGGCTCATGAAGTGTGTCTCCTGTTCAGGGGCTCGCCAGCCTTGACCGGAAAGGAGATTCCAGCCCTGCCGCAGCCCACCCCGACCGCGCGCGGACGACCCGGCGTCCGCTTCGGTCCCACAGGAATTCAGGAGAGAATTCGGGAGACCGATGCGGCTCGCTGATCAGCCGCATGAGGGATCGAACCACGAAGAAATTCGCGTGTCACGCCTTGAAAACCCCTAAAGACTCCTAGGCATGAAAAAAATGCAAGATTCGATCAGCGGCGCCTCCGGAGAGCGCAGCGTCACCCCCGTCAGGACACCCTGATCTGCCTTCCCGGAACGGCCGGTTTTTGCTATGTCAGCACGGCGGCGGGACAAGGGCTGGCGACGGCCCGGGGACTTGCAAGTCTCCAAATTCCTGCCGCAGCAACGCTTTGAATCAGAGCCGGATTCTGGCATCGGATCGAAGCGGTCCGATGCCCGGCTCGACGGTCATGGGAGCTGGAGGAGGGCGCTGTGAACGAGGATGTCTTCGACCCCGGCGACATCGACAAGATGCTGCAGCGGCTCGAGGAGCTGCGCAGCCGTCACCGCCAGCTCGACGCTGCGATCGAGCAGCTCGAAACCGATGGCGGACAGGACATCAAGATCATGGGCCTGAAGCGCGAGAAGCTGCGCATCAAGGACCACATCGCCTGGCTCAGCTCCAAGCTGACGCCGGATATCATCGCGTAAGACATCATCGCTTGCGGCGCCTTCGCCTAACGGGAGAGCGCGCCGTTGCGGCGCTGCATCGTTTCCACACAATCAGCCGTGGACGGACGAAACCGCCTGCGCCGCGCAAGACTCCGTCCCTGCCCTGTTGCACCTTCATCACAATTCCAGAAGAGGGCGAATGCCATGGGGACTCATTTCAAACGGATCGGAACGCGCTCGGTCGCCGGACTGATGGCCGCGGTTTCGGCAATTGCGCTGCTCGCCGCTCCGGCCGCGGCGCAGGCGACGCCGCCCGAGACCGGGCTCGACATCGTGATCATCACAGCCAACCAGCGCGAAGAGAACCTGCAGGACGTTGCGGTCTCCGCCGCCGCCCTGCCCACCGACCAGATCGAGACGATCTTCTCGAGCGGCGAAGACGTGCTCGCGCTCGCGACCCGCGTGCCCGGCCTCTACGCCGAAAGCTCCAACGGACGCGCCGCGCCGCGCTTCTACATCCGCGGCCTCGGCAACACCGATTTCGACCTCGCCGCCTCCCAGCCCGTCTCCGTCATCATGGATGACGTGGTGATGGAGAACGTCGTCCTCAAATCGACCCCGCTGTTCGATCTCGACCGGGTCGAGGTCTATCGCGGCCCGCAAGGCACGCTGTTCGGCCGCAACACCACGGCGGGCATCGTGCGCTTCACGTCGGCAAGACCCACCGAGGAATTCGAGGCGAAAGCCCAGGCCTCGTACGGCGCCTATGGCAGCGTCACTTTCGACGGCGCGCTTTCGGGCGCGCTTGCGCCGGGCGTCATGGCGCGCGGCTCGGTGCTGTTCCAGCACCGCGACAACTGGATCGACAACACGTTCGTGACGACCGACGACGATGAACTCGGCGGCTATGACGAAGTCGCCGGCCGGGCGCAGCTGCTGTTCAAGCCGAGCGACGATCTCGACATCCTGCTCAACATTCACGGCCGCCAGCTCGACGGCACGTCGGCGATCTTCCGCGCCAACGTGATCACGACGGGAACCAGCGGCCTTAACGCCAACTACGACCGCGACCGGGTCAGGTTCAACCAGGGCGGCGGCAATCCGCAGCACTATGAGGGCTGGGGCGCCTCGGCGAATGTCGCCTGGGACGTCAACGACCTGACGCTGACCTCGATCACGGCCTATGAGACCACCAACGGCTTCAGCCGCGGCGATATCGACGGCGGCGTGGCCGGCGTCGGCCCGGGCTTCATCCCGTTCGACAGCGACACCCAGGACGGCCTCGACGCCCTCGAACAGTTCACCCAGGAAGTCCGGATCGCCGGCGACACCGGCAACCGTCTCGTCTGGCAGGCGGGCGCCTATTATTTCAACGCGTACTTCGACATCACCACGGTCGGTCCGTTCGGCTTCCCGCCCTCGACGACCGTCCATCACGAGAACACGTCGTGGGCCCTGTTCGGCCAGGCGAGCTACGACCTCACCGATGCGTTCACCCTCACCGGCGGGCTGCGCTACACCGACGACGACAAGGATTTCAGCGTCCCGGGCAATGCCGCCAACAACCGCTCGGTCTCGGATGACCATGTCAGCTGGGATATCAGCGGCATGTACGAGCTGACGCCCGGCGTCAGCGTCTATAGCCGCATCGCCGACGGCTTCCGCGGGCCTTCGATCCAGGGCCGCGACGTCGCCTTCTTCAGCCCGCCTTCGGTGGCGCAGTCGGAGACGGTGCTGTCCTACGAGGTCGGCCTGAAGTCGGTCCTGTTCGGCGACACGCTGCGCCTCAACGGCGCGGTGTTCACCTACGAGGTCAACGACATCCAGCTCACCGCCGTCGGCGGCGCCGCCAACACGGTGCAGCTCGTCAACGCCGACAAGGGCAAGGCGACAGGCGTCGAGGTCGACGCCGAATGGGCGCCGATCGACAACCTCGTCTTCACCGGCGGCTTCGCCTGGACCGACACCGAACTCGACGACAGCACTCTCGCGGTCGGCATCTGCGCCCAGTGCACGGTCACCAACCCGATCGTAGTGATCGGCGGCGCCAACCGGGCGCTGGTCGATGGCAACCCCTTCCCCAACGCGCCGGAGATCACCGCGGACTTCACCGCCCGCTATTCGACGCCCTGGGGCTCTGACGGCGAACTCTTCGCCTTCACCGACTGGGCCTATCAGGGCGAGACCAACCTCTTCCTCTACAAGTCCATCGAGTTCCAGACCGACGACCAGTTCGAAGGCGGCCTCAAATTCGGCTACGCCAAGACCGACGGCTCGTTCGAACTCGCAGCCTTCGCCCGCAACATCACGGACGAGGACAACATCAAGGGCGGCATCGACTTCAACAACAACACCGCCTTCGTCAACGAACCGCGCATCATCGGCGTGTCGCTGAAGATCACGAACTGACGGACCAACTCTCGGTCGAAAATCAAAGCGCCGCTTCCGGAAGGAGGCGGCGCTTCTGTCTGGTCCGGCAGCTTGTGCTGGCTAGGCCGCTTTCGAATGCTCCCGGTCTCCGGCTTCCTGGTAGGCCTGGAGATAGAGTTCGGCGGAGCGGTCGAGGCTGAGCGTTTCCGCCACGAAGGCGCGCGGGGTGAATGTCGCGCGCCTGGGCCAGAACGTCTTCCACTTCTCCAGCATGTCGGCGGCCTTGAAGCGCACACCGCAGCGGTCGTCGAAGTGCGGCACCGACGTCGCCGGGATCGGCTTGTCGGAAACTTCCTTGGCCAGCGGATCGAGCCAGATCCCCTCGTCCCACGCGAAGATCGGGAGGTTCATCGCCATCGCTTCCTGGTAAGCGTGGCCCTGGGTTTCCGAGTGGGCGAAGAAGGCGAGCGACCGGCTGGCCTTCAGCGCCGCGATGTAGTCCTGGCGGATATAGGAGCCATAGCGGAAGACCCTGTAGGTCAGGCCCTCGGCTTCGAGTTGCTTGATGAACGGCGCGATCGTCTTGGCGTAGCGGTCTTCGCGCTCATGATAGATCTTGTCGTAGATCACGACGTCGTACTGCTTCGGCAGCTCCGTCACATCCTCAAAATCGGTGACGTCGAATCCGCGGAACCACACCCGCAGGTTCTCCTCGCCATAGAAAGGCGCGAACAGGTTCTTCATCCACTCGCAGCGCTGGATGTAGAAGCGGTTGCGCTTGTCTTCCATCAGCTTGGGATTTTCGGACGGCGAGGAATAAAGCCCCGGCCCGACCAGCCGCGGGTTCTTCAGCCCATCGATCTTCTTGAACACGGTGGGATAGCCGCACACCGCGATCGGGTGATCCGGGAAATGCTGCGCCGTCGCGAAATCATTGATGCGCACGTCGAGTTCGGCGCGCCGCAGAGCCAGGCAAAGGTTCATGAAGGCGGTGTAGTAGCCCGTCCGCACCTGCTTCTTGCGGATGGTGCGCCAGACGAAACGGGCGTGACGGCGAACCTCGGCCTTCACGCGGAGCACGGGCACGGCCTCGGCCTGGCGCTCGAAGCCGTCATAGAACAGCAGAACGAGATTATCCGGTCCCCTCACGTGCATTCCTTCGTTAACGGCGCCGGGCGCAGTGGTCCCGCGCTGCAAATGGTTCGCCACATTTGCACGAAGGGCGCCACGCCTAACCCTCGAAAAACGGCCCTACAGAGCTCGATTTCGCCCACTGGACGAGCCCTGGCCCCTTCCCTCGCCCCGAAACGCAACGCGCCGCCTCCCGAAGGAGACGGCGCGCACAACCAGGTCTGGTTGTTCAGTTCAGACTACGAAGCAGGCGTCGGCTGCGTCGGAGCGGTCGGCCGTTCCGTGGTCGCCACGCTGGCTTCCGTCGTGGTCGGAACATTGCCCATCGCGCAGCAACGGACCTGCATTTCCAGAACCTGGTTCTGGAAGGTGCAGCCTTCGTCGCTGATCTTGCGCATGATCGAGGGCGCGCCGGCGTTGAACGTGTAACGCGTCTGGGTGCAGCTCAGCAGCTTGTAGCCGGGCGAGCAGGCGCCGGTCTTCTGGCGCTGGATGGTTTTGGTTTCGCAGTTCAGCGCGGCCTGTTGCAGCGCCTGGTTCGCGGTCGATTGCGCGGCGTCGGCGGTAGCCTGCGCCGAATTCGCCCGGCGCATCGCGTCGTCGGCGACCGCACGTGCTTCCGCCAGGGTCATATTGGTCTGCGCGAGGGCCTTCTTCTGACCGTCGATCTCGACGTTGACCTTGCAGACGTCCTTGTTGACGTTGTTCGCGTTGCCGCAATATTCGGCGACCGACATCTCAGAGGGAATTTGTTGACACCCGGCAGCCGCCATCGCGAGAACCACGGCCGACGCTAGAAATTTCAAAGTCATTTTATGAAGCCTCCATCACCTTTCGCAGAACATGGATCAGTGAAGCGAGGCGGCAAGTGAAAAGGCGGCAAACCTTCACGCAATCAGAGCGTTGCAGACAATCACGCTCGCGCGTGGCGTGACCTTCTGTATCGTCCTGCGATTACATCCAGTTCATCCGCGTGCGGACGAGTCGAGATTCGCCCTGATTCCGCAACGAGATTCTACCGCGCGCGAAAACCAACCAAAGGAAGTCACGCCCGCGGCGTCACATTCCTTACGCTTGTGACATCATGAATTTCAATCACAGGAGAATTTGCAGCGAGACGCCGTGTCTCGCTCACGAAGGCGATCGAATAATCTTTCGCGAAGTGAATCTGCACCGCCTCGGCGTCCCGCCATTTCTCGACAAACGTGAAACTTCCTGGCGCGAAAGCGTCCTCGCCGCAGTGATAGGAGAGGCAGCCCTCCTCGGCCCGCGAGCTGGTCACCTGCCGGCGCGCGACCTCCAGGAACGCCGCACGGTTCTCCGGCGCGACCACCACGGTTCCGGTGATGAGGATCATTGTCCGCCTCCGCTTATCTGATGGCGCTGCGCAATTGAGCGAGGAACCAGTCTCGCGATCGACCTGCTCTACTACGACAACGATCCCGACTACACCGAATGCGGCTTCAGCGAGAACTGCAAGTCCGCCGTGGTCGGCAGCGTCAGCTGGAATTTCTGGAAAAGCTGACAGGCCCGGCGATCGCAAGAATCGTCAAGACGGCCTTTCCGGCCCGTGGCAGCTTGGCCGCCATGACCCGGGCGCCTGCCATCAGCGAGATCGCTCCGTTGCTTATCGGCGTGCAGACGCACCCGGAGCGTGATGTCAGCCTCGACAGCCTGGCGAACGAGCACGGCTATTCGCCCTCCCATTTCCACCGCCTGTTCACGGAAGCCGTCGGCGAAACGCCCAAAGCCCACGTCGAGCGGGTCCGTCTCGAGCGCGCCGCCTACCGCCTTTCCGTCACACGCGAGAGCGTGCTCGACATCGCCCTTTCTGTCGGCTTCCAGAATCACGAGACCTTCTCGCGCGCGTTCAAGCGCCGTTTCAGCTACACGCCCACCGCCTGGCGCCGCGCCAGCATCGCCAGCCAGACTCAGTGGGTGGAGCGCAATCGCCTCGTGCGTCATGACGGTTGCGACCTGTCGGAAGTCAGCTTCCTGACCCTCAAGCCGATGACGCTGCTCGCGATGCGCAGGATGGGCCAGTACGGCACGTTCGGCGCGCCGGACTTCGATGGCGGCCCGTCGGAGTGGTCGCCCCTGTTCGAGATGGCGCGGAGCAGGCGCTTGCCCTTTCGCCGCCTCGCCATGGTGATCTGCTATGACAGTCCCACACTGACGCCGCCCCATCTGCAGGCGCTCGACGCCTGCGTGCCGCTGGCCAGGCCTGAAGGCGCGCCGAGGAAGGGCAACGTGCGGAGACTGGATTTCACCGGCGGGCTCTACGGGGCCATCGAGCATCGCGGACCGGTGAGAACGCTCGAGCACGCCTATCGGACCCTGGCCTTCGGCATCAACCGATCGGGCCGCTTCGTCCTTCGCGACGGGCCGCCGCTGGAAATCCTGCGCGAACTGTCGATCGATGGCGATCCGAACAAGAACCTCAACGAAATCTACCTGCCCGTGGAGCCTGTGAAATGATCCGCCTCGCCCTCGCCTGCGCAGCCCTGATGATCGCCTCGCCCGCCAACGCCCAGCAAACAGCCAAACCAACACCACAAGGGGGACCAATGCCCGCGCCTATCGTTTTCTTCGACATCGCCGGACCCGATCTCGCGAGCCAGAAATCTTTCTACGGCGCGGTCTTCGGCTGGGAGCTCGACGCCATGGGGCGCTTCATGGCGCCGGTGACATCCGGTCCCGCCATGCCCGCCCTCCTCCGCACTGACCCTGCAGAGAAAGTCATCTATCTGGGTGTCGAGGACATCAACGCCACCCTGGCGAAGGTCACCGCCAACGGCGGCAAGATCCACTCTCCCCGTTTCGTCGTGCCGGGCGTCACCATCCTCGCCCTGTTCTTCGATCCGGCCGGCAACCGCATGGGCCTGATCGAGATTAAGGACGGCAAACCCATCATCCCCTAGCCGGGACGCCGATCTCAGCCGCGCGGCGCCCACAGCTCCGGAAAGCGCGCCGCCAGCCAGCGGGCGAGGTGCGAGTTCACCTCCGCCGGTTTCTCCTGCGCCATCCAGTGGCCGGTATCGACCACTGCATCGGTGAGGTCTTCGACGCTCGCCCGCATCGGATCGGCCAGCCGGGTTCCGACCGTCGCGCAGATATTGTCGTAGCGCGCGTGCAGGAAGAGCACCGGCATCTTCAGCCGCCAGTTCTGTTTCACCTTCTGCGCATAGCTAAGATTGTTCTGCGCGTTCATGTACCAGGAGTTCGGACCGAAGAAGCCGTTGCGCGTCAGCGCCTCGGTATAGATCGCGTGCTCCTCCGCCGAGATCACGCGCGTGTCGAGCGGCACGTCCGGCGCGCGGCGCATCGGTCCGAACCAGCCGCCATTGGCGCGGATCGCGGAGGTGACCGCCGGCTTGCCCTGCCCCGCGGCGCTGCCGGCGCGGAACAGCGCCTTCACCGTCGCCTGCGTGTCGGCCTGCATCTCCGCCTGCGCCGCCGCGAAGTTCTCGCGATAGAAGAGCTGATAGTCCCACTGGCCCGCTGGAAACTTGTCCTCCGGATAGACGCTGCGGTCGACCAGCGGGATCACGTTCTCAACCGCAAAGCCCTCCGGCTGGTAGGGCACGCAGAGATTGGCCACTCCGTGACAAC
>Ga0210377_10000373_pt1 | contig 42504 bp, 43 predicted proteins | sample PLM4_65_b1redo_FD_155480 | JGI IMG/M metagenome (GOLD analysis project Ga0210377, IMG submission 155480) | Groundwater sediment microbial communities from an aquifer in East River, Colorado, USA - PLM4_65_b1 redo | ecosystem: Environmental > Terrestrial > Soil > Riparian zone | place: USA: East...
GTGGAACAGCCTATGGGGGTTCGGCATATTACATGGCCTGTCTTATGGATCTAATGGGCATCGATGGCAAGATAATCACCATCGAGAGTGGGACATACGAAACACATGCATACCCCAAAAAAGATTTAATGGAGCTCGACGGCAAAATAGTTACAATCGACTCTAATAGTTTTCAAGCACCAGTTCATCCTAAAATTGAATATATACACTCCGACTGCCTAGCAGCAAATATACCTAACCTAGGAAATAAAACTATGGTGGTTCTCGATTGCGACCATTCAGCTAACCATGTCGCCGCAGAACTAGAAAAATTTGCTGGAATGGTAAGTTTTGGCCAATACCTTATTGTCGAAGACACAGATGCGCCGGACAAACATAATGGTCCGGCTGCCGCCGTTGAGAAGTTTTTAGAGAAAAACAAAGATTTCGTCGTTGACAAGAGTAGAGAAAAGTATGAAGTATCAAGTAACCCGGGAGGGTATTTGCAAAGGGTATCATAGTAAAGATGATAACTATATATACGATAACTTATAACGAGAGCCTATTGATCCAATTTATGATTGACCATTACCGAGCGAGATTCCCGGGCTGCCGTATTGTCGTTTATGACAATATGAGCACCGACGAAACAGTTAAGATTACTCGTGCCAATGGCTGTGAAGTTGTGCCATTCGACACCGACAATCAATTCCAAGATCGCCGCCACATGGACATCAAAAATAATTGTTGGAAAAATGCCTCAACCAACTGGGTTTTGACGTGCGATTTGGATGAACTTTTGGACATAAATGAAAGGGAACTTAAAATGGAAGATAAATTAGGCACATCCATTATCACACCCGAAGGCTATGATATGGTTGATATGGAAGATGGTTCGAGCATCGCCGAACTGAAATATGGTGCAAGACAAGAGGGTTATGATAAATATTGTCTATTTAATAAACGGTTTATTCGTGAGATGAATTATGGTATAGGTGCCCATGAATGTAATCCGGAAGGTATCATCAAATATAGCAAAAAGGCCTACAAATTGTACCACTACAGTTTTATAGATGAGAATATGACTATTAAAAAACGCAAAGAGTACGGGGCAAGATTGAGTCCAGAAAATCTTAAAGAAGGTTGGTCGGAATACTGTCTATTTACTCCCGAACAAACTCATGCTGAATATGTCGACGCCAGAAGTAGGGCAATAAAAGTAAGGTAAAGAATCCTAGTTTATATAATACCCCCGCTTCACGTACGAGGTAACTAGATCGTGGACACCTTCCATTTAGTTAAATACTCACTAGGTGTATCAAAGTTTAAAGCAAAGTGCAATCTTTTGGTATTGTAGTGGTTGATCCAGACGGCTAATTTGTTATTTATGTCTTCTAAACTCGTGTAGTCTATTTCTGTTTCTTGGTAGAACTCTTCCTCATCTGTCCTATGGCTTCTTTCAACAACTCCATTTTGATCGGGAGTATGAATCCAGGTGTGTTGGTGTTTGATTCCCAGACTGGTTATGTAAGCCTCGACTAGGGTTTGAAATTCTTTGCCATTGTCCATTTGAATCATTTTTATGATTATTCCTCTTTCTTTGGCCTTAGTTAAGAGCTTATTTATGAAGTCAATCGTATTTTCCATATTTAATTTGCTATACACAAACAAAAATCTCCACTTAGAAACTACATCTATGGATGTATATTGATACTTTTTATTGGGCAGGAATTTTGTATCAATCTGAATTAAATCACCGGGATTTTGGGCATGATTAAATAGCTTTGATTTAACTCTTTTTCTTCTGTGCCTACTAACTATCAGATTTCTTCTTTTCCACCAGTTGTAGATGGTCTTAGGTGAGCAGGGTGGAACCCTGCCTGCCTTTAACCACTCCTGGTAAAGGTAATACTGGGATTTCCTTGGATTGGCCCTCTTCCATTCACAAACTTCAACTACAACTCTCCAATTAATTGAGTTTAACTTCTTCGGTTTCCTAGATATGCTTTTAAGGCTATTTAAGTTCTTTGGATTAAATCTAGTTTTCCATTTGTAGAACCATGACTTACTTATGCCAAAAGTTCTACACAAAGCTCTGACATTTTTAGGTTCCATCCGTACATATGCATCCATCACTCTAAGTCTAAAGCCTGCTTCATCATCAAGTTTTACATTATGGTACTTCAATTGTTAAACACCTCCTTTCTACACCAGTATTCTATTAGGAAGTGTCCACGATGTCTTTACACTAAACGTTTGATTGATTTTTGTACCTCTTCTTGATAAGCTCCACTTTGTAGATCTGTTCTATACTTAGCTTTCTCACCAAACAAATCATCCATTGCCGTATTATATAATCTAAATCATGTGGAGCCAAGCAGAGAAATTTCTTTCAAAAAATAAGATCATTGGCCCACTTGTAAAAAAGCACGGTCCTTGCAAAATAAAGCCCAGACCAAAGAAAACCTACTTTGAGGATTTGGTCGATGCCATAACCGGCCAGCAGCTTTCAGGCAAAGCCGCAACTACTATATTTAATAGAGTTAAAGACAAGTGCGGAGGAAAAATTACTCCAGAGAAGCTTATAAAGCTAAAAACAGAGGAGCTTAGAAGCTGTGGCCTTTCCTACGCAAAATGCTCATATGTAAAGGACTTAGCTGATAGAGTACAAAATAAAAAGCTAAAAGTGAATATTTTAGAAAAATTGTCCGATGAAGAAATAAGTAAAGAATTAGTTGCAGTTAAAGGAATTGGCCAGTGGACGGCTGACATGTTTTTGATGTTCACCTTGGGTAGGGCTGACATTTTTCCGGCTCTCGACCTAGGAATTAAAAACGGAGTTAAAAAATTAACTAAAAAGGACTTAAAACCTAAGGAGCTTTTAGAGTTCGGAACCCAATTTGCTCCTTACAGAACTGTAGCAGCCTGGTATATCTGGGCAAGCTTGGATAATAAATGATTATCTGATTCTAGGAAGAACCGTAAAAGGGTTTACTTTCAGACCATTTTTCCTTAGCTCAAAGTGCAAATGAGATCCAGTTGAGTGGCCCGTTGAACCAGCCTCACCAAGCTTAGTAAAGGGGGTTACATCCTGGCCTACTTTTGTGCTTATTTTAGACAAATGGGCATATAGAGTTTCCATACCATCTCCGTGGCTAACTAAAACCATATTTCCGTAGCCTGTAAAGTCCCAACCTGTTTGGGTAACTTTTCCAGCCATAATAGATGTGACGGCATCTCCCTTTTGGGCTTCAAAGTCAATTCCAGGGTGGAAGAAGCTATATCCCTGATTGATCTTAATTTCGACCATTGGATAGTGAACACCAATCTCAGTTTCAATCTTTTGAGGGGCTGTAAGGACAACAGCCTCAGTAGGACCTACGGCCTGAACTGAGTTTGTAGGGATTATTGTGGTCGCAATGACCACAAAAGAAAGAACTGATCCTAGAGTCTTTCTAATATTCTTGTGCTCAAAGATGTGCCTAAAGAACCTAGAAACTTTGTGACCGCTTCTAGTGTTTTGGATATCAGTGAGGCTGGGAATAATAGGCTCTTCAATATCGGCCTTTCGCCTTCTTGATAGGTTCAAGGCAAGGCGATACTTATTCAAATTTAGAGATAGTTGTAACATTTGTTGGGCAGTTGTTACCAATAAAAAATCTCGTACATTGCTGAACGAGATAAACGAATTATAGGTCAAAAAGGGGTCAAAAGTCAAGTTTTGAGGGGTTTTGGCGTGAGTAGCCCCAGTATTTAAAATTGCCCCAAAATCGGGGAAAAATTAATATTTTTTTGACACTAAATACCCTAAATTCTTCAAAAAAGTGTAATATAAAATAGTATGGTTCTGCCCGATAGTGATCTAAAAAAAGTAATACTCCAAAGAGGAGCTTTGGATGAGAAGGCTTTGGCCTTAGTCGAGGAATTTGCAAAGGCTACAAAGGTACCGCTTTCTGTGGCTTTAGTTGAAAAAGGAGCTCTGACTGACGAGCAAGTAGGCACTTTTATGGCCACTGCCTACAATGTTCCTTTTATTTCTCTTTCAAAACTTACAGTTTCCGAAGATGTTGCACGCATAATTCCAGACAGAGTAGCAAGGAGGAGGCGAGCCCTTGTTTTTGAAAGGACGGCCACTGAGGTTAAGGTTGCAATGAGCGATCCCTCCGACAAAGCCTTACTTTCATCAGTAGCTAGGAAAACCGGCCTCAAGGCTTCAGCTTATTATGCAACACCCAAAGATATCGATAGGGTACTACAGCTTTATAAAAAGATACTGCAAAAAGAGATTGAAAAGCTTCTCTCAACCACCAAACCCGGGGTTATTGATGAAGCCCCCGTTGTTAAAATTGTAGACGAGCTCATTTATGAAGCCTACCAAGACGGTGCCTCAGACATTCATATTGAGCCCAATTCTGACGGCGGATCATTAGTTCGTTTTAGAATTGATGGAGTATTGCAGGACGTTTCTGAGCTTCCGACCCCGCTTCAAGATAGGGTAATAACAAGAATAAAAGTCCTTTCGAACCTTCGAACTGATGAGCATTTAAGCGCACAAGATGGAAAAATGAGAATGAGCCTGACCGAGGAAGAGCTTGATATCAGGGTTTCAATCGTTCCTGTTGCTGATGGAGAAAAGGGTGTTTTAAGGCTTCTTTCCTCAAGGTCAAGAGAATATACCTTAGTTGACCTTGGAATGAGTGAGACTGACCTTGCCAAGGTAAACCAAGCTATAAGTAAAAGCTTTGGAATGGTTCTTTCAACAGGGCCAACTGGATCAGGTAAAACAACGACCATTTATGCAATCCTAAAAATTCTAAATACCAGAGAAAAAAACATTACTTCAGTTGAAGATCCGGTTGAATATCGTATTAAAGGGGCTAATCAAATTCACGTTAATCCTAAAACAAACCTTACATTTGCCTCTGGACTTAGATCAATTTTAAGACAAGATCCAAACATAATATTCGTAGGAGAAATTAGGGACGCTGAGACTGCTGGAATTGCTGTGAACGCAGCCCTAACTGGACACTTAGTCTTAACCACAATTCATACTAATGATGCGGCAACTGCAATTCCAAGGCTAATTGACATGAAAGTAGAGCCGTACCTGGTAGGCTCGACTGTGAACGTAATTATTGGTCAAAGACTAGTTCGTAAGAATTGTGAATTTTGTAGAGTCGAAGTCCCGCTTGATAGGACAGACTTGGTCAAAAACTTAAACGAAGAAGTAGTAACAAAGTATTTCGGCTTAGAGTCAAAAATAAAAGTCTATAAAGGCAAAGGCTGCAAAGCTTGTAATATGAAGGGTTACTCAGGAAGACTTGGAATTTTTGAAATTCTTTTGGTTACAAATGAAATAAAAAAACTAATTCTTGAAAAAACAGACTCAAACGTAATTGCCAAAGAAGCTATTAATAATGGAATGACCACAATGCTTGACGACGGTCTTACCAAAGTTGCCAAGGGACTTACCACAATTGAAGAAGTTTTAAGGGTTACAAAAGTAGAAGAGCTTTAATGAAAGACAATAATATAACACTGTCCGGGTCAGAGAAAATTGGATTGATTAGCAACCTGGCCACAATGCTTACGGCCGGAATTCCAATTCTTGAGGCAGTGGACTCAATTCTTGAGGATACTAAAGGAAATCAAAGAAAAATTCTTGAAGCCTTAAGGGAGGACCTTATCCAGGGAAGGCGAGTTTGGAGTACTTTTGCAAAATTTCCTCGTGTTTTTGACAAAGTAACTGTAAGTGTAATTCGCGCTTCAGAGGAAGCAGGGACTTTGGATATTACCCTAAAGGACTTAAAAGAGACCATAAGGAAGCAACAAGAGTTTGACGACAAAGTCAAAAGCGCAATGATTTACCCAGCTTTTATTTTGGTTGTTTTTATGGGAGTCTTTTTAGTTATTCTTTTAGTAGTTATTCCTAAAATTGCATCTGTCTTTGGCAGACTCAAATTTGACCTACCGCTTCCAACTCGAATACTTATTTTTATGTCAAACCTGCTAATTGAAAAAGGATTTTTTGTTCTCTTGGGCGCAATTGCTATTGGGGTTTCTATGTTTTTCCTCTTCCGCTCAAAGAGAAACTTCTTTATGAATATTCTTTTTTCAATGCCTCTGGTTTCAACCCTAGTTATGCAAATTGATATTACCCGCTTCTCAAGAAGTCTCTATCTTCTTTTGTATTCTGGCATTCCCATCTCCCAGGCCTTAGAGCTTACCGAGGATGTGGTCGTCAAAAAGAGTACAACTGTGATGATTCAAGCTTGTAAAGAAATGGTTACTTCGGGTAAAAATCTTTCAGATGGGTTGCGAACTGCTAAGGGCAAAATACCAACAATAATGATCAAATTGGTCGAAGCTGGGGAGAAAACTGGGTCTCTTGATAAGTCGCTTTCTGACATCGCAGAATACTTTGACTATCAAGTTACCAATACCCTAAAAACTCTGATTTCTTTGGTCGAGCCGGTAATGCTTGTCATTATCGGAGTCGTTGTCGGGGGGATGATGCTTTCAATTATCGCACCAATTTACAGTCTTATAAGTGACGTTGGTGGGGCAAGGTAGAATGAAAAAAGGATTTACACTTCCAGAGATCGTTGTTGCGGTTGCTTTCTTTGGCATCCTCGTAGCACTAGTTACAATCAGTCTTTTTAACGCTAGGGGACAAACTGTTCGCGGGGCAACCATTGACGTACTTGCTGCAGACCTTAAAGAGCAGCAGATAAAAACAATGTCTGGAGCAAACAACTCTTCATATGGAGTTTTTCTTGAGACAAGTAAATATACCCTTTTTGATGGAAGCACTTTTACACCTGGTGCTTCTACAAACTTTGAGATAGAGCTCGACACTTCTATTTCGATTTCTGGTATTTTATTTCCAAACTCAATAATAGTATTTGAAAAAGGATCTGGCGAGGTCGTTGGATTTGCAGCTGGCCAAAATAGTTTTGTAGTCAATCTCACGCCCGGAAATACTTTTAAAACAGTGACTATTAATAGATTTGGAGCGGTAGACATACAATGAAAAAAGGCCAAGCACTAGTAGAAATTTTAGTTGCAATGGGAATTGCGGCAATAATATTGCCAGCAGTTTTTACGGGATTTATAACTTCCTCCGAGGGTAAAGTTCAGGCTGAGGCTAGGTTTGATGCGACAAATCTTTTAAGAGAAGCGGGGGAGGCGCTAAGGGTTGTACGCGAAGCAGGTTGGTCAAATATTGCAACAAATGGAGTTTACCATCCGGTTATTTCAGGGAACACCTGGGCACTTTCTGCTGGGGCTGAAACGGTTGGCGAGCTTACCAGATCAATTGAGATTTCCGACATTGATCCTACTGATCCATCAATCAAGAAAATCACAATTACAGTTTCTTGGGATTCACTTTTTCAAAGCTCGGCTGTAGAAACTTATTATTTAACCAGGTATTTGGATAACACCTTATATACAGAGACGACTGTTGCAGACTTTACTGCTGGGACAAGGTTAGGAACTACTATTACTAACATTGCAGGTGGAGAGGTTCAACTTGCCTCAGGTGGTAAAGCAGACTGGTGTGCTCCGAGCCTTTCAATAGCAGCAATTGATTTGCCAAAAAGCGGAGTTGCAAATGGCGTGACTGCAATTGAGGGTCAAGTTTTTGCAGGAACGGGGGATAATTCTTCGGGAGTATCTTTTGCCAACGTTGAAATTACAAATACTGACCCACCTACGGGGGCGGTTGAGGCTACATTTGATGGCTACAAAACAAATGGAGTTTTTGGCGAGGCCAATTATGCTTATTTGGCTACAGACAACAATTCCAAAGAAATAGTCATAATGGACCTAAATAATATTGTCGACGGTAAGTACCAGGAAGCTGGTGTTTTTAATTCCCCAGGTAATGGAAATGGTAGTAGTGTTTTTGCAACCACCGATTATGGATATATGACCGCAAGCTCTGGCAACAAACTATATAATTTCAGGAAAATTGGATCGGGTGCAGCAGTTGACGCTGACGGAGTTACACTGGATGGAAATGGCGCCAGGGTAGTTGTGGTTGGAAGCTATGCCTATGTCGCAATTGGTGCAACCTCAAACCAGCTTAATATCGTAGATATTTCAGACCCGGCCAACTTGATAGTTATGGGGAGGGTAACCGTAGATGGACTTGCTGGACGTGATTTATATGTCAACTCTGATGGAACAAGAACTTATTTGGTGACTGCGGATTCTAACACACAAAGAGAATTCTTCATAATAAATTCGTCAGATAAAGAAAACCCATCGGTTGTGGGGAGCTTCGACTCGGCTGGAATGAGCCCTAAAGGGGTAACTATAGTGCCTGGCAACAAAGCAATTATGGTTGGAACTGGTGGCACTCAGCAATATCAAGTCATTGATATAACCAACGAAAACAATCCAGTTCAGTGTACTAGTGGTGGAAGAAGTGGCGGAATTGCTGTAGAGACAGGGGTGAATGGTATTTCTTCAGTTTTGGAAAGTGATGGTGACGCTTACTCATATATTATTACGGGGGACGCGAGCAGCGAGCTTAAAATAATTGAAGGTGGGCCTGGTGGAAAGTTTTCAACTGAGGGAACTTTTGAATCCCAAACCTTTGATGCAGGCAGTAACACTTCTTTTAATAGATACTTTACTACTTTTGAGTCTCCATCAGCGGCTTCCATAAAGTTTCAATTTGCAGGATCTCCGGGCCCTTGCGAGAGTGCGACATTTAGCTTTACTGGCCCCGATAAAACTGGGAGTACTTTTTATACTACAGAGACTGGATCTCTTGCTTTTTCGGGTCAGTGTTTTAGGTATAAAGCTTTTCTTAGTAGTACAGATGTAAACCAAACACCAGTTTTTGAAGACATGACGGTTAATTATTCACCATGAGAAACAATTTTTTTGCGAAGAAAAACGGGTTCACCATCATCGAAATGATTTTATATGCCGGGCTTTTGGTGATTTTTCTTGGAGTTTTGTCAAATCTATTTCTTTCCTCACTTGATATAAAGACCGATTCAGAAGCTGCAAGCTATTTAGGCCAAGACGCGAGACTTATTCTTTCAAAACTTAACTATGATATTAAAAGGGCAGAAAGCATCACGGCTCCCGCACTTGGTGCAACTTCTAGTAGTTTAATTTTAAACATTGGCGGGATAGGCTACACATATAGCCTCTCATCCGGAAAAGTGGTTTTGGCAGACAACTTAGGAAGCGCCAACTTGAATGGATCAGAAACTATGGTCTCAAGTCTTTCCTTTGAGAGAGTAGGGAACAGTGGCGGCAAAAATACAATTAAGGCAAGTTTTACTATGGATGGGAAGGACTACTCAACGACAGTTGGAATCAGATAGTAAACAATGACATTTCGTATGAACAAGTTCATGAAAAATAAAAACCAAAAAGGCCAAGCACTTATTAGTTTGATGTTTTTTATCATTATTGCCTTGTTTTTAATTTCGGCTGCGGTTGTCATGATGATTAGCAACTCCCAATCAGTTCAAAAAGTTGAAGGAGAAGAAGTTGCCGCGAGGATTGCTGAGGCCGGTGCAGAGGTTGGACTGATAAAACTTCTGCGGGATCCGGCTTATACTGGGGAAAGCATCACTCTTCCTGATGGGGAAGCTGACATATCAGTCTCCGGGGAAACCGTTAGAGTAACCGCGACTTCGGGAGATTTTGTTAAAAAACTTGTAGTCACAACCAGTTTCGTCAATAATGTTCTTAGTGTAGTTTCTTGGGAGGAGGAGTACTAATGGTTGATTTGAAAACACCTGAGTTTTTAATTTTTCTTGGTAGAAACAATATTTATTTTTTTGAGCCTAGGGCTGGCTTTGCAAAAGAGGTAAGTATTCCTAGTGGAGTAGTTAAAGACTTAGAAGTTGTTGATCCTAATGCACTTTCTACGCTAATTGGTTCATTTTTAGATAATGAGAAAATTACTCCCGGAAAAGTAGTCATTGTTGCTTCAGAAGCAATTTCTTTTACCAAGGACATTCCTTTTTCTGAAGAAAATAAAAAGGGAGTTTTGGTTCAGGACTTTACAGATACAATTCCACTCGAATCCCCAGAAGTTAAAGTTTTTAGGACAAGCGATCTCTATAAAGTAGTTGGAATTAACTCCAAATACAGCCAAGTCATGATTGAGACCCTCGTTGCAAAGGGATTTTGGGTAGTAGGACTTATTCCAGGCTCAGTTATTCCTGAAATTGGACCTACCGAGACTATAACTATAGAAACAGCCGGCAAGGTTCTTCTAGGTTTTGACAAAATAAGACTCCAGAATTTTATAGAAGGTCCACCCAGCAAAAATGAAGGGAGGCCCCAAGCCATAATTACGACGGGTAACCCAAAAGGTAATACTATATATATCCTAGTTGGCGTATTTGTGATTGGCATAATAGCTCTTTTGGCTTTGATCTTTTTAAGAAAGTAAACTACCCCTTGACAAGGTATTTTGAAAAGCTCTATTGTTAATTAGTTATGTTATCTGTCCAAAAGAATAAAAAAGGCTTCACACTCATCGAGCTTCTAGTTGTTATTGGAATCTTGGGAATTCTTTTGGCAATTGTCCTTATAGCCATCAACCCAGCTAGACAATTTGCCCAGGCCGACAACACCAAAAGGTCAAGTGACACCTCGGCTCTACTTAATGCAATTCACCAATTCGCTGCAGACAACAAAGGAGTTCTTCCAGCTGGTATTCCAATTGGAGCATATCCAGCAGACTCAGTAGCTATATCAAACACTGGTGCTGACATTTGTGCTGACATTTCTCCTACCTACATTTCTCTTTTACCATCTGATCCTACGGCTGATAACGACGGCGTTGCAATCAGTGATTGTACAGCTGCCTACAACACAGAATACACAGTAGTTCAGGATGCAAACGGAAGAATCACAGTAGCTGCTCCAAGAACAGATGTTACAGTTACCCAAGGTGGGGTAGTAATCTCAGTAACACGCTAGGCTTCTAGGTTAGATAAAAATATTCTTGACCTCTTGGTATTTGTTGTATTTTCTTCCCAAATAAGGAGCTTTTTCTAAGCTGTTGTAGATAAAAGCGAGAATTTTTAAAGACTCGCTCTTACAATACCGAATGTCAAAAGCACCATTAGAATGGTTAATCGGTTGTGCTGTATTAATCTCAATAACTTTTGATATTTTTTCTGACAGTTTTAATAGAAACTTTTGACTACCACTAGTGAATATAACAGACAGCTTAGGAGTCTTTCTGCCTTTCGGAAGGTAGGTATTTATACAGCCGTCTCCGTCCAAATAGCCTCTAATGAAGTAACCGAGGTATCTATCGAGGATGTTGGGAAACCTCATTCTAAGTGATTTTCTGGGTGTAACTCCCAAATTTATTAAATCCTGAAAAATATTTTTATTTCCAATTCTTAAATAAAAAACTTTACTACACAGATATGATTTTCCGTCACCAAAAGTTTTAATTAATGGCTGTCTTGTATAAATTCTATGATTAGACGACATGGCTTTTCTAACTTGAGTCAGCAATGACCGATCTTTGCTTGTTATAGATAAATAACATGTTCGTGATGATTTTCTTACATCTTCTATGGCACCATCTGAGAAAATTAAACCTAAAACATAAGCCATTTGGGGAGACCAAAATTTGAAAAATTTATCATTGACAAGGCTTCTATTATGCCCACCACGTGGATCAGTATACATAATTTAGTATGAACCGAAAGAAGTACGAAAGTCAATATCTAGCTGAGATGCCGGCGGGAATCGAACCCGCGCATAAGAGTTTTGCAGACTCTGGGCTTGCCACTTGCCTACGGCATCAACATGCCTATTATACTATAAAATAGAGCCTAAAGATCTTTTTCTTGTCAACTGGTTTTGGCCCGTGGTACACTCGTTGGGCTCACATGGAAAAACTTAAGATTGCTGTTATTATTACTATTCTCCTTATAATTCTCGTAGGTCTTGCTTTTTTTGCCATTGGCTACCTTAAACCCCAGTGGTCAGGAGTATCAATTGAGAGCGTGCCGCCATCAATTGTTTATATAGATGGGGTGCAAGTTGGGCGTACCCCGTATAGTGCTGACCTTAAGCCAGGTGAGATTGTTCTTAAGCTTGTTCCAGATACTCAAGCGCCATTTTTGAACTATGAAACCAAACTAAGTCTTTACCCTGGTGTTAAAACCGTTGTCAGGAGAAATTTTGGCCAGAATGACGCAGTTTCCTTTGGTGAAGTTATTTCTTTTGAAAAAACTACAGACAAGGAAGCGAGCCTCTCAATTGTCTCAGTACCTGATGCAACCCAAGTAATGCTCGATGGCCAGGTCAAAGGCTTTACCCCTCTTAAGATTCAAAAGGTTACTCCTGGAGATCATCAGCTTATTATTTCAGCACCAAACTATAAAGAGAGATCATTTTCAATTAGGGCAATTGACGGTTATAAGCTTACGGTCGTTGTGAAGCTCGCAGAGTCTCTGCAGGAAGCTTTGGCATCTCCTTCTGCTGTACTTGCCGAGCAGGTTGTTGTAAAAGAAGTTTTGATTCTTGATACCCCAACGGGTTATCTTAAAATAAGAAAAGAACCAACAACAGTCTCAGCCGAGATAGGTAGGGCAACCCCTGGGCTTAAGTATGAACTTATTTCAACTGATGAAAAAACTGGCTGGTTTAATATTGCTTTTGACGAGACAAAAACGGGGTGGGTGAGCAGTCAGTACGCAAAGGTTACAACTTCAGATGGAGAGCCCGGAATATAGGATAAAGACAACGAGAGAAACCCAAATTCCAACGGAAGCTACAAGAGGGATATCTGTCAAAAGAAGCTTTTCAGGAGCTTCTGATCTATTTTCAAAAATAAGACTTTGATATCTCATTATTCCAAAAATTGCGAATGGAATAGTAACCATGAGAAGCTTATTAATTGCTGTTGCCTTTGATATTTCTGCCAGGAGTATCCAAAGGGGAGTAGAGACCCTGGGAGATTCAAAGAAAGTAAAGAGCGCCCAACTCATCCAGGCTGCATTACCAAACATGGTCACATAAGAGTTTAATAGCTCCCTAGGGTACTTCGAAAGACTTTCGCGGGTGCCCGAGGCCGGCCCTAGTGCACCAAGCTCGGCTCTTCTTTTACCTGATGCCAAAAAGAGGGCAACTGATATAACACAGAGAAGGAACCAAACTGAAAGGTGGGCGTCGATTACAAAGGCTCCAGCATAAATTCTTAAGACGAATCCTGTTGCGATTATGATGATGTCTATTACAGGAAGGTTTTTAAGAAAGAGCGAGTAGCAGGCTTGAAGTACAAGGTAGATTAAAAGAAGGACATAGAAAAAATAAGATAAGCTCCTAGCTAGGTATAATGCCGCTAAAACTAAAATTACACCCAGAACAATTGCAATCGGGATTGGCAGCTCACCATTGGCTATCGGCCGATTCTTTTTAATAGGGTGCAGGCGGTCGCGTTTTACGTCCATTATGTCATTAAAAATATAGGTTGAGGAGGCGGCAAGACAAAAGGCTACAAAGGCCCAAACTATACGAGAGAAGAGTAGGGGGTCAAAAAGATTTTGGGAAAAGATTAAAGCCCCAAAGACAGAAAGATTTTTAACCCAGTGTATAGGGCGAATTACCTTTATGATTCCTTTGACGATATTTTCGGGCGATATGTTAGCCATAGTATTAAGCCACCTAAAAAGACTGCTACACCCACAATTGTATATAACTTGTTCTGGGTATTCAAATTTAAGGCAATAATTCCTAGTATTGCAGTCACGGCCCAATAGAAAATAGCCACTTGCGACTTTTTCCAACCGGCCGAAAGAAGCCTATGGTGCAAGTGACTATTATCGCCCCAGACAGGAGACTTTCCAGAAAGGATACGTCGCACAATAACATACCCAGTGTCTATCAAAGGAACCGCTAAAACTACCGCCAATGTTCCAACTTTTGCAGTTGAAAGAATGGATAAAATAGCCAGCATAAAGCCTGCAATATTAGATCCTGAAAAACTCGGCATAATTTTCTGCGGATATACATGGTACGGAAAAAACCCGAAAAAAGCACCAGCCGTAATTGATGCTAGAATTATGACAGGCCACTGAGCAATGTCTGCGCTAAACCTTAGAGACAAAATGGCAATGGTTAAGGCCGAAATAATAGTTACCCCAGTTAGTTGGCCGTCCACACCTTTGGCGCCAATATTTACAAAGTTCATCAGAGTTACGATCCAAAATAGGGCAAAAAGATCAGAAATTATAGGCGAGAGGTTGATTATTCCACCTCTTGGGTCTGATACAAAAGAAATTCCAATGCCAGCAGCAATTGGAATTGCGGCAGCCGCAAACTGAATCGCAAGCCTAATATAGGGACTAAAACCTTTTTTTCGAGAAAGAAGGTAATCGTCGATGAGGCCCATGACTGTAATTAAGAGAAGTCCTAAAAGAATAGAAACAAGATGTCTGTCAAGCGGTAGAAAAATTAAGGCTGAAATTAGAATCGACAAAAATATGACTATTCCCCCACCCCTCGGTGTCGGTGCTTCGTGAATGACGTTGGCATGACTGCGGCTTCTGGGGTCGTCAACAATTTTTAATTTCCAAAGAAGCTTTATAAAAAGAGGTGTCAGGAAATATGAAATTAGAGTTGAGGTAAAAAAAGGAATTATCGATATTTGTCCTAGGTTAAACATCATTAACAGGCTTTACTCAAAAGCTTCCGACCAAAAAAATTATTTTTATGGTCGTGATAGCTCCAAGTATTGTACTGCCAATGATAAGCCCTACTAGGACCTTTGGCAAGAAACTATCCTTGGCATACTTTATGAGGGTTACGTTTACTAAAATAATAAGCAATGAAACCAAAGAAGGAATTACAAGAAATATTTTTTGGGCGAGCTCTTCCTCCCCTGTTGGAAGTCCGTAGAATAGCGGAACTATTGGTGGTAAGTTTCTCTGGACAAGAAGGGTAAAAAGAAGAACCAAAATATTTACACTAACGGCTGGTATGACAATTTCTTTATATGGAACTACAGCTAAAATCTTTTTCATTTTGAGGTTGTCATTAACTTGTGCCAGAGTTGTGAGCCGTCAATAGTTGAGATTAAAAGATAGTTCTTATTTAATAAAGTATAAAGATCTTTAAATTCAGGAGATCCAGCAAGGACCACTATAAATACTGGCTTTTGAGCTGAGATTTGAACTAAGACATCTGCTTTTGATGAAAAATCAGTGATGTGATAGGCGGCAGTATATTTAATTACAGGTAGGCGCCTAGAAAGAGCGTAGAGGGCAGGTGAGTCACCCCAGACAAAAATCTTGTCGGTTGGTTTTGTACTTTTTACAATAAAGTCGGCTATTTCGTAATTGGAATTGGTATTTCTATCAAACTTGGATATATATTGAACTTTGTTTATTTTTCCAAGCGCAAATTCTGCAAAGCGTGAGTAGTAGGGAAAAGTTGGATAGTAGCCATACTTGTAATAGACAGGAACAAAGACAAGGACGAAAAGTGGAATTAAGGAAAGCACCTGCTCCATATTTTTGCTATATAAAAGAAGCGAAATAAAAATTGCGGCTGGTGCTGCCGCTTGCAGTAGATAATGCGGATAAGGTCTTTCAGAAAGGGTTGCAGAGAAAAGAGCAGTCAGAAGCCAGAGGCTTGAAAAAATAAATTCTTTCGAAAGTTTCTTTTTTCTTAGCCAAAGAAGAAAACTTCCCAATAAAACTACCCCACCTCGAACAAGGACTGGTCCGTTTCTAACCAAAAATGGTTGCATAACATCCCCTGGCCTAAAGCTCGAAAGGTAGCCTACGTTTTGCAAGAAGGCTGCTTTCAGGTAGTCCGGCAGCGCCCCTCTAAAGTAATACCAAACAAAAGTTACTAATATTGGAGTTGCAATTCCAATTCCAAGAAATAGTGTTTTCTTAAGCTCTCGAGGATTTGTTACAAGCCAAAATAAAATTAAAGCTCCAGCGTCAAAAATTGCAGGGATTTTAAATAGTGCAGCAAGGGAAAGCAGGGCTCCCGCCAGAAATAAATTTTTGAAGTTGTTTTTAAGTGAAAAAATTATCAAGAAGGCTGCAATAACAAGTCCAATAAGAAAATTCTCTGCATTGACAATGTTTCCTTCGAGAAGCGGAATCGTAGTGAGAATTGCAAAAGCGATCGTTGCTGCAAGTTCTTTTTTTCTGTCATCGAGGAGTTTCTTTACAAGTTTCCAAAAAAGAACAATTGTGATAAGTGACCAGAAGCAAAGAATTACTTTAAACCAAAAAACATTCCCAGCTACAGCTGCAACTAAGTATAAAAGTGGAGGCTTATTATCATGAATGTCTTTATAAAGGATAAGCCCACGGCGGACTGCGTTGCCCAGGGTGAGGTAGATCATTTCATCACCATAATAAAAGGGCTCAAAAAAAGTGGGAATACGAGCAAGAAATACAAAACCAAGTAGAATCTCGAGCCATTTAGGCATATGGATCTTATTTAGAAGAGCCTGGAACATCACTTCCAGTATAGCCTTGTTCCTTGGGTTGGGCAAGAATTATATCAAGCGGACAAGGCGACGCACTATTTAGTTTGTGATTTTCTCTAGCCAGACGAAGTTTAAGCTTCCGAATTTTTTCTCTTCAGTTGTCTTATAGCCTTTGAGTTCTAATTCAAGCTCCTGGCCTGTTTTGTATGTAATGGCACCGATTCTTTTTGTTTTTTTTGGAATTTCGCTAATTATGTCGCTTTCCTCCATCAATGCAGTTCCAACAAAAAACGGCAAGGGGTTGTTGTTTGGATTATAAATTGGAGCCGGGATTTTATAATATTTTGATTCCCAAAGCTTATGGTTGCCGGTGTCTTCATTGATAAGTAAATCTTGAGGTTTTTTTGTCTGAATGACATAGCTTGCAAGATCCCTAAAAGGAATTTTGGCGGGTTTGGTAAAGTAGTTCCAATCAATTATTGTAAACAAGATTATTACGGCAACAATTAACGGCTTAGCTAGTTTTATTTTGGCTGAAGCCAAGATGATCATGGCCGGGATAATTGTGTATAAGAGATAGCGATTGTAAAAGACTGATGTGAATTTTTGTGATATTACCCAAGTTAAGAGTATTGGAATTAAAAACCAACTTGTGAGAAACAGAAGCTTTTTAATATCCTTGGTCCACAGACTTAGAACAAGACCGACAAGTACTAGAATTCTTGCAGCTTCGGCAAATTTATATTTTATTCCCTCTCCCAGGAAATCAAAGAAAACGTTTCTTAAGTCGGTTAGTGTGGGTCTTGCCAGCCAGAAACCGCCCTGAACCATTTTTGCTTGGTTATACAAAGGTATAAGCCAAGGCGTGTAGCCTATGCCGACTGCAACAAATGATTTAAACATCGATAGGGCTACTTTTCTATTGCCGAAAAACATCTCGAACAAAAACCATATTCCTTGGACAAACAATGCAAATATTGCAAAATGGTGTGAATAGAGTGCCGCCAGGGTTGCTATTATGTAAGCTAGCCACTTTTTGCGGAGGAAAAAATACATCGAGGCAGTCACGCCGGCGGCTAATATGGAATACATTCGACCCTCAAAAGCATAAATGAAGAAAAAAGGATTGAAAAAACACAAAAGGGCGGCTAAAAGTCCAATCTTTTTATTCCAGAAATAAGAGGCAATTTTAAAAGCAAAGAAAACGGTTATTAGAAAGAATATGAATGAAAGCGAACGAATGACTACCTCACTTGTACCAAAGGCCCTAAAAGCCAGCCATTCGAATGTGTTCCAAAGGGGCGGCGACGTGTCGCGAGAAATTATTTTGATAAGTTCTGGGTAAGACTTCATCGACAAGATTGCCGAAAATCCTTCATCTCCCCAGAGAGATTGGTTAAACACAGTGAGCATTAAATTAACTATACTACAGCTATACTTTTTCCGTAACCTTGTGTTCCATATATTTCCCGAGCATTAATCGGGTGTGGGCATCAATGCCGGGGAGGGCCGAAAAGAAAAATCCTGCGATTGGCATAAGAATTAATTCAAAAGGTGTTGCAAGTACGCGTAGAAAGTAATTTTTTTCAAGTTTTGGTTTATAGAAAAAATCAACAACTAAACAAACAAGTAAGAATAAAAGAGAAATGCTAAGAACAAAAGAAGAAACCTTGGGGACCATATATCCAAGAGTCGTTCTTCCAAAAGCTGGATTCAAAAGAGTTGGAAGAGTAAGCCCGATTGTTATGAAAAACCAGTTTACGGGCCACATAAAATGGGACCAAAGTGCGTATGCCATTCTTGTGGTTTTGTCCCAAAAAGGAATGTTCTTTTTTAAGAGATAGTTTTTAATCATCCAGGGTGTATCAGATACACCGTAAGCCCATCTCCTTAATTGTTCATAGTTTAATTTTAATGTTTTCCAAATGGTTGTTGATTGAGCCGAGTCTGCATAAAGAGGAAGATAAATCGGCTCAACCTCAACCCCCCTACCGACTTCGTATAAAGCTTTAAAAAATATGCCCCAGTCCTCCGGAACTTTATCTGCATCCCAATACCCCGCCTCGTGTAGTAATTTAAAAGAAAGCGAGTAATTTTGAGCATTAATTAGTCTATCGCGACGAGCAAGAAGTGAAAGATTCCAGATCGAATTTAGGGTATTGACTACTCTTGTAATTGGCGGAAGCTCCCAAATATTATTGTAAAAAAGCACAGCGGGCTGCCAGAAGTGTTTATAACGCTCGGGATTATCTAAAAATTTGAAAGTAAGGCAAGCGAAATGATTAGGGTGGTATTTGTGATCTGAATCACAGCTCGTAACAATTGCATAGTTCATATCAAATTTTTTAGTGTCTAAAAACTTTTTTCTTGTTTCAATTGCTGCATGTCTTTCGTTTGAGGCTTTGCCGATTATTTCTCCTGGAAGAAGCGGGTGGGCAGTCACAAAAAGATTAGCAAATTTATTGCCATACTTTTTAATTAAGGGGTTTATTTTAGCCAGCCTTTCAGCTTCAGGAACTCTTGCTTCTGTGGCCAAGACCACTGTTATTTGGCTGGAAGGGAGGGTTTGTGCAACGAGTGAGTCAAACGTTCTTTCAAGAATATACATCGGCTCATTAACCATTGGAATGATAATAAAATTGTGAATCTTTTTATAATCTGGAAAGCCCTGTACATCACTCATCCAGTCGTATTTCATCGCCGCCTGAATTCGAAAGTGAGAAAAAGTTGCCGATATGGCAACATGGAAAGACTGATAAAACCAATAGAGATTAAAAATGAGAATAAAATAAGCAACAACATTCGGAAAAACCAAAATTCCCCAATAAGGAAAAAGAATCAGGTTCCAAGAAAAAAACCCAGGTAAGATTTCCAAGAGTCTAGTTACTAGTTTGTCGTTATTTTCAATAAACTTTCTCATTTAGATTCGAGGAAATAAAGGATCTCCCGATTTTATTTTTGGTCCTGCAAACTGTTTTTCAATTTTATCTGCAGTTTCTGGTAAGAACGGCTCAAGGTTAAAAGCAATTTGGCGAATTCCGATAACCAGTTCATTCAGAATTTTCTCTAGACTTTTGTCCTTTTGCTCCCATGCTTTGGTTTCGTTTATAAATTGGTCAAACTTTGCTATTTCCTGCCATATAAATTTTAAAGCAAAATCAAAACGAAATTCTTTTAGATCATTTTCGACTTCTTTAAATAGATCAACTTTTGAAGCAGGGAAAGAAAGTTCAGAATTCTCGCAAAGCTTTGCAACTCTTGAGACTAAGTTTCCCAGACCATTTGCAAGATCCGAGTTGTAGGTTTCAAATAATTTATTTTCTGAAAAATCTCCGTCCTGGAAAGGAGAAATCTTGGCAAGACAGTAATATCTTAAAATGTCGGCTCCATGTTTCTCTAAAACTGGAATAGGGTCATATACATTTCCAACAGTTTTTGACATCTTTTGGCCATCAACAGTAAAGTAGTCGTGGACAAAGATAGCTTTTGGAAGGGGAAGATTTGCGGAAAGAAGAAAAGCTGGCCAGTAAATAGCATGGAATCTGATTATTCCTTTTCCTATTACATGAAGGTCAGCCGGCCACCACTTTTTATATTTAGTCTCGTTCCAACCAAAACCGACTCCAGATTGGTAAATATTTAAGGCGTCAAACCAAACATAAATTCGCTGGGAATTATCCCCGGGAACTGACACTCCCCAGTTTTTTGCCCTCTCGTTTGATCGGGAAATACTAATATCATTGAGGCCGTCTTTTAAAAATGACAATACCTCTTTTTTTCTACCTTCTGGAGTTATTTTTATTTCATCTGACTCAATTATTTTTATGAGTTTTCCTTGGTATTTTGATAGTTTAAAAAAATAATTTTCTTCAGAGACTTTTTCAAGCTTTTTTCCAGGGTGTTCGAAGCATTCTCCGTCTTCGTCTAACTCGTCATAAGAATAGAAAGTCTCACAACCAACACAATAAAGGCCTTCATACTTTTTCTTATAAATGTCTCCTGATTTTTCGCAAAGCTCCCAAAGTTTTTGGCTAGATGGAAAATGGTGTTCTTGATCACTGCCTTTTTGCCAAACGTCAAACTTTGCATTGAGCTTTAAGGAAAGGTCATGGAAGTATTCTGTATTTTTATCTACAAAATTCTGAACTGGAGTATTTGCGGCTTCTGCAGCCTGCACATTTTTAAGAGCGTTCTCGTCTCCACCCGAGAGTGAAAGCACATCCTTACCTAAAAGCCTATGATATCTTGCAATAGTGTCAGTTTGGATAAACTCCAATGCGTGGCCAATGTGAGGTTTTGCATTCACATATGGAATAGCCGCAGTCACATAAAATTTGTTTGCCATACCTGTATTTTACCTTGAATTTGAATCTGAAGCTACTTTCTGACTATGTTTCTGATCTTTTCTGACCACTGGTTCGCCCATTCTTCTGCCTCAACCATTTTAAGTGCAAGCCTAATGCCTTGTTTGTTGATTGAGTCCTGCATAGTTGCAATTGTGGCACTAGAAACTTTTAAATTTTCTTTTATGTTGTTATAGCTCCTGTTTTTATGAAGGTAGTAAGCAACAGCCAGGCGTTTGGTAAATGTTTCGAGTTCGCTTTGATTGAAGAAATCGGCTAAAAAGGCCTCGATTTCTTTTGTATCTTTAAGGTCAGAAATGAGTTGAACAAAAGTCTTATCAAGCTGATTTTTTAAAGAAGAATTTACTGGCCTTGTCGAGGTTCTCATCTTTTTGCAGAATACCAAAAATAGATTTCTATGGCAATGGCAAGACCAGTAAGTAAGAGTGCATTTAGAATATTTCCAACTCCAAAGTACCTAAGAATTATAAAAAAAGTAGCGGCAAGCGAAATTACAAGCCCAGTACGAGAGTTTGCAAAAATAATTGAAAAAGTAAAAAAAAGACATGAAAAAGTAATCAAGAAAAACAAAGGAATTGAAAGCACAAAGTCCGGGCTTACAAAATAGATCAGAAATCCCAGTGTTAGCCAAAGAAAAATAGTTACTGCAAGCGTAGGTAGAAAACTTTTCCTATTTTTTATTTCTTTTTTTCTTCGGTCTTTCATGCGATATAATTATAATTATAATATGGATCCGATAACACTGTTGGTGGTAGTAGTTGTAATTTTAATTGCCCTCCTTCTTTTTGTAAGTATAAAGTCAGACAGAAATGCTTTGAACAACCGTCTTGATAGTACTTTTAGATTAATGGCTGAGGTTCAGAAGAATGTCGGAGAGCTTTCTGAGATTGGGCGGGGAATGAAAGATATGCAGGAGTTCTTGCGCTCTCCAAAAATAAGAGGAAATGTTGGCGAGCAAGTTTTAAAAGAGCTTCTTAGCCAAATGCTTCCTAAACAATCATTTCATATGCAATACGCTTTCCATTCAGGTGAAAAGGTTGATGCGGCAATTGAAACTACGGCTGGGATAATCCCTATTGATTCAAAGTTTCCAATGGAAAATTACAGGAAAATGATTTCTGCCAAAAATGAGTTTGATAAAAAAATTGCCACAAAGGATTTCGCGCGTGATATTAAGTACCATGTAGATTCGATTTCAAGAAAATATATTTCCCCCGATGAAGGAACAATTGATTATGCACTTATGTACATCCCATCCGAAGCAGTTTACTACGAGATAGTCAATGACGCAGATCTTTTTGACTACGCTGGGGCCCACAGAGTGCTCCCTGTTTCACCGACCACTTTTTATGCATACTTAAAAGCTATTCTTATGAGCTTTGAAGGCCAAAAAGTTGAGGCTAAGGCCAAAGAAATATTAACTTCGCTTCGGTCCATTCAAAAAGACTATTCAAAGCTCGAAGAGGCTATGGAGCTACTTCAAAAGCATCTCAATAACTCATATAACGCCATGGGCGGAGCCTTCACTTCCCTTACCCAGCTTGGGCAAAAGATAGATAAAACAAAGAAATTGGAAGATTAAGAGTTGTTGACTAAACAATATCCAATTTGCTAATGTTTATATAGTATTGGAGGTGAGATAAATGGCTGTATCAGATGTAGTTAAAGAATTAAAAAATATAGTTGTAGAAGCACTTAAAGGAGCCGATGACGTTGTAACAGCAGTAAGGGGAGTAGTTAAAAACCAGGTTGTGGGAAGCCTTAAGGATGTTAGTGAGATTACTGGCGCAACTATTCAATCAATTAGTGATATTGCAGAAGCTGCTGTAGTTGGAGTATCAGAAACTGGTGGAGACGTAGGGAGAGCTGGAGTTGCCACAGTTGAAGCTGCGATTGAGGCTGCTAAAGACTTGGGCAAAGACACGACTGAGGCTGGAAAAGCTGCTCTAATTGGTGTTATTAAAGCTGCCGATGAGCTTGGTGAGGAAACGGCAAAAACTGTTAAGGATACCTTAAAAAATGCCGCCTCTCTTCCAAAAGAAGTTGTCGAGTCAGTTTTAAAATAAAAAACTAGACAAATTAGGCACAGTTTTGATAAAATCAGTGGTATGTCGATAGAAAAACAACCGTTACCTCTAAGCTTTGCTCATAACTGGCTGAGGCATGGTAATTCTGAAACCTTCGAGTCTACTAGAAGAATGTCCGTGACAGGTAATTTTGATCCAAATATATTTTTTGGGAAGGTTTTTGATCTAAATAAGCAAGGTATTTCAGTAAGAGCAATCGTTTACTAGACATCTTATAGTGTTGTGGTATAATTCTCGTGTGGAAAGATACATTCTAGAAATTGATGATATGCGAACCCAAAGAGATGACTTGGTGGCTAAAACGGCCGAGCTAATATTTCGTATGCGAAATTTCTCTGGTTTTCAAGAAATTTTATTGCAAAAAGCTAGAAATGCAGTCCAGGCCCCTTTGTATAAATAGATTTTAATCCTCTGATATAATCTGTCTAAATGACAGATTCCACTAAACTTAATCCCGAACAACTGAAGGCTGTAAAGCATAAAAACGGTCCACTTCTTATTATCGCTGGTGCTGGGACAGGGAAAACCACTGTAATTACTGAGAGAGTTAAGCATTTAATTACGAAAGAGTTTATAAAACCTCAAGAAATTTTAGCCCTAACTTTTACTGAGAAAGCGGCCCGAGAGATGGAGACAAGGATTGACGAGGCACTCCCCTATGGATATACCCAAATGTGGGTTATGACCTTTCATTCTTTTTGTGATCGAATTCTCAGGCGTGAAGCACTTCATATTGGTCTTGATCCTAGATACAAACTAACCACGGAAGCAGAAGCAATTGGCCTTATAAGAGCTAATCTTTTTAATTTTGATTTAAATTATTTTCGTCCTCTTGGAAATCCAAATAAATTTATTGGTGGCCTACTGCAGCATTTTTCAAGACTTCAAGATGAAGATATAAACCCGCAGAAATATCTTAAATGGGTAATGGCCCAAAAAGAAGAAAAAGACAAATGGCTCGAGCTTGCCAATGCCTACAGGACATATGATGAGCTAAAAATAAAAAATGGCTATATGGATTTTGGAGATTTGATAATTAAAACTCTAAATCTTTTTAGGCAAAGACCAAATATTTTAAAAAATTATCAAAATCAATTTAAATATATTTTGATTGATGAGTTTCAAGATACAAACTTTGCCCAGAACGAGCTGGCACTTCTTTTGTCCAAAAAACACAAAAACATAGCAGTTGTAGGAGATGACGATCAATCGGTTTATCGCTTTAGAGGTGCCGCAATTTCAAACATTCTGCAATTTAGAAAGAATTTCCCCAAGGCAAAGGTTGTTGTACTTACCAAAAACTACAGATCAACTCAAGAAATTTTAGATAAAGCTTACGCTCTTGTACAAAACAATAATCCAGATAGGCTAGAAGTTGTTGAAAAAATAGACAAAAAACTTATTTCTCAAAGAAAAATAAAAGGAGAAGCAATTAAATTCCTTCATGCTGGGAGGGTCGAAAACGAGGCTGAAGAAGTTGCAAAAGAAATAAAAAAACTAATCGATGAGAAAAAATATGATTACAAAGATTTCGCAATTTTAGTAAGGGCCAACAACCATGCTGACCCTTTTTCAAGGGCAATGGTAAGAGCCGGAATTCCATATCAATTTTTGGGACCGGGGAGACTTTTTAAGCAGCCAGAAATTGTCGAGCTAATTTCATACCTTAGAGTTTTAAATAATTTTGATGATTCACCTTCCTTTTATAAAGTTTTAAATATTGACCACTTTGGAATAACACCGAGAGAGGTTGCGGCTATTGGAAATTATGCAAAACGCCTGAACTTAAGTCTTTTTGAAGCTGCTGAAAAAGTAGGAAGTGAGAAAGTAAAAGAAATAATTAGTTTAGTTGAAAAACATCTTGCACTTATTAAAAAAGAAACAGCTGGTCAAATTGTTTACTATTTTCTAGAAGATTCTAGTCTTCTCAAAGAACTTCTTTCTCCGGACACGGCTGGCGCACAAAAGAAAGCTACTAACATTTCAAAATTTTTCGATAAATTAAAAACTTTTGAGACTGATCATGAAGACGCTAGTGTTGCGGCAGTAGTTGACTGGATTGATTTAGCAACTGAGGTTGGTGAATCACCTCTTGCTGCCGACACTGATTGGGGAGAAGTAAATGCAGTTAATATACTAACAGTTCACTCAGCTAAAGGACTTGAATTCCCAGTCGTTTTTCTAGTCAACCTAGTGTCATTAAGGTTTCCTACAATTGAGCGAAGGGAGCAAATTCCTATTCCTGAGGCTCTAATTAAAGAAGTTTTACCTAAGGGAGACTTTCATACAGAGGAAGAACGAAGATTATTTTATGTAGGGATGACTCGTGCAAAAGACCACCTTTTCTTTACGGCAGCGGATTATTACGGCGAGGGAAAACGAGATAAAAAGCTTTCCCCTTTTATTTTTGAAGCCCTCGGTGATTCAGTGATTAGAAATGAACTTCCAAAAGTTGATAGCCAGCAATTAAGTTTTCTAGATTTTAAACCAGGAAAAGAATCTAAATCTAAAAGCGCACTGGAGCCAATCCATATTGATTATCTTTCTTATTCACAGATTGAAACTTTTAAAACTTGCCCTCTGCATTACAAATTAAGATATATATTAAAAATCCCAACATTCCCATCAGCCAGCCTCTCTTTTGGTAGTACAATACATACAGCCCTAAACAGTTTCTATTTATCAGTTAAAGATGGAGAAAAACCAACTGAAAAATTCCTCCGTGAACTTTTAGAAAAAAACTGGACAAGCGAAGGTTATACAAGCAAAGCTCACGAAAAGAAATTTTTTGAAAAAGGAAAAGTTTATTTGTCAGGGTTCTTAAAAGAAAGCTTTGACCCCAAAAACTTACCATTACTACTTGAAGAGCCATTTACGATTCCTTTAGGAAAAATTAAAATTGGAGGAAAAATTGATAGGGTAGACAAACTTGTCGCTGGTTCAATTGAAATAATTGACTACAAAACTGGGGCTACAATCCCAAGCCAGAAGGAAGTAGATCAAAATTTGCAGCTTTCATTTTATGCCTTAGCTGCAACTCAAATTCCAACCGAGCCTTTTGGAAAAGTTCCTGAAAAAATAAAATTATCTCTTTATTATCTAGACCAGCAACAAAAAATTACAACAACTAGAACAAAAGAGGATTTAGAAAAAGCAAAAGAGGAAATTTTAAAGATTAAAAAACAGATAGAAACTTCAGACTTCAAATGTTCCGGCAGCTTCCTTTGCCAGAATTGCGAGTATAAACTTCTATGTAATTCTGAAGAATAACTATTTGAAGGCTAGTATTTGAAAACCATATTTTTCTACTTCTTTTCTACTCCATGGAAGCTTATCTATTTTAAATTTACCAACATAACTTACTTTCTTTTCAATTTTTCTACCTGTATATTTTTTAGTTTTAGGATTCCACTCTTTTAAAACCAATATATCCCCCTTGTTTATTTTGAAGTCGGCTAGCCTAAAGTCATAAGTTTTTGAGCCATCAAGTATTTTATTAAACCAAAGTGGCCAGGCTTTCTTTTCAATTTTTTTCATGAGTGGGTTAAATTCTTAAAATTTGTTCAATGAAAGATCTTTTGTATGGTATTTTGCCTTCTTGCAAGTAATCAATATCATCTTTAGCAAAGTCAACTAGGTTTGTTCTGCTACACGAACTAGTAGAATTCTTTTCATAAGTGTAAACAATATATTCTTTTCCACGATCAAAATTTATTCCGCAGGCAGTACCAAAAGAGCTAGTTGTGATAGTTATTTGATTACCAATGTTTCCTTTCCAAAATTCTTTGACCTGAAATCTGACCCAGTTAGTTCCTAGAAAACCGAACTTCCATAATACATTTCCCCTGAAGACTTTAGTTGAATCTTGGAGACTTTCTTTGGGTTGTGAGTTGGCCCGGCAGCTGCATGCGTTTGCTAAATCGGGAAATATTAGGCTGGTTGAGATCAGAATAAATAAATTTAAGAAAACCAGCTTCTCTGTTTTTAATTTTGTCACTTTCTAATTATACGCCAGAAATTTGTTTTAATAAAACTTCCTGGGTATAAGACTTCTCTACCCCCAAATGACTTTTTAAAATGTGTAAATCCCAACCATTGTTTATTTGGAAATCGCTCATCATAAACCCCCTCGAAGTCAAAAACTTTAGCTTTCCGGCTCTTGGCCCAGAGAATTCCTTCCCAGACAATTCTGTATTGATCTAAATTTTTTCTACCTTCTTTATTAGTCTGTGCTTTCCAATAATATGCAGTTCTACCAGCCTTTAAAAAAATAGCACTGGAGTTAGGCGTACTTAGGAGTAGACAATTTTTTCCAAATGCTTTCTTCAAATTTTTATACTCTTTAAATTTAAAAAAATTAGTCTCTTTTTCAAGTTGAATTCTTTCTATTTTTCTTAGAGCGTAGCGTGCGTCCTTCTTTAGATTTTTATAGAGCTCTTCCTCTGATTCTGTTAGGTTGAGCTGTAGAGTTTTTGTTGGAAGATAAGGTGAGTTTGATAGTTTAAATCCTGCGGGTGTAATAGTAAGTGGCTCATAAACCAGGTGAAACGGTTTGTATTTATTAATTATTTTATCCGTTCTTTGGATTTTAACAAAGTCTCCTAAAATTGGAATTTTTTTAATAAAACAATAAACTCCATTTACTTTTTCAACTTTCCAGCCAATGAGGGTTAGGTACTTGGCGTACTCTTTGGATTGTCTAATATCCATCAAAAACTTGGTTTTATAAATTTACTTTTAACCTTCAAGATTTGCCAACGCATAAATTCAGCTACTCGGTATTGCCAATAAAGGGGTTTATTAATAGGTAAGTCCCAGGTACTTATAAATTCAACTACTCTAGGATTATAGCCTTCTTTGAATTTTGTGAATCCTTTTCCAGGCTCCCTGCCCCATAAGTCAAAAGTTTTAAGCCCCAGTCTTTTCCCAAACTTAATTGCTTCCCACATCATTAGGTTATTTGCCATAATGTTTTTGTATTTATGGGTTGAAGCGCCATATGGGTAGTAGAGAAAATCACCCGAGGAAAAAAGAATCCAGGTAGTTACGATTTCACCACTATATTTTGCAACTAGAAGGTGGGCGATTCCTGCTGGTTGCAAAGTCTCCCACATAAGTCTGTGGTATTTTTCGTTATGGGCATAAAACTTATCTCTTTGTGTAGTTTCCCGTGTCAGTTCTAAATATTTTTCGAATGCCTCTGCTGAATTGTCTTCTGAAACGCTTACTCCACTTCTTTCGGCAAGGCGAATGTTGTATCTGGTTTTACCCGAAAATTCTTTTAATAAATCTTCCTCAGACTTTGTAAGATCGATCCAAAAAGTTGTTGGAGTAAATAGAGTTTTTCCAGGGACAAGTCCCCAAGATTTTAAATTTTTAGCTAGGGTTTCATTTTTTTCTACGTTTGGCTCAAGCTTAATAAAAAAAATATTTTCTTTTTTTGCGAATTCTTTAAGCTCTACTATCATCTCCTTTGTTGGAGCTGATCCTTTTTCAAAAATGGCTAGTTTAGACTTGATAAATGGAAGCTTGTGAACTGTCAGATATCCAAATGGAGTTTGGGAGACTTCGTTGCCCCATTTTCTTCTAAATTCTGCCCAGGCCTGGGTTTGTAGTGGATGGCTACTCGTAGAATTCATCTCTGTATTCAATTTTACCATCTAAAAGCTCTTCAGGTATCTCAATTATAAACCTGGATGGCGGGTTGGCTACATTTTGGCCAAAGTAGAGTCTGCGGTTGGCATAAGTCATATATAAAAGCTCTTTGGCTCTAGTTATTCCAACATATGCGAGCCGTCGTTCTTCCTCTATCTCTCCTTTTTCCCAGAGACTTCTCGAGTGTGGAAAAAGCCCTTCCTCCATACCAACTATAAATACAACTGCAAACTCGAGACCTTTAGCCGAATGTAAAGTCATTAGCGTTACTTTATCGTTTGAGTTTTTACCAACGCCTTTAGTAGTTTCTTCTGCCTCAACCAAAGCAACATTTTCAAGAAATTCATTTATATTTGGAAACTCGGTTGCTACAGATCTTAACTCTTTAAGGTTTTCAAGTCTGGATAGATTTTCTTCAGATTCTTTGGCAAAAAGTTCAAGATATCCAGTTTTTTCAATAATCGAATCGAGTAGTTCAAGAGTTGTGTGATTTTCTACACTTTCAATACCAGATTTTAATTCTTCAAACTTTTCGTACTTTCTTTTTCCTATTTTTATGACTCTTTTAAGCGAAACCCTATCTTTGGGATTTGTGAGGAGCCTAAGGTAAGAGAGTATGTCTTTAATTTCTTTTCTTTCATAAAACTTAACACCGCCTACTAGGACATAAGGAATTCCTGAGTGGAGTAGCGCTTCCTCAATTGTTCTTGATTGGGCATTGGTTCTATAAAGAACTGCAATATCTTTTAAGTTGTAATTATTTTTTTGCAATTTCATAATCTCACTAGTAACGAAACCTGCCTCCTCAAGGCCAGAGTTAGCCTTATAGATTTTTATTTTTTGCCCAAGCTCTTTTTCTGTCCACAGGGAAAGCACTGTGTGGCTGGTGTTTTTGGAAATTACTGCGTTTGCTGCTGAAAGGATATTTTGAGTTGATCTGTAGTTTTGCTCGAGGTTAATAACTTTAAGAAGAGGATAATCCTTTGAGAGATAATTTATATTTTTAAAGTCTGCCCCACGCCAACTGTAAATTGAATTATGGACGACGATCCCACTTGCTAAATAATTATGAACATCTTTTATGTCAAGATCATAAACAATTCCATTATATGTTTCACGATCAACCTCTGAGATTTCTTCTTCAATAATTTCTCCATTTTTATTAATTGCTACCACCATCCCTGGTTGTATATGACTAGCTGGATGGAAAAGTAACTTACCTTCATTTTTAAATAGAAAAATTTCGTAGGATATTTCTAGATTTTCAGCTTTTGTGCTAAGTTCTTGTGCTATATTTTCAGCCTCTACATAAGACATTCTCGATATCTCTGTACGCCAGGTGTTTTTTCTGCCTGGTCTAGTGTAAAATCCTGCGTTCTTGATTTTTTGTTCGAGACCCCTATCTGTTGTGTTCAATGAAATTCTATGCATAGACCAAGGATTTGAAGAATATTGCCTTGGATCCTCAAAAAACTTAAGATGTACAATCTGCCTGTCTGGTTGTTTGTATCCAGAAATTCCTTTTGGCCTATGATGTGGAAAACGTGGGTCTATTTCAATATCATCCATAAGTTTTAAAACTCTCTCGCTTGTGTCAATTTCCGAGAACAATTTGTCTATATGTTCTTGCGTGATTGTCATAGACCTTCCACCGGTTTCAAAGACAAGAGTTGGAATACCGTATTTAAAAGCAAAGTAATATTCCCAGTAATTAGCTTCAGATCTGTTTTTACAAGTCTTAAGAACCCACATCTTGTTTGCAGATTCTTGATTTCCCCGAGTTGAAATACCAATTGATGGTTTTTTACCAAGTTTTGTGTATCCATTACGCATTCCTTTGGCTTGGCCGATTCGAAATCCCATATCTGGTCTGTACATGAGATAAACGTGATAAAGATTTTCTTTCGGTGTTAGTTTCGCAAACAGAATATGATTTGGTGTAAGTTTTAATATTTTACCTGATTTTGTTTTTAAGACAATCATTTTTTTAGAGTATCCTCTTTTTAAAACTTTGTTGACGGAGAATTCATGAGATTTCCCTCTTCCTGTAGCCGATAAAACCAAATCACCTTTTTTAATTTTTTCTATTCTCTTAACTCCTTTATTAGTGGTAATGAGGGTTCCCTTAGGGAGGCATTGGCTTGCGTCCCCAACAGCCGTAAAGTTTTTTCTCTTTCCAACCAAAAGCCTTATCAGAAGATATTGAATTTTATTTGTATCCTGCCATTCATCGACAAAAACATGGGTTAGCTTTTCCTGCCACTTTTGGAGAACTTCTGGAAATTCTTTAAAAAGCTTTACGGCTTTAAGCATCAGGTCGTCAAAGTCCAGGGCATCTTGTTCCTTTAGCGACTTTTCATATTCAATGTAAATTTTAAAAATTGTTTGCTGCCAGTCATTTCTTGCAAATTCACCGTACTCAAGTGGTGTAAGCATCATGCTTTTGGCTTGAGAAATCTCAGCTGAAATTGAGGATGGCTTATATGAATCTTCAGAAAGGTCAAACTTTAAAAGAATTTCTTTTATAGCATCTTTTTGGTCATTATCATCAAAAATTACGAAGCCAGTTGGTATGCCTAAGTATTTTCCATCAATTCTTAAGATCTTGGCGCAAAAGGAATGAAACGTTCCTGCAAAGCCCGGCATAACCCCTGTTAGCTTTTCGACTCTTTCTTTCATTTCTTTGGCGGCCTTGTTGGTGAAAGTTAGAAGAAGTATGTTCTCAGGTTGGCAGAGGCCTTTTTCAATAAAATAGGCAACTCTGTGGGTAAGTGCCTTGGTTTTGCCAGACCCGGCACCTGCCAAAACAAGGAGCGGACCACCCTCATAAATAACCGCTTCTTGCTGGAACTTGTTAAGATCAGCTAAAATAGAACTCATGCGTGTTAATTCTATCATCCTTTCTAAGATTAAAAGAAGGTTCCTAAAGCACATTTGGGTGGCTAGAACTGCTTCGCTACTGGTAGTTGTTTTAGGGGTTTTTGTAGCCATTGTTCTTGTTACTTTTGTTGTTTCAAAAACTGGATTCGGAAAGTATTTATCTTTTACTAAAAGTTTTGTTTTTGCCCCTGAATCACAAATAAAGGAGTCGAAGGGGATTACAAATATCTTGGTTATGGGCAAAGGAGGACAAGGTCACGACGCACCTGACCTGACAGACACAATGTTTTTGATTTCCTTAAATAGCGTGAGTAAGAAGATTGTTTACATTTCCATACCCCGCGACATCTGGGCCCCAAAAATTAGGGCAAAAATTAATTCTGCTTATTATTGGGGTAATCAAAAAGAAGCTGGAGGGGGGCTCATACTTGCCAAATCTACGGTTGAAGAAATTGTTGGACAACCTGTCAACTATGCTGTTGTATTGGATTTTAATATTTTTGAGCGAATAGTTAATGTTTTGGGCGGTGTTGAAGTTAATGTGGAGAACTCTTTTGAAGACGACCACTATCCAATTGCAGGACGTGAGGAGGATCTTTGTGATGGAGACCCGCTTTTTCTGTGCAGGTATGAAACTATTAAGTTTGAGAAAGGAACCCAAAAGATGGATGGAGTGACAGCCCTTAAGTTTGTGAGATCTAGATATGCCAAGGGTGATGAAGGAACTGACATTGCAAGACAAGCACGTCAGCAAAAAGTGATTGAGGCAATTAAAAATAGAGCCTTGAGTCCTGAAGTTTTGGTAAATCCTTGGAAAGCTATACAAATATATAGTGTTGTAACATCTTCGATTGAGACGGATATAGATATGAATGCCCAAGCAGTTTTGGCAAGAAAGGCATTAAGTGCAAGAGACAATGTGTGGTCTTACTCAATTCCAGAAGATCTTTTACAAAACCCACCAATTTCATCAACCTATGACAATCAGTATGTCTTTATTCCTGTGGGTGGTAGCTGGTCAAAGCTTCATGAATGGATAAGTAGTTTAATTCACTAAAAAGCCCACTGGCCTCTGGTAAAAAGAATAGCCAAACAGAACAGGAGCGCGATAGATAAAAATCTCCAAGTTATTCTAAAAAGATAATTTTTCTCAGCGATGGCAATTAGAACAAAAAATGGAGGAATTGAAAGCAAATACCTTGGGGTACTAAGTATAAAGCTTGTCGATGAAAAAAGAACAATGCTTAGAAAATAAAAAACAGCCCAGGATTTTCTCAATTTTAAAAAGGCAAATGGAATTAAAATCCAGGAAAGTGTAATTGAAACTGCTTCTGCCCAACCAACTATTACTGTGTAATTGTTCAAACCTCCTGAAAAAGCAATTCTCCAGGCATCGATGATTCCTGCGAGCGGTGACATAAGGTGCTTTTGCCAGTGTACCTCAAGTGTTTTCTGAAAAGTAAAAGGATCGTTGTAGACAATCTTATTTAAATAGAGATAGGCGAGCACTGCGACGACAGAGGGTAGGACAATTAAGAGAATATATCTCCATTTGTGATTTTTGCCCAGAAACCATTCAATTATGACTGCCGGCAGAACTAGTATTCCAAACGGTCTGGTAATGCAGCCAAGGCCTGTAAAAATTCCAGCCAGCAGCCATTTTCCTTTTCTTGCAGAATAAAGAGATGCGCTAAAAGTAAACAAAAATAGAGATTCTGTATATGGAGCGTTAAAAAAAAATGAAGTTGGAAAAATTGCCAAGGCGACCGTTGCCATACGGGCTACTTTTTCCGGATAATCAATAGCTACTAGCTTATAGAAAAAATAGGCACCCAACATAAAAAAAACGGTGGAAGTTGCAATAGCAGAAAAAACTGGAGAACTGAAAAAATAAATTACAGCTTTAAGTAATAGTGGATACAATGGGAAAAATACTATAAAATTGGCCTCATCGCCAGTGTTTTGGTACCAGTGTGTTGCTAGATAAAGATAATGCAGTGCATCCCATCTGTCCCAGGAAGTTTGAGTAAACTCAAAAAAGTTTAACGCGTGGATCTCGGGAAATAAAAGTGTGATAGTCAACCAGGGAAGAATTAAGATTAAAAGGCGAGTTAGAAAAAGAAAAATCAGTAGTTTTTGAGTTTTAAAACGCATAAGATGATTGTATGAAAATTAAAAATATAAATCTACTTCTACTTTCTATTTTTGCAGTTTTTGTTGTGCGTTTTCTTTTGTCATTCCTGCCCAGTTTTGGCTTTGATATGGGCTCCTGGCTCGGTTGGGCCAGCAGGCTTTCAGCTTTAGGATTTTCAAAATTTTATTCAGATATCAGTTGGACGCAATATACGCCAGGGTACTTATATTGGCTTTGGCTTATCGGCAAGCTTGGTTGGATTAACGAATTTGCCATAAAGGTTCCGGTTATTGTTGCAGACATCGCAGTAGGAGTTTTAATTTGGTCTCTTGTAAGAAAGGTCAATCAAAAACTCGCTCTGGCTTCATTTTTTATATATACGCTCAATCCAGTAGTCATATTTGACGGTTCAGTTTGGGGACAAATTGACGGTCTTCTAACTCTTTTTCTTTATCTCTCAGCGGTCTTTTTAATAGAAAAGAAAAATTTTGCACTATCAGTTTTGTTCTGGTCTATAGCTTTTTTGATTAAGCCCCAGTCAATTGCGGTTCTGCCGGCAATTTTAATAGCTGTAATACTTAGAAAATTTAAATTTAAACAGGTTTTATTTGGAGGCGCGGTTGGAGCCTTAGCTATTTTTGGACTTTCCTGGCCATTTTTCACAAATAATCCTATTTTAGGTCTACCCCAGCAAATACTAAAAATGGGAAACTTTTACTCCTACACTTCTGTTAACGCATTTAATATTTGGTCGTGGGTTGGTCTCTGGAAGGCGGATTCAACTATTTTTGCAGGTCTCACCTTTTCAGTTTGGGGTGCAATTTTTCTTGTCTCGTCAATTGCTTTTGCTCTCTATTTGTTTAGAAATAAGCTAGACAGCAAAGCGAGCTACTATTTGCTTTTTGCGATTTTGAGCCTCTGCTTTTTTGTTTTTCCCACAAAAGTCCATGAACGCTACCTATTTCCTTTTTTTGCTTTTCTTTTAACAAGCGCTTCGCTTTTTAAATCATATAATCTTTTTTATATTTATGGGATTACTACCCTCTCTAGTTTTATTAATCTCTATTACCCTTACGCTTATTACAACGACAACTTCTTGAAATCTGAAATTCTTTATAAGATTTCAGGAGGGCTGTCTAAACTAATAGGCTTTATTTTTGCGGCAGCCTATTTCGCGCTTCTTTTTTGGAAAAAGCTTCCTAAACTGAATTTTAAAAAATTGCCGGCTAGAAATCCTGATGTTTATAAATTGCCGAAAGTTTCTCTAACAAGCAAAACTTCAAATGTTATTCTTGCCGGAATTTTGATTTTTGCATTTACTTCGAGAGTTCTTTTTTTAAGTAACCCGCAAAAAGAATATTTTGACGAGGTCTATCACGCCTTTACTGCAAAGACTATGCTCCATGATGGCCCTAAGGCTTGGGAGTGGTGGAATACCCCGCCAGAGGGGTTTGCATATGAGTGGACGCATCCACCGTTTGCCAAAGAAGTCATGGTTGTTGGAATGGTGATCTTTGGCGAGAATTCTTTTGGCTATAGAGCCCCGGCTGCACTACTGGGAACTGGTGTTGTACTTCTTGTTTACTTAATTGCCAAGCAGCTGCTAAAGGACGAGCTCCTGGCACTTTTTTCAGCAGCTGTAATTTCGCTTGATGGATTAACTCTTGTTATGAGCAGAATTGGTATGAATGATATTTATTTTTTGTTTTTTGCCCTACTTGCTTTCTATTTGTTTTTAAAAGAAAAATACTTCTTTTCAGCCCTGGCTCTAGGCTTTGCAGCAGCGTCAAAGTGGACAGTTTTTTGGACAATTCCTATTTTAGGAGTTGCATTCCTTGCTCTGAGGAAAAAATTTAAGTTTAGCCTTTTGTGGTTTTTGATAATTCCGGTTGCTGTTTATCTTGTAAGCTACATTCCTATGTTTTTGTATAAAGAACACACAATAGAGACTTTCATAGAGGTTCAAAAACAAATGTGGTGGTATCACACCAACCTTAAGGCAACACATGGATATTCGTCTCCTTGGTACACCTGGCCATTTTTAATAAGACCAGTTTGGCAGTACACATCAGGACAGGTGAATAATATGGTTGCAAACATTTATGCTATGGGTAACCCTGCTGTATTCTGGCTTGGCCTAGTTTCTGTAGCTGTTGCCACTTTCTATGCAGCGCGCGAGCGTAATCGTCGCCTCGGTATCATAATCTTTTCTTACCTTGCATTTTTTGTACCCTGGGCGGCTTCACCTAGAATTATGTTTATGTACCACTACCTGCCATCAATTCCTTTTTTGGCAATTGCGACTGGATATGTCTTACGAAGATTCCCTAAAACTATTGTCTATTTTCTAGTGCCTAGTGCCTTACTATTTATTTATTTCTATCCACATTGGACTGGAATAAAAGTACCAGTTTGGTTGGATAATTCCTACTACTGGCTTGATAGTTGGAAGTAAAAAACACAGTTTTTGTGCTATAATTAGGCATGGGTCTACCCAATTTTCTTCAGGTATATCTTGCATCATATGATATTTCTAAGCTTGACCCAAAGAGCCCTGCCGTAGCACGGGAAGTTATTACGCAAGTGTTAAATGGGGGAAGCGAAAAAGCAATAAAATGGATTTTTGATAATTATACCTTGGATCAAATTCGAGAGTGTGTAAAAAATCCTCAAAGAGGAACCTGGTTTACAAGATCGATAAACTATTGGCAAACTATATTAAAAATTAAAATCCCAGAAGCTGAATATCAGAAGGCTATTATGAATATATATCCATGACCTATTTTTATGAAAATATATTAAACACTAGTCAGCTTCAGGTGCTGAAAAATCTCAATTTCCTAGAGAATGAGGTTTACTTAGCTGGTGGTACAGCTTTGGCTTTGCAGTTAGGACATAGAACTTCTTTAGACTTTGATTTTTATTCCAAGAAAAAGTTTAGGATTGAATCACTTTCGACAAAGTTTAAATCCAAATTTAAAAATGTAGATATAACCACTGCAATCGACGACACTTTAATTGCGGAAATAGACGGAATAAATTTTTCACTTTTTTATTATCCATACGAACTTTTAGAGGACAAACTAAGTTTTAAAAACATAAAATTAGCGTCAGTTCCTGATATAGCAGCTATGAAAATGATTGCAATTTCAATGCGTGGCAAAAGCCGTGATTTCATTGATGTTTATTATTTACTTAAAAAGTTTACGCTTAAACAAATTTTAGATTTTACAATCAAAAAATATCCAAATTATCAACAAATGGCTATTTTAATAAGTCTTATCTATTTTGACGAAGCAGATAGAGAGGAAGATGTTAAAAGGGGAATACAAATATTTGATGAAAATTTTGATTGGGAGAATGCAAAAAAAGAAATAATAGCTAAAGTTGAAGAATATCAAACCTCAATGCTAAAACACTAGCAACTGTATCTATATATTTTTACCTACATTGGACTGGCATAAAAGTACCAGTCTGGCTAGATAGTTCTTACTACTGGCTCGATAGTTGGAAGTAGATTAAAGAGCTAACATCAAAGCCCCAACCAGAAGTATAATTCCTGCAAATGCTCCAATGATTGTTGGGAAGGATACACCAGCAACGGGAAGCTCGGACTCTGGTAAGGGTGTTCCTCCTTGGGCAATTGCTGTAGAGGTAGCACAAAGACAACTTGTTGAAGTTAGACAAGATGGATTTCTACAACTTCCATTTGAACAAACCATGCTATTGCTACAATCTGCATTTGATGTACAAGTGTCCCCACAAGAAAGTGGGGTAGGTTGAGGTGTTGCACTTGGGCTTGCTGTTGCACATATACAGTCAGTTTCAGTTGTACATTGGGTATTTCTACAAAGATTTCCAGAGCAAGTCATTCCATTTGGACAGTCTGCACTAGATGTACAACTTTCTCCACATTGAGGGACAGGTGTTGGGCTTGGACTTGGTGAAGATGTCGATGGACAAGAAATTTGAAGGCTGTTAAAAACAGCTGTTGTTCCTGCAGACGCAGAGTTGTTTTGCCATGAATCAATAACAACCCGAACTGGCTTGGCTCCGTTGGAAGCAATGTCAATACTAGTTTCACCTATCTTTTGAAAACTGCCGCTGCCCTCTTTGATAAAACCAGAAGCAATGTTGCCAACCCTAGTGATTCGGAGTGTGACGTCATCTGTTTGTTGAATTTCAATACGGCCCCTTTCTGTAAATTGTCCATTGGGATTTGAATCCAAGGTTGCATATTTTTTCCCATTGGAATTAATAGTAATTTGAACAAGTACATTCTCGAAAACGCTTGTCTCAACATACATCTGAGCAGCATTTTCGGTATTTGTCGGACTACCACTAGTAAAACTTTGTATATGGGCATCTGCTTGGAAATCTCCCAAGAAATAAGCGTTAGTAAACAAAAAAGCACCACCTCCTACAGTACTTTGCGGTATTTGAAACGTCACTTTTCCCGTATCTAGGACAACAGTCCCTCCAGATTCGTTTTTATTAAACTTATTTGGTATATCGATTACCGTGGCAGAATTAAAAGAGTAGACAGGTCCCTCTGCACAAATAATAGGCGGTATAGGAGTTGGACTTGGGGAGCCGGATGGGCTCTCAGATGGGCTGGGTGAGGCTCCAAGAGAAAAAGAAACTGTACAAGCTTTGCCAGCTGCAGCTGGTTGGGATTCAGGAGCATTTGGGGCAACACTTGTTTGCCTTAATTGATATAGACGAACGGCTGTATATATAGCAACACCTGCGAGAACAAGTGTGGCTAAAACTATTAATACTGTTACTAAATTCTTTTTTAAAAATGTAATCATTTTTAGTACCAAGTTCCAGCTCTAAACACATCGGATTTGATTGTAAATTTAGTTACACCAGCTGGAATTGTGTATTTCATATAGATTTGTCTACGTCTGTCTATCCAGTCGCCCATGTCTCTTTCGAAGTCATTGTATTTACTTGTTACAACAGGAGCAGCGCCATTTATTATAAATCTTGCTTTTGTGTAATCTCTAGGAACGGTATCCTGGCCACGACCAGAAGCGAATAAATAAACGACGTCGCCAGGTTGAAGAGCTTTTAGTTTGTTTGCAGGTAGCTCATTAAATCCTCCAATTCCATTTTTGTTGCCATTAGATATACCAATATTTTCACACTGAGGTTTTGGATTACTAGTTTCTCCACACTTTCCTGGATCCCAAACACAAGTGCCTTCTGGAGTAGTAACACATTCGTCTGGATGTTGTCCCGGATTACCACCCTCAATGCATATTTCGTTGTGACAGCTTCCACATTCTCCCCACCCTGGCTCTGTCGTTGCCCCCGGGGTTGGACTCGCCCCACCACAAGGCGGATTACCAGTAGTAATATTTGAGTACGAGACGTTAGGGTCGTTGCTACAGTCAATTTGTTGAGCTCCACAAAAATTGGCTATAAAATCGTTGGAACTATTGACTTGAGTTTTGTCTATACTGCAACCCTGTCCGTCAGTACCTGGCCCTGGATACGGGCAAGCAAAGCGATACCATAAACCAGTACACGAACCACCACTGTGACATTCACCATTTTGGCAAGTTTGTTGGTTGCCACACACATTCCTTACCTGCCCACAGTTGTTTCTGTCGTTGGTTAAGTCTAAACAGGCTCCGCTTACACAAGTTTCTCCAGAGGAACATATGTTCCCAGCTTGTCCACAACCACTAACGCATGCTCCATTTACACAAGTTTCTCCAGAGGAACATATGTTCCCAGCTTGTCCACAACCACTAACGCATGCTCCATTTACCTCACCATCTCCACCGGTCCAAAAACATTGGGAGGTGGGACACGTGCTCTTAGTTGATTGTTCTTCACAGACTATATTACTGGCTTTTTCGCGGATGTCTTGGTTTTGTTGAACTAGTGTAGTACCAGCAACTACTGCACCTGCCAGAAGAAGAATTCCAAAAACTGTTGCAATTATTCCTTTTGGTCCTACTTTTCCTCTGGTTGGCTTCATTGATGAAACTGTCGAGACTTGTGGTTGGACTTCTTGTACAACTGGTTGGTTTCCTGCTGTTGCATCAGCTGCAGCTTGGCTAGGTTGTGTTGCTGCGGGGGATATTACCTGACTGGCATCACCCATCTGAGTAGGATCAGCAAAAACAGGTAAAACTGGTGGCTGTTGATTATTTTGATCGTTTGGGTCAGGCATGATTTAGAATAACAACTGATGACCTACGAGTCAATATGGGATAAATAGAAATATTTCCAGAATGGAACAACATTGACTCTAATCGAGTCAAATTTCCAATTTTCCTCTTGATCAATAGTGATAATGGTTCCTTTTGTTAAAGAAAATTTTTTACAAGTTTGGACCAGACCTTTAATTTCACGATTTCGTGTTTTCTCATCTGAAATATCATAAGCAACCTGGATGGTTTCCGTAACCTTGCCCTGATCAATAACTACAAAGTCACACTCGGCTCCATTTTGCACATAAGCAATCTGTAAGCCAAGTTTTACGAGTTCAAGTCCAACAGTCGTTTCTAATAATCTACCTTCGTCCTGACTCAATTTGAAGTCCATTGCTATTCCCAATCCTTGATCAATCACATAAGTTTTCTTTTGTGATAATTCGGTTTTCACTATAGAATGGGCATACTTAGGAATAAATCGAGCTAAATAAACAGACTCTACATATTCCTGATAGGCATAGATAGTATCTTTTCCTATTTTATACCCAAGTGACTTAAGTTCATTGTAGATTTTGTGAACACTAAACTCACTTGCGCTATTACCTATTACTCTTTTACAAAAATATTTCAATATTTCAACTTGTGAAATCTTATATCTTTCAATCAAATCCCTTAATACCATTACGTTAAAATATTCTTGTAAGATCTTATTTTGGAGTTCCCGATCTTTACCAATTAATTCAGGGAATCCACCCTGCCGTAAAAATTGTCTCAAAAGATATACAAGCCTTGCTTTACCAGCACTTGTCTCGGGATTTAATTTGGGCTCCTTCACATTAACAAATTCCTTAAAAGAGAGTGGATATATTTCAAAAGTTACAGTTCTTCCTCTAAGAGCACTTGCTATTTCTCTTGAAAGGAGAGTTGAATTGGAGCCGGTTATAAATACATACTGGCTTATTGAATGGTAAAGCCTATCAATAAATTTTTCCCAACCATTAACCTCTTGAATTTCATCAAAGAAAAAATAACATTTTGATATATCTAAATTTGGATAAAGTTCGCGATATGCTTGAAGAATGAGATCAAGATCATCTATTGTTAATTTTAACCGTTCATCTTCGAAGTTAATGTATAAAATATACTCGGATGGTACTCCTTGATTTTTCAATCTTTTCATAATGTTAAATAAATGATATGTTTTTCCGCTTCGTCGAACACCAGACAATGTGATAATTTTTCCGCTTTTAACAGGTATCTCAAGGGTTCGTGACCAAATAGTGGGGAGAGGCCGAACCTGATTGTCAGAAATTATTGTCTTAAGTAAATCTTTTTGATTCATATATGTCTTATATAAGGAAAGTATATGCCATAAGTTTCCTTCTGTCAAGGAAACTTTCTTTTGTTGTCAGAGAGCTAGAATAATGGCTCCGACTATTAAGATAATTCCCGCAAAGATTCCTATAAGAGTCGGTGCTGCAATCCCTGAAACTGGAACACCTGATGACGTTGATGGAAGAGAGATTCTTGGTGATGCTGATGGCGATGCATTCGCTGATGGGGTCGCTTCAAAAGCTGGACCTTCTGAGGCTGAAACCACAAATGATCTTGTAAGGGTTCTTAAAATTCCGCTTGCATCTTTCCAGGAAAGTGTAATTGTGTGTTGACCTGGAGAAAGGCCTGCCGGTGGCGTCCAACTCCACTGCCCCTTAGAATCGACTTTTGCTGTTGAAGAAATGTTTTCTTCAGAGTGGACTACTATTGTGATTGTAGTTCCGGCTGGCCCTTCTCCAAAGAATTCAGGCTTTGTTGTCTTTATTGTTTCTTTTTCATCGACACTCTCAAGGGTTATGGTTGTCTTGGGAGTTCCTGAAGCGGTTCCTGATGGGACGTTAAATCCTGAAGATGGCGTGGACTCGGTTGGAAGGTTTATGTTTGCGTTAGGAACCGAGCTGTCCTGGTCCTGACTTTGAGTTTGAAAGTTGTATGTTTGTCCAAGAACAATAGCTGGCAAGGGGTTTGCAGAGCTCGCTAAGAATTGGGCTGATGAAATTCCAAGAGGTCCGCCCTGGACGAAAAGCTGTAGAACTTGAGTCGGTGTAGCGTTTTCAACAGTCAAAACAAAACTACCGCTTGTTGTGGTTTTTGTTGAAACAGGACTTATGGCTGGACCAGTTATATAAACAATTGCGTCACTGGCGGGCTGGCTTGCAGAAGTTAGAACGTTCCCCGAGACTAGAAAAGAACTAGTTGAGGTTGTAGGACCTGCCAGAGTTTGTGTCTGCCAGGGGATTCCTGAGTTATCGTAGTTAGTCCCATCTGAAACTATTTTAAAAAAGTAAGTAATACCGGGCTTAAGAGTTGTAGCTGATACAAAATGAGTATTTACGGCAGTTGTGTCAAGTGCAGTAACTGGAGTTGTGATATTGGTTGCGCTTTCTCCAACTAAAACACTTCCTGCAGTTTTTTTGTCCGTAGTCCAAGTAACTGTAAAGCCTGTGTCTTTTATGTTTGTAATTCTTACATCTTGAGGGGCTGCGTCGGGAGATGCGCCAATTCTAAATATTTGCTGATTTTGGACAAAAAATACTCCAGCTGCAACAGCAATTATTAAAATCAAGATTGCGATAATTGTAGGTATTTTTTTCATGGTGTTGGTTCTGCACTGGCGGTTGCCGTTTGGGTTGGTGTCGGAGTTGCCTCAGCTGTTGGTACTGGTGTTGCCTCGGGGGTTGGTGTCGGAGTTGCCACTACAACTTCTGATATTTGGCCT
>Ga0210377_10000374_pt1 | contig 42501 bp, 40 predicted proteins | sample PLM4_65_b1redo_FD_155480 | JGI IMG/M metagenome (GOLD analysis project Ga0210377, IMG submission 155480) | Groundwater sediment microbial communities from an aquifer in East River, Colorado, USA - PLM4_65_b1 redo | ecosystem: Environmental > Terrestrial > Soil > Riparian zone | place: USA: East...
TCGATGCCTGCGTGACGGTAACGCTGCTCGATGGCCTCGTGCTCGCACGGTCGGCGTTTCATCACTCGATGAATTACCGCTCGGCCGTCGTATTCGGCAAAGCGCGCGAGGTCATCGAGCGCGAGGAGAAGCTGCGCGTGCTCGATGCGCTCGTCGAGCACGTCTGCCGCGGCCGCTCCGCCGAAGTGCGAGGCTCGAATGAGTCCGAGCTGAAGCAGACCCTCGTCCTGGCGCTGCCGATCACCGAGGCGTCGGCCAAGATCCGCACCGGGCCGCCGATCGACGATGAAGAGGATTACGCGCTGGGCGTGTGGGCGGGGGTGTTGCCGATGCGGCTCGTACCGGGTGAGCCGATCGCGGATGAGCGATCAAGGGCAGAGCTGCCCCATTACGTGAAACGCTATTCGCGGTAGTGCCTGAAGTGGGGCACCGGCGCCCTCGCCGGTGCGCGGCGGCGTCCGCTGGAATCTCTACTCCTTCCTGCTCCACGGCGGCATGACGCCGTTCATGCGTGCATACGCGATCGACTGGCCGAGGTGCTCGTGAAGGTGGGTGAGGATCGTGACGTACACGCCGCGCTCGGTCGTGGCGTTCCCGAACATGTTCACGCTCTTCTCGAGATCGGCGTCCGCCATGTTGTTCACGATGCCATGCAGGTGCTCGAATGATTTGCGCAGCTCGGCGAGAACGGTTTGCTTGTCGGTGATCCTCTCGATGTCCTTCGGCATGTCGGCCGGCGGCTTGACGCCGAGGAAGGTGGCGAGGAAGTAGTTGCCGCCGGCGATGTGCGTATAGACCTCGCTGATGGAGCGCACGCCTTCCGCCGGGCGCCACGAGTACTTGTTCGCCGGAACCGCGGTGGCCAGATCGATGATCTTCTTCTGCACGTCGTCGAGATCGTGCCCGAACTCGGCGCGGAAGCCTTTCGCCGCGGGCTTCGTGTTCTGCGCCGCGAAGACGGGAACTGCGAACAGAACGAGCAGAGCGAATGCCAAGGTGCGCTTCATTCGGGTCTCCTTCTTGTCGGTTCAGGACCGGCGCGAATTCTACGCGACTACGCTCGCAGGCGCATGACCGCAATCCCGCCGGCGATCATCGCGAGGCCCGCAAGCAGCACCGGTGAGAGCGTCGGAACGGTCGCGGGTGCCAGGACCGCGATGTCGACATCGAGGGCGTCATTGGATGTGACCGTGTCACTCGGCGCACGCAGGATTTGGGTGTGATCATGAAGCACATCGCCGGGAGATCCTCTAACGGTGAATGTGTGGCGCACGGTTCGTATCTCGCCGGGCAGGAACGGGTCCATGCTGCAGGAAGACGCCTGACACGAGACGCCGGGTCCTCCCACAATCGTCGAGGGGACCGACAGGAAGAGCGTCAGAACTGCGCCAGGAGAGGCCGCTGGTCCGCGATTCGTAATTGCATATTCGATGGTGATTGTCTGCCCGAGGTAGGCCGATCGCGGTGCAGTGGCATTGATCGCGAGGTCCGCGAGGATTTCCGGGCTCGCCGTCACCGTGACCGGAGCCGATGCAGGCGACGTACCGGCTGCGGGCTGACCGTCGTCAAGAATTTTCGTCGCGATCGCGACGATGCTGTCGATCGGCCATTGCGGCAGCTCCGGGCCCAACAGCGCAGTGAAGGAAGATGCCCCGGTGCCGTCGGTGACGACCGTGATCGTGCCTGCAGGCAATGCTGCGAGATCCTGCAACGGGTCGACGGACGCAACGGGACAAGAAGCTGTTCGCTCGACGAAATCGATTCGGAAGCGCGTATTTGGCAGCGACGCGAGCGTGCCCGAAACCGTCGTCACGTAAGGCGTCTTCGTAGCCGACGTGATGATCGGAGGTTGAAGCCCGCTGTTCGTGGCGATCAGCTGGTTCCCGTTGCACGCGCCGAAATTCGACTGGAATAACACGTCCGCGTTCAGCGTGAATCCGTTCCCGTTGTTAACCGAGGCCTCGGTCTCTACGAGCGCGTTCCTGAGCCCGGCCACGTAGATGCCGTCACCACTGTTTCCCTTCAACGTGTACTGACGGACCGTGTTGCCGTTGCCGATCAGGGAGAGGCCGTTCCCGGCGTTGTCGTGAACCCACGGCAGAAAGCCCTGGTCGGCCAACTTGTTGTTGTCGCCATTGATGCGGATGCCGTCGCCGTCGTTGTGGCTGATGACCCGAACGTACACGGATGCGTGGTGGCCGTCGATGCGGAGGCCGTCGCCCGCGTTTCCCGTGACAGACGGAAGATTCCCGCCGCAGTAACACGTGCAGCAGGTTCCAGCGGGGGGCTCGCCGATCGTGGTTGCATCGGCGCTCGCGGTGATCCAGATGCCATGCGCACGGTTCGAAAAGATGTCCTTGTCATAGATGTTTTGGGACCAGCCGTTGATCGTGTTGCCGTCTCCGTCAACGCGGACCCCATTCCGGTTGTAGGACGAACGGACATATGCCGTGTTGTTGTTGCCGGAGACCGCGAGGCCGTCTCCTGAGAAGTGAGTGAGGGCGACGTCGGTAACGCGGATGTCGTTTCCTTGCAGCACGAGACCATTCGCATCCGGCCCGGCGGCCGTCCCATCGATCGTCAGGGCCGACCATACGGTGATACTCGCCTGCTCAGTGACTGGAGGAAGAGGAGAGAGGACGGCGATCGTCATCGGGGCACTCGCGGGAAAGACGACGTCGTCCAGCCCGGGCGTCGCATTGGCCTGCTCGATGGCCCAGCGCAGCGTGCCCGCTCCGCTGTCCGCGTTGCTCGTCACCGTGAACGTTGCCGCCTCCACGGCGGTCACGGTCAACATCGACATGCTGGCGAGCAGCGCCGCGACGCGCCCGAGTGTCCGCATGTGTTTCATGCGCGCAACCGCCCCACCGCGATTGCGGCAACGGACACGATGAGCAATACGATGACGGCAGGGGAGAGCATCGGTGCTCCCGCCGCGACCGCGATCTGCAGCTCCGCGGAGTTGTTCGCACTCACCGGGTCGTACAGCGATTGCCAATCCGCAAAATCCAGAGTCGCTGACTCGCGGAGCATCGTTCCTGGCGCACCCGTGATGCGCAGCTTGCGCTCGACGATGATCGTCTGACCCGGAGCAATCCATTGGCCGCCACACCGGTACGAACAGGTGACGTTATCGGCGACTCTCGCGCCGGCCGCGTCAGATGGCGTGAAGAAGGTCTGTCCTGAGACGGCCGGGCCATGGTTCGTGATCTCGTAAGTCACGGTGATGGTCTGTCCAGGCACTCCGGACACGGGCGCCGTCATTCGAATGGAGATGTCCGCCCTCGGCTCCGGGTCATACTCGACGTTGACCTCTCCGGAAAGAACCGATGTGCCGCCGGGTTCACCATTGCTCAGGAGGCGCGCGGCGAATGCGGCCACTGTTCCTGAAAACGTCTGGGTGATCGCTTGGAACGAGGCCGATCCGTTCCCATCCAGCGTGACGACGGCGGGATAGACGACGATGGGATAGACAAAGTTCGCATTCCGCTCGGGGCACGGCGTTTCCGGGAACGTGAGAGGGAAGATTCGATAGCGGCTGCCTGGCGGTCCGGTCATGGTGCCCGTGATCAGCGTCATTCCTGTCGGCCCGCGTGTTGCCGAGATCGTGGGTGGAGCGATGTCGGTCGTCTTCGCGATGAGCTCTTTCCCGTTGCACACACCCATCAGACCCAGATACGAGACGTCAACCGGCTGCTGAAACACGAATCCGTAACCGCCGTTGTTTGACGACACCCATCCGGGTAATTCGTTGCCAACGCCGGAAACGACGATGCCGTCGCCCGCGTTCGACTTCACAGGGTCGCCCCAGGTCTCCAGGAGGTTGTAGTTGCCGTGGACGACGATGCCGGTCCCGTTCGACTGCACGTCGATGATCAATCCGGTCGTGTTGCGGTCACCCTCGAAGAGCAGACCGATACCGTTGGAGGCCGCGGAAATCAGGTCCAGCTTATTGTCCGGACCATCGACGCGGATCCCCGCTGCACCATTGCCAACGGCAGTGACAGGGTAGTAAGAAGAGCCCTCGACGATGATCCCGTCCCCGAAGCCGATCTCGTTGTGTGATGCCGTTGCCGTGAGAAGCAATCCGTTATTCGCGTGACCGGACGCTTTCACCGAGCCCACAGAGTTCCGCGATCCCGAGAGTCGGATCCCGTTGCCACAGCTCGCCAATTCGATACCGAGTACTTCGTTGTCGTCGCCTTCGACGACGATGCCATCTCCATCGAAGTGGGTGATGCGTAGATGCTTGTAGTCCCAAACTGCCTGGTGGTTGATCGACACAGCGCTTGTTCGAATGACCAGACCGTTGGCAGCCGCGCCGGCGTTCGTCCCATCGAGCGTCATTCCGACGCCGTAGGGCTGCTGCGGGGCAGAAGTGTTGATCTCGACGCTCTCGGTGATGGCTGGCAGCGGCGACGCTGGCGCGATCACCAGCACCTGAGACACGTTGATGGAGTCTCTTCCCGGCGTCGCATTCGCCTGCTCGATCGCCCAGCGAAACGTGCCGACGCCGGCGTCCGCGTTGCTGTTCACGGTGAACGTCGCTCCCTGAGCGAGCTCGCAGATGCCCAGCAGCAGGGAAGCTACAGCGTACGGGCCTTTCGGCATGATTTTATGCTATTAGATCATAGAGTTTCGGCTGTGACCGCCATCGCTCTCGGATGTGGTGGACAACTGGAATCCCGTACGCACTACAATGCCGCGCGCTCCTCTGCGGCGCCGGGGAGCAGTCGAAGCGGTTGGACGAGGCGCGCTGCCCACTTTCCAGCACAAATCCCATTCTTGAGGAGCTTTAGCCCATGGATTTTCGTCTCACCGACGAGCAGAAGCAGATCCAGGAGATGGTGCGCGAGTTCGCCGAGAGCGAGATCAGGCCGCACCTCATGGAATGGGATGAGGCGCAGCACTTTCCCGTCGAAACGTTCAAGCGCGCCGGCGAGCTGGGATTGCTCGGCGTCACGCTGCCCGAGGAGTACGGCGGCGCCGGACTGTCGTACGTCGACTACGTCCACGTCATCGAGGAGCTCGCCGTCGTCGACAGCGGCTTCGGGCTGAGCGTCGCCGCGCACAATTCTCTGTGCACCGGCCATACGCATCTCGCCGGCAACGAGGAGCAGAGAAAGAAGTGGCTCCCGAAGCTCGCCACGGGTGAATGGATCGGTGCGTGGGGCCTCACCGAGCCGGGATCCGGCAGTGACGCATCCGGCATGCGCACGGCCGCCGTGAAAGACGGCAACGAGTGGGTCCTCAACGGCACGAAGAACTTCATCACGAACGCGACGTACGCCGACCTGTCGGTCGTTCTCGCCGTGACGGACAAAACGGATCAGAAGCACGGCATCACCGCGTTCGCGGTGGAGATGGATCGCAAGGGCATCCGTCCCGGCAAGAAGGAGAACAAGCTCGGCATGCGCGTCTCCGACACGGCGGAGCTGGTGATGGAAGACTGCCGCGTGCCGAACGGCAACGTCCTCGGCAAAGTCGGCTACGGGTTCATCGATGCGATGAAGGTGCTCGACGGAGGGCGCATCTCGATCGGCGCGCTCGCGGTCGGCATCGCGCGCGGCGCCTTTGAATCGTCGCGCGATTACTCCAAGCAGCGCACCGCGTTCGGCAAGCCGATTTCCGAGTTCCAGGCCATCCAGTTCATGCTCGCGGACATGGCCACCGAGATCGACGCGGCGCGCCTGCTCTGCTATCGCGCCGCCGTCATGAAGGACGCGGGGGAGCGCGTCACGCAGTTCTCTGCGATGGCCAAGCTCTACGCCTCCGAAGTCGCGGTGCGCGCGACCGAAAAGGGCGTGCAGATCTTCGGCGGCTACGGATTCGTGAAGGATTTCCCCGCCGAGAAGTACTACCGCGACGTGAAGCTGTGCACGATCGGGGAGGGAACGAGCGAGATTCAACGCATGGTCATCGCGAGGAACATCCTTTCGGGTGGAGTGTGAGAAAGAACGGAATGAAGAATTTCGAATTTCGAATGAAGAATTGAGAATTGAAATCCGGCGTCTCTTCATTCTTAATTCGAAATTCGAAATTCTTCATTCGCTTTTCCTGGGCATGTCCGATCTCGACGCACTGACCTCCGCCATCCTCGCTGGCAAGTACCGCGCGCTCGCGCGCGCCATCTCGCTGGTCGAGCGCGATGATCCGGCCACCGAGCAGCTTCTGGCGCAGATCTACCCGGCGACGGGAAAGGCGCGGATCGTCGGCATCACCGGATCGCCGGGATCGGGGAAGTCGACGCTCGTCGCGGCGCTGGCCAAGCACTACCGGCGTCAGCAGAGGCGCGTCGGGATCGTGGCCGTCGATCCCACCTCGCCGTTCACCGGCGGCGCAATTCTCGGCGATCGCATCCGCATGTCGGAGCTGTACACCGACCGCGGCGTCTTCATCCGCTCCATGGCCACGCGCGGCTTTCTCGGCGGGCTGGCGAAAGCGACGAACGACGTCGTCGATCTTCTCGATGCGGCCGGCTTCGACATCGTCCTCGTCGAGACGGTCGGCGTCGGCCAGGACGAGGTGGAAGTCATGCGCACCGTGCAGACGAACGTGGTCGTGCTCGTGCCGGGAATGGGTGACGACATTCAGGCGATCAAAGCCGGCATCATGGAGATCGGCGACATCTTCGTCGTCAACAAGGCCGATCGCCCGGGCGCGGACAAGACCGTGACCGAAGTGACGATGATGATGTCGCTCGTCGAAGAGCACGGCGAGTGGGTGCCGCCGATCGTGAAGACCGTGGCGTTGAAGGCGGAAGGAATCCCCGAGCTCGACGGCGCGATTGAGCAGCACTTCGAGTACCTGCAGCGGTCCGGCGAGCTGGATCGCCGTAATCGCGAGCGCGTTCGAATCCGCGTCGAGACGCACCTGAAGGATAAGTTCATGGATCGTCTGATCGGCGGCTCGATGACGCGCGCCGATTACGAACAGCTCCTCGAGGACGTTCTGCGCAAGAGAAACAACCCGCACGACGCCGCGGAAGGGATGCTGAACCGTGTTAAGTTCCGCGTCTCATGAAACTCTCCCGCCACTGGATCTCGGATTACATCGACCTCGGCGATCTCTCGAATGAAGAGCTGAGCCGGCGGTTTACCGAGATCGGGCACGCGGTCGAATCCGTCGAGCCGCACGGCGACGACACCATCTTCGATCTCGAGATCACGACCAATCGCGTCGATGCCATGTCGCACCTCGGCATGGCCCGTGAGCTCGCGGCGGCGCTGGGGAGAGAGTTGCGCCGCAGTGCCTTCTCCCCGCGCGAGCGGGGAGAAGGTGGCCGAAAGCCGGATGAGGGGCCCTCACCCGGCGCTCCGCGCCACCCTCTCCCGCAAGCGGGAGAGGGCTCTGTGCCCATCCGCATCGAAGCCGCCGACATGTGCTCGCGCTACACCGGCCTCGTGATCCGCGGCGTGAACGTGAAGCCTTCGCCGGAGAAGGTGCGGCGGCGTCTCGAGGCGGTCGGCCTGCGTCCGATCAACAACGTCGTCGACGCCACGAACTACGTGATGATGGCCATCGGCCATCCGCTGCACGCGTTCGATCTCGACAAGCTCGCCGGGCAGACGATCATCGTCCGCCGCGGCAAGCCGGGCGAGACGATGCGCAGCCTCGACGGCGAGATGCGGAAGATCGATCCCGACACCGTCGTGATCGCCGACGCTAAACGTCCGGTGGCCCTCGGCGGCATCATCGGCGGCGCGGAGAGCGAGATCGGCGACTCGACGCGCAACGTGCTTCTGGAGTGCGCCTGGTTCAACCCTTCGGTCATCCGCCGCACGGCGCGACGGCTCGGCATCAGGACCGATGCGTCCTATCGATTCGAGCGCCGCGTCGATCCGAACGATACCGTGACCGCCGCTCAGCTCGCGGCCGATCTCATCGTGCAAAGTGGAGCAGGTGCTCCTGAGCCGCCGATCGACGCCGTTGCGGCGCAGGACAAGCCGAAGACGCTCGTGCTGCGCGACGCGAAGCTGCGCGAGGCCTCGGCCGGTGTGATTGCGGCTGGGTATGCGCTCGAGCTGTTCCGCCGGCTCGGCTTCGAACCGACGCGGATGCCCGAGGGCATCCTCATCGTCGTTCCCGCCTATCGCGGCGACATTCACGAAGAGATGGATCTCAGCGAAGAGGTCCTGCGCTTCTACGGACTGAACAACGTTCCCGCGGAGCTGCCGCGCCTCACGACCGGCGACACGCACACGAGTCCTCTCGTCGACAGCGAGGACGCGATCCGCGGCATCCTCATGGGCTGCGGATTGACCGAGGCGATTACGTACTCGTTCATCCGGAAGGAGCACAACGCGCTGTTCTCCGACAAACCGCAGGTGGCAATCGCGAACTCGCTGTCGGAGAACATCACGGCGATGCGGCTCTCGATGCTGCCGGGACTGCTCGAGGTCGTCGCCTTCAACCGTTCCTACGGAACGCGCGACGGCGCGCTGTTCGAGGTCGGGCGCGTCTACGAGCGCGATGGGGAACGCGTTCGTGAGCGCCATCGGATCGGGATCGTCATGTACGGCTCGGTCGGTGGACACTGGGGCGATGCGAAGCGTCCGGTCGATTTCTTCGATCTCAAAGGCGTCGTCGAACAGGTCGCGAAGAAACTGCACGTCGACCTCGAGTTCATCCCCGGTGACGAGCCGTTCATGAAGAAGGGACGGCAGGCGCGCAGTGTCGCTGTCTCGCATCCGATCGCCACACTCGGCCATCTCACCCCCGACGTGCTTCAGACCTTCGGCGTGAAGGGCGATGTCCTCGCGGCCGAAGTCGACGTCGAGGCGCTTCTCGCGTCCGCATCGGCGGAGTGGAAGATGGCTCCGGTCGCGCGCTTCCCCGGCATCCCGATGGTCCTCGGTCTGCTTCACGGCCGCGACCTTCAGTACGAGCGCATCGTGAACGCGATCCGTTCGCTCGAGGTGCCGTTCCTTCACGACGTCGGCGTGCGCGACCGCTTCGTTCCGGAAGGGGAGGACGACGTCATCAAGACCACGCTCGGAATGTGGTATCAGGCATTCGATCGATCGCTGACGCAGGAAGAGGTCGGAAAGATTCATCAGCAGCTCGCAACGCGGGTGGCCGACCTCCTTCCGGTCAAGCTGCTTTAGACGGAGACATGGTGAAGAAGAAGACAGAAGCGGGACAGTTGGCGCTGTCCGGAACGGAAGAAGGGGAGATCCTGGCGCGGCTGAGCGAGCGCGTGGAGAAAGCGGTGGTGATGATCCAGGAGCTGCGCCGCGAGCGCGACGCGCTGAAGAAGCGGGTCGACGAGGCGGAATCGAAGCTGCGGGAGGCCGGCGGCAGCGGCGAGCGTCTCTCGCAGCTCCAGGATGAACACGAACGCTTTCAGCGCGAGCGCAGCGAGATTCGCAACCGCATCGAGGCGATCCTCTCCACGCTCGAGGGTTTGGAAGCAACCGAAGATTGACGAACTACTGCTCGCACGGCGACCAGTCGCCCGCGAGGAAAAGGTAGGAGTCTTTCCAGACACTCGAAACTTCCGGTTCGCAGCGAAGTTGTGCGACCGTCTGAAGGCTCAGGTCCGCAGCGAATCCGAGAACGGCATGCTGCCAGACCGCCTTCGCTTTGAAGCCATATTTGCTCTCCAGTTGCTGCGTCGCCGCTACGGCGTTCGTGCCGTCCCGGAACATGACGAGGTAACCCCCGGCCGGGCAGAGATTCATGATGAACGGCGCCGGCGCTGCACACGCCGGGGCGATCTCTCGAAGCCGCGGAATGGCACGACGCCTGCCGGTGCCTGACTGCGGATGCGCTCCCGAGTCGATCCGTTGTGAAGGTGCCGTTGGCGACCAGTCGTTGCATCCCACAACAACGGCGAGCGCGAGGGCAGGCAGCAGGAGACGTCTCACGGATCGATGTTACTCGGTCAGGCGTTTCGTCATGAGATGCCGCGTGTGCTCGACGTATCCGGTGCGCGCGTAGAGCGCTCTGGCGCGGTCATTCGAATACTCGACCTCGAGATGGAGCGCCGTGATGCCGGCTTCCCGACACACCTGTTCGGCCACTGCCAGCGCGCGCGTGCCGAGGCCTCGGCTCCGCGCGGCGCTGGTGACGTAGAGCTCGTCGACGAACGCGTCACGGCCCCCGAACTCCAACGTGAATCCGAACGTGATCGCGAGGTAGCCCTCGATCTGCCCCGCGGACTCGATGACGAGGAGACGGCCCAGGCGTGGATCGCCAGCGAGCTGTTCCATCGCCCGCCGGGCCATATCGAGGACGAATGGGTAGCCGCCCTCCCGGTAAAACGTCTCCCGCATCTCGAGCAACGCGGGGAAGTCGGAAGCGGTTGCGGCTCGAATCATTGCGGCGGTGGGCAATTCTATTGCCGCGGTCTCACCACGTCCGACGGCGCGTGCGCGAGCTCCGCTGCGCCGGCGGGCGTTGCTCGGATCGCGGGCTGGCCTGCGCGGGCCGGCTGTGCGGTTTGCCATGAGCCGCGGGGCGGGCGTGCGCCGCGCGCGGATGTGCCGGCCGGTTCTGCGCCTGATAGCGCTGCTGCGCCGGGCGGCGGGCCACGCCGGGAGCGACGTCCGCCGCTCTCATGTCGACCCCTTCGGCGGCCCGCCGTGGGATGCCGCGCGTGATGAACCGCTCGACGGCGCGCAGATTCGCGGCGTCGTCGGGCGTTACGAAGCTGATCGCATCGCCGATCGCCTTCGCGCGTCCCGTGCGTCCGATGCGATGCACGTAATCCTCGGGCTGCGGCGGGAAGTCATAGTTCACGACGTGCGAGATCCCTTCGACGTCGATGCCGCGGGCGGCGATGTCCGTCGCGACGAGCACGCGCACGGCGCCGCTCTTGAATTCGCGCAGCGCCTTGATGCGCTGATTCTGACTGCGATTCGAATGCAGCGTCGCCGTCATGATTCCGCCCGCCTCGAGGCGGCGAGCGATCTTGTCCGCGCCGTGCTTCGTGCGCGAGAACACCAGCACCGAATCGAGCTTCTCATCCTTCAACAGATGGAGGAGGAGCGCTGTCTTTGCGTGGGCGGGAACCTCGTAAACGAACTGAGCGACCAAATCCGCCGGCCGCGACATCCGTCCGATCTGGACCAACTCCGGCGATCGCATGAATTCCTGGGCCAGCGCCTGGATCTCCTTCGAGATCGTCGCGGAGAAGAGGAGCGTCTGCCGGACGGTGGGAAGTTTGCGCACGATCTGGCGGATCGCCGGAAGGAATCCGATGTCGAGCATGCGATCCGCTTCGTCGAGAACGGCGATCTCGAGATCGTCGTAGCGAACGTGGCCCTGGTTCATCAGATCGAGGAGCCGGCCGGGCGTGGCGATGACGATCTCCGCACCCTGGCGCAGCGCCGCAATCTGCGGCTGCTCACCGACCCCGCCGTAGATCGCGGCGACGCGGAAATGAAGATGGCGCGAATACTTCCGCGCGTTGTCCTCGATCTGCAACGCGAGCTCGCGCGTCGGCGCGAGGACGAGGCAACGGATCGCGCGCCGGCCCGATGCCGTTCCGTGCGACGCCAGACGCTCGAGAATCGGCAGCACGAACGCGGCCGTCTTGCCGGTACCGGTCTGGGCGATCCCGACGACGTCGCGTCCGCGCAGAATGACCGGAATGGCCTTCGATTGAATGGGAGTGGGTTCTGTGTAGCCGGCTTCGCGCACGGCTTTCGTAATCTTCGGCCCGAGGCCGAGGGCAGTGAATGGCATGGTTGGTCTCCGTCCTGTCGAGGGAAAAACTAGATTCACACTCCAGACCGGCGGGACCAGAAACGTGAAGCAGTAGGTTTGGCAACGGTTTAGAGGCGATGTTTATTCTCACGCCCCGGGGAGCGCCGGCGTCTCGCCGGCCAGGAGGCCGGCGGCTCAACGACCGCACCGGCCTGTCTTGTCGGTGGCGGGCGAGGCGCCCGCCACCAAACGCCGGTCGGACCTACTCCGGACTCTCGACGGTGACCGGCCGTTCCTTTCTTCCGCGCGGAACGCGCAGGGTAACTCCCTGCGGAGCCGTCACTGCCACCTCGGCACCGTTCACGACCTGGAGCTTGAACAGCACCAGGTTGTTGAGGAAGGCGATCAGAGCCTTCTTGTCCGCGGCCGGAAGATTCAGATAGTTCCTCCGCTCGGCCGCGGCTTCGCTCGGATCGTCGCTGGCACCGGTGGCATGTTCGAGAATCGCTTCCGCCAGTGTCGTGGCGCGACCGTCGTGCATGTACGGCGCGGTCGATCCGATGCCCCACAGACTGCGCGTCATGAACGTGCTCGGCGTATTCCGGTTGCGCGGATTGAGCGGAATCGGAGTCACGTCGTTCCCGGCGATCTCATTCACCGGCTCGGCGAGCCGAGATCCCATCTCATGGCGCTTCAGATCGGAGAAGAGCTCCACGATCGCGCGGTCGGAGCTGTCGCGGCGGAGCGACCCGAGGTGGAAGATGCTTCCGTCGCTTCGAGTGATCACGTTATCGGGCTGGTCTTTCGTCAGGTTGAACGTGATGGCGTATCGCGGGTCGACGCCTCGCACGATCGGGCTCTGTCCGGCCGGGAACGCCGTCCCGTCACGATAGGCCGCATTCTGACTGGGCTCGCTGAAGATCGGCTTGTCCAATGGGAGGCTCGCCTTGTGACACGAGTCGCATCCGATCGCGCCGAATACCTCGCGACCGCGATTGATGTTGGCGATTCTGGTGGCCGACAACGGCTCGATGAGACCGAGATTGTTCAACTCGAGCAACGTAGTTGGTCGCGGTTGCGCGGCCAGGTAAACCGCCAGTGCGGTCTGATCGCCGATCGTGAGCTCGTTGACGACGCCGTCACCATCGCCGTCGACATTGTCGCCGGCGATCTCGACCGCCTGCATCCCGAGCTCGTTGTGGGAGGCGCCGCGGTTGAAGTCGCGAATGAACGGCACGCTGCCCTTCCATTGGAACGGACGGATGATGAGATCGGTCGGCGCCGCGGGGTTGTCGACGGAGGGCTGGAAGTCGACTCCACGAACTCCGTCTGTATTGAACTTCACCGCACACGGAGTCACGTTCGTGCGCGTCGCGCTCAGCGTTCCGAAGCCGACGCCTTTGGCGCGCAGATTCACGGTCTGCGTGCCGCCATAGGTGCAGGTCAGATCGATGAGGTGCTGGCGATCGGCAGCGAGCGCGTCGGTCATCTCCTCCGCGAGGCGCTGGACGGCGCCCAGGCCGAACAGATGGGGGGTGTTGCGCTCAATGAACTGGGAGATCTGGCCGGTGCGGAACGTGTCGCGATGCACGTTCGCGGAAGCGTCCGCCGTCCCGTCATCGAACGGTTTGCCGTGACAGGAATTGCAGGCGCTGGCGTTCGGACCGGTGGCCCGATTCGGCCGGTGATTGAACCATTCGTTTGTGCCCTTCAGATCGGCGCGGGGGACGCGCGTGAAGCGTTGGCCGTTGCCAACATTCGCGCCCACGCCATCGAGTGCGTTGAAGACCGTTTCGAACAGCTCGTCGCCGTTCTCGAACGCCGTCGTGAACGCTTGCTGCTTCTGCCCTCCGGCGACCAGATTTCTCAGCGTGTCCTGATCGACATGTTCGGCCTGCGCGTTGTGAACGATATTCACCTCCGGCAGGTTGGAGACGATGGCCCATAGTCTCGCTTCACCTCCCAGACACAGGGCCAGGCTGAAGACGATCGTGGAGCGACGAAGACGGCGGGGATGGGGTTCCATGCGACCTCCCTGAGGTTGCCGCGGGGGATGCGGCGGTTAAGGCCCGGACGGGCGGTCCGGGCTGGCATGATGGAAGGACAGAAGTCCGTTTAGACGATTGGATGGAATTTAGTGCTCAGGCCATTTCCGCGCCGTGAGCGGGCTCACGCTCCGGATTCACATCGCCTTCTGCACTTCGTCCCGGCACTGCATCAACCGATGCCACGCCAACCCCTCATTCGCGGTCGGATCGAGAATCAACACGAGGTAGTAGCCGTCCTTCAGATCGCAACTGAGGACGTGCACCGTCGTGAAGTCGATGGCGAAACGCACCGGCGGGCCGATGCCGCTCTTCGCGCAGAGCTCGCGGAGCCGCGTCATGGCGATGGCCTGATACGCGCCGACGACGCGCAGATCGTGATCGCCGGCGTCGAACGGCCGCTCGGTGACAACCTCGACCGCTTCGCCTTCGAAGTCGGCGAAGATCGCGCCCAGCGCTCCGTCGGTGGACACGATCATCTTCCTGAGAATTCGCTGAAACGCCAACGGGCCTCTACTCCCACATCACGAGAAACTTCCGGGCCTCGGTCGCCTCGGCCGAATCGGGCGCGGTCTCGATGACGCGGTGCAGATACTTCTTGCCGACGTCAGTGAAACCGGCGCGTTGCGCGGACACTCCGAAGCGCAGCATGGCGATGATCGAGTCAGGATGCGCGGCGAGAAAGGCGCGATAGGCCTTGCCGGCACCCTGCAGATCACCACGCCGTTCACGAAGCGCGCCGAGGTAGAGGAGGGCGGAGTCGAGGGTGGGATCGAGCTGCAGCGCTCGTTCGAGCCATCGCTCCGCGTCGGCGGGCTTGCCTGAGGCGTCGAGCGCGAGCGCATTGTGGAACGCGGCGCTCGGGCGGAGCGGACTCTTCTCGTCGGCGGCGATCTCCATGAACGTCTGACTGGCACGCGTGTTCATGCCGAGACGCATCCAGGCGACGGCGCGATTGAATCGCGCCTCCTGGAGAGATGCGTCGAGATCGAGAGCGAGGTCGAACGCGGCGACTGCTTTCTGCAGGTCACCGCTCAGCATCAGGGCCAGGCCGCGGAGGTTCTCGCGATGCGAGGGAGTCGTGCCGTTGGCAGCGGCGCCGCTGAGCTGTGTCAGCGCCCGCGCGTATTGGCCCTGCAGAATGTAGTAGGCGGCGCGGTCGCAGGATTGCGTGCTCTGCTGCGGAGGGTTCGCCGCCGAGGTCGGCGGCGCCACACAAAGCAGTGCAACTGTGAAAAAAAGGGCCGCGCGGATCAGGCGGCCCCTCGCACCTGGTCTTCGATCTGGATGTCGCCGCGTTTGACGGCCTGCACGAAGGCATCGACGACGCGCGGGTCGAACCGCGATCCGGCGAAGCTCTTGATCTTCTCGACGACGTAGCCCAGCTCCATCGCTTTCTGATAGGGGCGATTCGTCGTCATCGCATCGAACGTGTCGGCGATGGCGACGATGCGCGCCTGCACCGGGATCAGATCGCCGGCCAGGCTGTCGGGATATCCGCCGCCGCCCCATTTCTCGTGGTGATACTTCATGCCGGGGATGATGTCGATGAGCTGGGCGACGCCGCTCATGATGGCCGCGCCCTTCGCCGGGTGCTGCTTCATCACCTCGAACTCGTCATCGCTGAGAGCGCCCGGCTTGCGCAGGATGCGGTCGTCGATGCCGATCTTTCCGACGTCGTGGAGGAGCGCGCTGATGCGGAGGTTGCGCATCTCCTTTTCGGAGAGATTCATGTTCTTGCCGATGGCGATCGAGTAGCGCGCGACGCGCTCGGAGTGACCGCGCGTGTACGGGTCCTTGGCATCGATGGCGGCCGCGAGCATGCGCACGGAATTGATGAACAGCAGGTGGTTCTCGTTGGCCGCCTTCTTCAACTGCTCGATCGCGTTTTCGATCGCGCCGGACATCGAGTTGAAGTTGTCGGCCAGCTCGCCGATCTCATTGTGCGATTTGATGTCGACGCGCTGCTGGTACTTGCCGGCGGCGATCTCGCGCGTGCGCTGCGCCAGAAGCCGGATCGGCCGGGCGATGCCTGAGGCGAAAAACAGTGCCGCCACGACCGCCAGAGCCAGCGCGATACTGCCCCACTCCACCGTCGCGCGGATCATCTTGTCGACCGACGCGAACGCGGTCTGTTCCGGTTTCTGCACGACGACGCCCCAGTCGGGACGGCCGACCGGCGCGACGGTGCCCAACACCCGAACCGGCCGCGTCCCACGCGTGTCGATGTAGGACTCCGTCAGTCGCAGCGGCTGTTTCGTGAACTCCTTCACGATCTTCAGATCGGAGAAGTCGGGCCGCTGGACTTCGACGCTGGGCTCGCTGTGCATCAGCACGCGCCCGTTGCGGTCGACGAGGAACGCCGTCACTTCGCCTTTGCCTGTCTCGCGAATGCGATCCGACGTGCGCTTGAGGCTCACCAGCCCTTCGACGCTTCCGATGACCGTGCCGTTGTCGACGACGGGAACCGCGATCACCACCGCCGGTTCGTTGAGCGACGTCACGTACTGGAACGTGCCGGTATACGGCTGGCCTTTTGTCGCGGCTTGCAGCGCCAGATTCATCTCCTGCACGATCGGCGCATCGAGTCCGGCCGGCTTCGCCTCGGCACCCTGCCCGGCGGTGTTGAGGACGCGCAGCGCGAGCAGATCGCTGTCCGGCGAGATGTAGTCGGTGATCCATCCGCTCTTCGCCGCGTACGTGAAGGGATCGGTCCCGGCGGGGAGCGCCTTCTTCATCACGCGCACACTGCCGGCGATCTTCGTCAACTGCTGCGTGTTCGAGCTGAGGAGGTTCTGCAGGTCCGTCGCGATCCCGACGGCCGAAGTGGTCAGATACTTCTTCTCCAGCGTCTCGAGCGAGTCGCGGTTGATGCCGATGAGGACGTAGTGCGAGACGACCAGCGGCAGCAGGCCGACGAGCACCATGGCGCCGAGGAGCGTCCAGAGGAGACGCGGGCGGCGGGAGGTCGGCGCGGCCGTTTCCTCGGCTGCGGGGGCCTTGGGCATTGAGAGATTATAAAGGAATGAAGAATTTCGAATTTCGAATGGAGAATTGAGAGTCTTCGCCATTCTTCATTCGAAATTCGAAATTCGAAATTCTCAATTCAATGTCCCTCGGCCTCTACGTCCACCTCCCATTCTGCAGAGTCCACTGCACATACTGCCCGTTCGTGATCTCGACGGATGTGTCGCAGCAGGAGCGGTACGTGGAGGCGCTGCTGGCGGAGATCGAGGCCAGGAGTGTGGCGCCGCCGACCTCGGCGGCGCTCTCCGTCGAGTCCATCTACTTCGGCGGTGGTACGCCGTCGCGGACGAGCGTCGAGAACCTGAAGCGCATCGCCGCTCGCATTCGTGAGCGCTTCGATGTCGCACCCGGCGCCGAGCTCTCGATGGAAGCGAATCCGGAGGACATCACCGCCGAGACGTTGAGAGAGTGGCGAGAGCTTGGCGTGAACCGGCTCAGCATCGGCGTGCAGTCGTTCAACGACGCCGAGCTCGAGCCGCTGCATCGCGTGCACACGGCCGCGCGCGCACGTGAAGCGATCGCCCTTGCGCTCTCCGCGATGCCGCGCGTCAGCCTCGACCTGATGCTGGGATTGCCGCAGCAGACTGGCGAATCGTTCGAGTCGACGCTTCAGCAGGCGATCGTGACAGGCGTCGGGCACATCTCGCTCTACATGCTCGACCTCGAGGAGCGCACGCCGCTGAAGACGCTCGTCGAGCGCGGGCGCATCGAGATTCCCGACGACGAGCTCGTGGCGATGCTGTACGTCCAGGCCGTGGAGACGCTCGCGCGCGCGGGGTTCCGCCAGTACGAGATCAGCAATTTCGCGCGGGAAGGCGAGGAGTGCCGGCACAACCTCCGCTACTGGACCGGCGGCGCGTACTTCGGCCTCGGCGTCGGCGCGCATTCGTTCGACGACGGACGCCGGTTCGCGAACACGCGGAACATCCGCACCTACATCGAATCCGGCGGGGACGCCGTCGACTTCACCGAGGTCATCGGCGAAGCGGAGGAACGACGCGAACGTCTGTTCCTCCGGCTGCGTCAAACGAGCGGGATACACTACGAAGAGCTGCAACGGCTCTGTGGACAGGAGGGCATGCAATGGCTCGATCGAGGTTTGCGGGATGGGTGGCTGCGGCGGGAAGGCGAGCACGTGGCGTTCACTCCATCCGGGTTTCTTCTCAGCAACGAGCTCATCTCGCAGCTCTTCTGATCGTCGTCGCCGCTCCGTTCGCGCACGCCGCGGACGAGATTCAGTTCGATCCGGCGATCGCGCAGCAGGACTTCGCCAAATTCTCGCGGATCGTCGCGCAAGGCATCTTCGCCTCGCCCGTTCAGCCCGCGCGCGCCAGCGGCATCCTCGGATTTGAAGTCGGCATCGCCGCGACGGCCGTGAAGGTCGATACGAACGCGGCCTACTGGCGCAACGCGGTGGGCAAGGACTTCAGCACGAGCGGCTACGTGGCCGTGCCGCGGCTCGTCATCTCGAAGGGATTCGGCGGCGGGAACCTCTCCGCGTCGTACGCGAAGCTGTCCGATACCGGCGTCACGACCTACGGCGGCTCACTCGATCTGCCGATCATCAACGGAGGGCTGCTGCGACCGACACTGGCCGTACGCGGCACCTACGCCACGATCAAGGGCATCGACGTGTACGACCTGAAGACGTACGGCGCCGAAGTGTTCCTCAGCAAAGGCTTCGGCATCGTGACACCGTACGGCGCGATCGGCCAGGTGCGCAGCGACGCGCGCGGAACCATCACGCCGGATCTCATCCTCCGCGACAAGGCGAACGGGAAACGCTACACGGTCGGCCTGCGCTTTTCGTTCGTGATCCCGAAGATCGTCTTCGAAGCGTCGCAGGGAGAGGAGAGGAGTTACTCGGCCAAGGTGAGCATCGGGTTGTGATCGCACGTCATCCTGAGCCGCGAAGACGGCGAAGGATCTCAGAACGCGTATCTCGAGATCCTTCACAGCCTCTCAGGATGACGTGACCAGTCACTTCTTGCTGGTTGCCGTCTTCTTCGCCGGAGTGGTCTTGATTCCCAGGGCCTGCTTGATGGCATCGGTCACATAGATCCCCTCCGGGCCGAAGGCGAGCACCTGGCCGTTGAGGATGAACGTCGGCGTCGAGTTGACGTTGTTGTCGAACGCGCGCTCCACCTGCTGCAGGAGCGCCTCCTGTTCGGCGGGCGAGTGGTAGATCTTCTCCACCGCCGTCCAGTCGATGTCGTGGTCCTGGACGAAGTTCTTCAAGACCTGATCGAACGGTTGTTTGCCGATCGCTTCCTGGTTGCCGAAGAGGTAGTCGACAAAGGTCCAGTACTTCGCCGGAGCCACGCGCTGGATCGCGCGCGCACCGAGCGCCGCGGGGAGCGCCCAGGTGTGATGCTCGAACAGAGGCAGGTCGAGGCGCGCGAAGTGGATTTTCGACAGGTTCTTCTCGATCAGCGGCCAGATCGTCTTGTGCGCCTGCCCGCATCCCGGGCACTCGAAGTCGGAGAGCTCGATGATCTCGATCTTCGACTTCGCATTACCGCGCCGGACCGCGTCGGCCATTCCGATCGCGTCGAGCAGAGCCTTGCCCGGATCCTCGGCGATATTGCCGCGCATTCCGATGATGAGGAATCGCTCGGAGGCGTCGACGAAGCCGTGATACGAGAATGGACCGTACTCGGTCTGCTTCGTCAGCGTTGCCGCCTTGAGACCGTCGAGCATCATGAACGGCATCACGGTCGCGGTGATGTCGCGCTTGAGGATCTGCGTCGAGTAGTCGCTGAGGCGCGCCTGCAACGGGCGGGGGTCATTCGGCAGCGGAATCACGTTGCCCAGGATGACCTGGCCCGACGCAGGCGAGTAGAGGAGCTGCTTCTTGGTGGTGCACGACGGGTCGCCCGTCATCGACACCTCGTACGCGACGAAGTTCGCCGGCAGGACGCGGTCGGTGATCGGCGCCATCGTCAGGACGGCTCCGGGGCAACGGGTCAACGCCTTCTTCGCGTACTTCTCGAGCGTCGCCTGATTCACGGGTGCCGCGGCGAGCGCGGGGAGACAGAGAAAGGCCGTCACAACGGCAGAGACAGTTCGGATCATCAAGGGTTCCTTTGACTGAAGATCATGGATCGTGGATTTTGATCACTGCGCGTTAACAGTGCGGTACCCGTGATCAATCCACGACCGGATTCCGCCGCTGATATGAACGACGTTGCGGAAGCCGGCGACCGTCAGAAGCTTCGCCCCCAACGCGCCGTCCGTCGACGATTCGCCGTACACGAGCACCGTCTGGTTCTGATAGGGCAGAAGCTCGGGCAACTGGCGTTCGATCGTATCGAACGGTGCGTTCAGCGCCCCCGCAATGTGGCCCTCGGGTCCGCGGTAGGCATCCGCAGACCGGATGTCGAGGACGACGACCTGATTCGTATCGATGATCATCTCGTTCGCGATGGTCGGCGCGATCTCCGAGTATCCGCCATCGACGATCGAGATGCCGATGGTCCGGCATGAGGCGATCAACAGAAACATCGCAAGAGCGGCAACTCTTCGCATCAACACTCCTGACGAACGATGAGCGATGAAGGATGAACGATGAACATCATCGCCCGTTCATCGTTCATCGTTCAGCGTTCATCGTTCTAAAGAAACTCCAGATCAAACTCCGCGCGCACCTCACCGACGAGCGTGCCGCTGACGTTGCGGAGCGGCCAGTCGCGATAGCGCTGCAGCTCCGGACGCGAAGCGGCGTCGATGCCGAGGAGGGAGAGCGTTTTCAGAATGACAGGGTTGCGACCACGCGTCATCGAGCCATCATCGATCTTGAGCGCGATGCCGAGCGACACATCATCATCGACCCGCAGCCGCTCGGTCAACTCGTCGTGCAACGCCGGTGACAGCGCCATCGCGTAGAACCCCTCGGCTCCCTCCTTCGCCAGGACGTTGCCTTTGAATGCCTGCATCAGCGGCGTCGTCACGCTCCACGACCCGGCGACATACTGCGGATACGAAGTCATCGACTCTACGACGCGCGAGGCGCTGTCCGCGTAACGCTCCAGGGTTTCCGGGGCCATGAGACGGGCATATGCGTACGCCGTGCGGGCCAGGGAGAGAGCGAAAGCGGGAACACCGCAGCCGTCGATCGCCATGCCGATGTCCTCGGCCGGCACACCGGCAAAATCGCCGAGCGTGCTCCGCATCAACACCTGCAGCGGATGATCGGGATCGATGTAGCGGTTGCTCGGCACGTCCATGACCCGCGTCGCCAGCAGCATTCCGGCGTGCTTGCCCGAACAGTTGTTGTGCAGCGGCGAGGGCTCCTCACCCGATGCGCGGAGCTCCGCGGCGGCGCGTTCGTCGTACGGCACATGCGCGCCGCAAAGGAGATCGGATTCGTCGAACTCGCCTTTGCGCAGCAGTGCCGCCGCCGTCGAGACGTGAATCGGCTCGCCGCCGTGCGAGCCGCACGTCAGCGCGATCTCTTCCGGTGAAAGGTCGTACTCGTCCTCGCCGCCGTATTCGAGAAGAGGGATGGCCTGAAACGGCTTCGCCGCCGATCGCAGAAATGTCTTCAGTCCCGGATTGCCGGCCCACGCCACGAGCCGCCCGAGCGAGTCGACGACGGCGATCGATCCCGAGTGGACCGACTCCACATGCATGCCGCGGTAGACGTTGGCGAGGGCGACCACTGACGCGAGTGTATCTTGGCTCTTAGCTCTTAGCTCATAGCTCTTGGGTCGCACTTGCCACTTGCTCCCAAGAGCCAAGAGCCAAGAGCCAAGAGCCGGTCGGGAGGGCTACGCTTTTGTCGAGCTCGGCGACTCCGCGGAGATCGCTTCCTCTTCGCTGTGGTAGATCTTGAACACCGCGTCGAGCTTGGCCAGCCTCAGGAGCTTCTGGATGCGCTCCGAGGGGTTGACCAGGATCAGCTTGCGGTTCTGCGTCGCGAATTTGCCGAGGTAGCCGACGAGCTCACCGATCCCGGTGGAGTCGATGTAGTCGATCTTCGTGAAATCGACGATGACGTTCGAGCTTTCGTTTTTCAGCACGTTCTCGAGAGCGGAGGAGAAGAACTCGGCGCTTTCTCCGAGCTTGATCAATCCCTCCACGTAAAGAATCGTGAAGTTCTCCGTGTGCTTCTTCTCGACAATCACTCCGGGCCTCCGTGCGCGCGAATCATAGTTGAGCTAGCAAAGGTGGCGCCAGATAGCCGGACGGCCAGAACGGCATTCATTCCGCCGAATCCGAACGAGTTGGAGAGGAACACCTCCGGGCGAGCCGCCCGCGGCGCGTTCGGCACGTAATCGAGATCGCATTCCGGATCGGGCCGATGCAGGTTGATCGTCGGCGGCAGGAATCCCTCCCGCAGGGCGACGATCGAACAGGCCAGCTCGATCGCGCCGCTCGCTCCCATGGCGTGGCCGTGCATCGACTTCGTCGAGCTGACGGGAATGCTATCGGCCGCGGCGCCGAACACCTCGCGGATCGCGCGAGTCTCCGTCGGATCGTTCGCGCGCGTTCCGGTGCCGTGCGCGTTGATGTAGCCGATCTGTTCGGGTGAGAGGCGGGCGTCGTCGAGCGCCATGCGCATCGCGCGCGCGGCGCCGTCCGCTGAAGGATCGGTGACGTGGCCGGCGTCGCTCGTCGTGCCGAAGCCGCAGATCTCGGCGAGGATCGGCTGGCCCCGGCGCTGCGCGTTGTCGAACGACTCGAGCATGAACACGGCCGCCCCCTCCGCGAGGACGAAGCCTTTGCGATCGGCGCTGAACGGACGCGACGCGCTCGCCGGATGCTCGTTATCGACCGCCAGCACGCGCATGCTCTCCCACGCCCGGATGATCCCGTACGTGAGCGGCGCGTCGGCGCCGCCGGCGAACATCGCGTCCGCCTGCCCGGTACGAATGGCCTGAGCGGCGAGGCCGATCGCATGCGTGCCCGATGCGCACGCCGACACGACCGCGTACGACGGACCCCTGGCCTGATGGCGGGCCGACACGGCGCTCGAGGCGGCGTTGTACATCGACGCGGCGATCGACGCCGGCGGGATGCGAGGAGACCCGTCGGCGTACATGCGCTTGTACCCCGCGTCGAGCGTCTCGCATCCCCCGAGGCCGGTTCCGACGATCGATCCGATCCGATCGGCCCGCACGCCAATCGCATCGTAGCTCGCCTCGGCCGCCGCTTCCGCCGCCGCGATCAGCGCGAAGCGGCTGAAGCGATCGAACCCGCGATGCTGTCCTTCGTGGGCCTCTGCCGGCACCTCGCCGGCGATTCTGCTGTTGAGAGGGGAGGGGTCGATGCTGGTGATGATTCTGATGCCGCTCCGCGCGCTGCGCAGGGCGTCGAGCGTCGTTGCTTTTCCGGCACCGAAGGGGGAGATGATGCCGATGCCCGTGACCGCTACGCGCCGCATGCGGCGCTCCGCGGAATTGAGAATTGAGAATTGAGAATTGAGAACCGCCGTCCGTTTACGTTCTTCTCAATTCTCAATTCTCAATTCTCAATTCCGACGCCACAGCATCCGCCATGTCCTTAAACGTTTTCATCGCCCGCGCGCGCTCGTCCGAGATCGAGATGCCAAAGTGCTCTTCGATCGCGAACAGGATCGTGAGAGCGTCCAGCGAGTCGATACCGGCATCGGCCAGCGGGGTCTCGGGCGTGAGCTTGTCGGGAGGGATTTCTTTTTCTTTCCGCACGATGTCGATGAGCGTCTTCTCGACCTCGGCGCGCGTCATGGGGGGGCTATTATAAAGGCGCAGGTGGCAGGTCGCAGATCGCAGAAGTTCCTGACTCTCTACGCGCTGTGGACTGTCGTGTGTGCGGTGTCGTTCTTTGCGCTGAGCGGGCGCGAAGATCCCTCGCGTCCGCGCGGCCGCATCCGGAATAATGATGCGGGCGCCCGCGCGCTGGCGATCCTGCGAGAGTCCTCTCCCGCGTTCCGCGACTTCGAGGTCGTGCATGTCGCGTACGCCCGCGGCGGCGAAGGCGGGAAGGAGAATCGCTGGGTCGTGTTGTGCGATCGCGTGCCGCACTCGGCACTGCGCGACGCCTTAGTCGTCGAGTTGCGCGCGAGCGACGGCACGCTGTTGTTGATTCGAAAGCCGGTAAACTGAGACTCAGGACCCTCATCCACGAGATCCACGATCGACGATCTATGAAGCTCACGCCGATGCTCGAGCAGTACTTCGAGATCAAGCGGCAGGTCCCCGACGCCATCCTCTTCTACCGTCTCGGCGATTTCTACGAGATGTTCTTCGAGGACGCCGAGAAAGCCGCCCCGATCCTCGATCTCGTGCTCACCGCGCGCGGCCGCGGGCAGGAGCACGAAGCGCCGATGTGCGGCGTGCCGTACCACGCGGCCGAAGGCTACATCGCCAAGCTGATCAAGAACGGATTCCGCGTCGCGCTCTGCGATCAGGTGGAAGATCCGGCGGCGGCGAAGGGAATCGTGCGGCGCGAAGTCGTCCGCGTGTTCACGCCGGGGACGTCGACCGAGAGCGCGATCGTGGAGCAGGAGAGCTGCTACCTGCTGGCCCTGGCAAAGGGAGAGAGTTCAGTCGGCGGCGCGTATCTCGACGTCTCCACCGGCGATTTCTTCGTCACCACGTACGGTTCGCTCGACGACAGCCGGCTCGGCGACGACCTGGCCCGCCTCGGCGCGCGGGAAGTCGTCATCCCTCGCCAGGCGAACGGATTCGACGGGCGTATCCGCGACCGTGGCATCACCGCCACTGCACTCGAAGACTCGATGTTCGAGATTCGAGGGGCGGGCGATTACCTGACGCGGCATTTCAAGACGCAGTCGCTGCGCGGATTCGGCCTCGACGGCGATGATCCGCGCATCGCCGCCGCCGGCGCGGCATTGCGATACGCCGCCGCCAGTCACAAGAAGACGCTCGATCACGTGCAGTCGCTGCGCATCGACGATGACAGCGATTACCTGCAGCTCGATTCGGCGACGCTCGTGAATCTGGAGGTGCTGGAGTCGCGCGACGCCGGCCGTCCGCGCGCCTCGCTGTGGAGCGTGATCAACGCGACGCGCACCGCGGTGGGCGGCCGCACGCTGCGCAACTGGATCACGCGGCCGCTGAAGCAGCGGGAGGCGATCTTCGACCGGCACGATGCGGTCGACGAGCTGACCCGCACGAGGACCGTCCTCGAGGCGATGACGCAGAGGCTGAGCCGGATCGCCGACCTCGAGCGGCTCACCTCGAGGATCACGCTGCGCTCCGCATCACCGCGCGAATGCCTGACGCTCGGCGACTCGCTCCTGGCCGTCGACGAGCTGCGCGACGCGATGCGCACGCTGCAGGGACCGCTGCTGTCGCGCCTGCGCGACGCGCTCGATCCCGTTCCCGATGCCGTGGCGCGGATCGCCGCTACGGTCGACGACACGCCGCCGCCCAACGTGCGCGAGGGGGGCGTCATCCGCGCCGGCGTCGATCCCGAGCTCGATTCGCTGCGCGCGATCGCGCGCGACTCGAAGTCGGTGCTCATGGACATCGAAGCGCGCGAGAAACAGCGCACCGGCATCTCGTCGCTCAAGGTCCGGTTCAACAGCGTCTTCGGCTACTACATCGAGGTCTCGAAGTCGAACCTCGGGCGTGTGCCGCCCGAGTACATCCGCAAACAGACGCTCGTCAACGCGGAGCGGTTCATCACGCCCGATCTGAAGGTGCTCGAGGAGAAGATCGTCGGAGCCGAGGAGAAGGCGAACGCGATCGAAGTGCGGTTGTACGAGGAGTTGCTCGCGGCGCTGTCGTCGATGAGCGCCGCGATCCTCGCCACGGCGCGCGCGGTCGGCGAGCTGGACGCGCTCGGCTCGTTCGCTGCGATCGCCGTTCGCAATCGCTACGTGCGCCCGACCGTCTCGGACGGCGCGGAGATCGTGATCGAGGACGGACGGCATCCGGTGATCGAGCAGATCGCCGGCGAGCGATTCATCCCCAATCACAGCGAGATCGATCGCGATCGCAACGGCATCCAGATCATCACCGGCCCGAACATGGGCGGCAAGTCGACGTATCTGCGACAGGTCGCGCTCATCGTTCTGCTGAACCAGGCCGGCAGCTTCGTCCCCGCATCCTCGGCCCGCCTCGGCGTGTTCGATCGCATCTTCACGCGCGTCGGCGCGTCCGACCAGCTCGCCCGCGGCGAGTCGACGTTCATGGTCGAGATGCACGAGACCGCGAACATTCTGAACAACGCCACCGATCGATCGCTGATCGTGCTCGACGAAGTGGGGCGCGGCACCGCCACGTTCGATGGCCTGTCGCTCGCTTGGGCGATCATCGAGTTTCTGCACGATCATCCGACGCGCGGCGGCATCACGCTGTTCGCGACGCACTACCACGAGGTCACCGACCTCGCGCGCACACGTCCGCGCGTCGCGAACTTCAATGTCGCGGTGAAGGAGTGGAACGATCAGATCGTGTTCCTGCGCAAGGTCGTCCCCGGCAGCGCCGACAAGAGCTACGGCATTCAGGTGGCGAAGCTGGCCGGGATTCCGCAGTCGATCATCGAGCGCGCGCGGGAGATCCTCGCGACGCTCGAGCGCAAGGAGCGGGCGATGGTCGAGGAGACGCGCGGCCGCGCGCCGTCGCGCCAACTGGCGCTGTTCGATACGCGCGAGCAGGATGTGCTCGACGCGTTGCGCGCGATCGAGGTGGACGGCCTCACGCCGGTTCAGGCATTGAACGAGCTGAATCGCCTGAAGGAGAAGCTGACGGAGTAGTGTCGCCGGCTCACGCCGGCTCGCTATCCCAGGCAATGTTCGCGAACCCCGCGCTCACCCGCGGGCCTACGAGCGCCGGGCGTAAGCCCGCGAACCGCCCGCTCGCGCGCGGGGGCTACGAGCGCGCTCTGCTTTGTAGCCCCGGGCGTAAGCCCGGGGTCACGCCGGCGTTGCCCAACACGATCAGCCGGCGTAAGCCGGCGACACACACGGGCCGGACTGCGGCGCGTTCCCTGCTACGATCTAAACCGATGGGAAATGCAATCCTCGGCATCGGCATCGCCGGCAAGACCCTGAGCGATCTGGAGCGCCGCATCCTCAGAGAGACGTCGCCATACGCGATTGTCCTCTTCGGCCGCAACGTCCAGGACGAGCAGCAGCTCTCGGATCTCGTCCGGGAGGCGAAGGCGATCGCGAAGCGCCCGCCGGTTTTCATGATCGATGAGGAGGGTGGTCGCGTCGACCGTCTGCGCCACCTCATCCCTGGCCTCCCGAGCGCCGAGGCGTTTGGGGAAGGGGAACGGCCCGTCGAGATGTCGGAGTGGCTCGGGAGACTCATCGGCATGGCGCTCCGCTATTTCGGAATCGAGTGCAATCTGGCGCCGGTCGTGGATATTCGAGGCGAGCAATCTCCGAAGGGACTCGAGCGCCGCACGTTCGGAAAAGATCCGGAGACGGTGATTCAGCTCGCCGGCGCCTTCATGCGCGGTCAGCACGGCGCCGGCGTCGCGTCATGCCCGAAACACTTTCCGGGCATCGGCCTCGGCTCCGCGGATCCGCATTACGGCGCGACGGTGATCGACGTGCCACTCGATGAGTTGCTTCGCCGCGATCTCGTGCCGTTCGCACGCCTCGGCAATGAGGCCGGCGCGATCATGATCGGTCACGGAACGTATCCGCAGGTCGCCGAACCTGATCTGCCGGCCACGATCAGCCATCGTCTGACCACCGAGTTGCTGCGCGGTCCGGTCGGTTTCCGCGGCGTCGCGGTCAGCGACGACATGGAAATGCACGCCGTCTCCGACCTCGGGCCGTACGAGGAGGTGTCCGAGCGCGCGCTGATGGCCGGTAATGACGTGATCCTCTACTGCAATCACATCGAGCGTGTTCCCGACCTGCAGAAGTACCTGCGTCATCGCATCAACGAAGACGGCGCGGTGCGCGCGCGCTTCGACGAAGCGCTGGATCGCGCCGAGGTGTACCGGGCGCGCTGCGCGCGCCTGATCGAGGCGACCGGGCCGCCGGTGGCGTCGTTCGACGCGCTGATCGACGAGGCGATCCGCTTCTGCGACGAGTTCGAGCGGACGCGCAAGGAACGCGAGATTCTCGTCCCGGAAGTCGATCGGCGGACGAATTCGCGCTCACCGGGGAAGGGACGCACCGGTCGCGAGGAGTGGACGTAGGGACGAATTTGCGGCCCTCATTCCGCCGCCGGCAACACGATCTCGAACCTTGCGCCTGCGCCCGGCGTGCTCTCCACGCTGATCCGCCCGCCGTGCGCCTTGACGATCTGATGCGCGACGGCGAGACCGAGGCCCGTCCCGGCGCGCTTCGTCGTGAACAGTGGCTCGAACGCATGCTCCTGCACCTCCGGGGTCATGCCGATCCCCGTATCGGAGATCTGGATCTGCAGCCAGCCGTCGGATCCCATGCGGCGGTGAGCCTCGCCGTGACACCGATCGAACTCGATGCGGAACACGCCGCCGGTGCCCATGGCATCGCGCGCATTCAACGTCAGGTTCACGAGGATCTGGTGGAGCTGCATTGGATCGGCAAAGATCGTCGGCGGATCCCCGACTTCGAACTCCACGTCAACGGTGTGCGGAAGCATCTCGCGGATTTCCGGCTCGAGTGAGCGCATCCACGTGGCGTCCAGGGGCTCCCGGGCCGGTTCGGCCGGCCTGCCGAAGCGAAGGATCTCTTGCGCGAGATGCTCGCCGCGTTTGAGCGAGCGCTCCATGTTGCCGAACCACTTTTCAGCGGCGGTGTTGGCACCGACGGCGTGTCGCAGCGCCGCGATCGACACTTTCGCGCCCATGAGCACATTGTTGAACTCGTGCGCGATGTTCGCGGCCACGCGGCCGAGGCTCTCGATGCGCGCGGCACGCTCGACCTGCTGTTGGAGCGAGAGCTTCTCCGTCACGTCGCGGGCGTTGATCACCAGTCCCGCGATCGCCTCGTTCTTCGTCATGTTTTCGCAGACGCCTTCGAGAACGCGCCAGTCGCCCTGCCGCGTGCGAACGCGCGCGGTGGCATGGACGACCGTTCCCGGCGCGGAGACGAGCTTCTCGAACGACGCGGTCGCGGACGCGATGTCCGAAGGATGAATCATGTCGAATGCGTTTGTCCCGACCAGCTCCCGCGGGTCGTGGCCGAGCAGCCGCTGCCATGATTGGCTCGCGTAGCGGATGCGGCCATCCACGCCGACGATCCCGATGAGCTCCGACCCGTTCTCGATGAGGGAGCGAAAGCGCTCTTCCGTCGATCGCATCGCTTCCTCCGAACGGATGCGATCCGTGATCTCCTCGACGAGCGAGACGAAGTGATCCGGACGTCGATCGGCATCTCTGACCAGCGACACGATGAGATGGACCCACACCGGAGAGCCATCCTTGCGGATGTAGCGCTTCTCCATCGTGTAGCCGTCAGCTTCGCCGGCCAGGAGCCGTTCCACGTTCCGAAGATCCGCCTGCAGGTCCTCCGGATACGTGATGTCCTGAAAGCGGCGAGTCAGCAGCTCATCGCGCGTGTAGCCGGAGATCTCGCACAGATGGCGGTTGACGCGCAGCCATCGCCCGTCGAGCGCGACGTGGGCGATGCCGATGGCCGCGCCGTCGAACGACGCGCGAAATTGCTGGTCTTCGTCCGGTGGAGGTCGAAACGACGGCACTCGTACTCCGCCCTGTGGCTCCATTTCGAATTCGGGAGCCGCACCAGTGGGACGGACATGATCGCAAAATTCCGTTCCCTCAGGTTTTCCGGAACTCGCGCATCGGAGCGATGCTCTTCCGCATCAGCATCTCGGAGTGGCCACGGACGATGAGGTCGCGGATCTCGCCGATCGTCTCGTAGCCGAGGCGCTCGTAGAGGGCACGGGCGCGTGGATTGAACGAGGAGACGCAGAGAAACACATTCGGCGAATCCCGGAAGATACGCCCCTCGGCGAATGCGACGAGTCGCGAGCCCACTCCGCCGCCGCGAGTCTCGGGCGCCACGCAAATCGTCTGGATGTATCCGGTGAAGGGGCCGCATCGCATGTTGATCACGATGAAGCCGCGCACCGCGCCGCCTTCCTCGGCCACGTACACCTCGCGGGTGGGATCGATCAGCAGATCGAGGCATTCGTCGAACGTGCGGCCGAGCGTCAGCCATGGCTCGCTCGTGGCCATCATCCCGGCGCACGTGCGCGCTTCGCCGGAGGCGAGCTGGCGAATCGTGATTTCTGGCATGCTGCTACACGAGCGAGTTTATTCGATGCTCCCGCTTCTGTTTGCCGCGACCATGACCGCACGCGTCGCAGTCGTCAGCGTCACGGAAGGTCGACACGCGTCGATCCCGGTCGCGGAGCAAGACGCGCCGTCAGCGGGTGACGCCGATCGGCACGACGTAGCGCAGTACGGCGATGTAGTGGCAGACGCTCCCGACGAGCACGAACAGATGCCAGACGCCGTGGGCATGAATCACGTGCTTCGAGATCGCGAAAAAGACGATGCCGGTGGTGTACACGATGCCGCCGATGATCAGCCACGTCACGCCGGCGGGCGCGACGGCCTTCTGCAGCGGCGCGAACGCGATGACCACGAGCCATCCCATCAGGAGGTAGAGGACGACGGAAAGCGCTCGGAAGCGGTTGTGCAGAAACACGTCTTTCGCGACGCCGAACGCGGCCAGCGCCCAGACGATGCCGAACAACGTCCACCCCCACGGACCATGAAGCGCGATCAGCGTGAAGGGCGTGTAGGTGCCGGCGATGAGGAGGTAGATCGCGCAATGATCGAAGACGTGGAAGACTTTTTTCGCCGGCCCTCGCACGCTGTGGTACAGCGTCGAGCTCAGGTAGAGAAGGACCAGCATCCCCCCGTAGACCGCCACCGCGGTGATGCGGCGCGCGCCGCCGGCGACCGCCGCGGTGCTGACGAGCGCGGCGGCGCCGGCGATCGCCAGCGCGGAGCCGACGAGGTGAGTGGCCGCGTTAAATCGCTCGCCGGGGTACATCTCGGGAGCCTAGCACAACCCCACTCCGTGCCCGACAGGGAGAGGTGGCGCGCCGGCGCCCTCGCCGGCGCTCAGCGCGGCAGAAAACCGCGAAGGCGAGTGCCGCAACAGCAGCCGCTCGCCTTCGCATCAGAATGGCACTTCCTCGTCGTTCTCCGCCGTCTCCGCTCCGGCCGGGGTGATGCTCTTGCGCGGGGAACCGGCGTAGGCACCGCCGCCCCCGGCTCCGCCCTCGTCGCCTTTGCGATCGAGCATCTTCATCGTGTTCGCGACGATCTCGGTGCGGTACTTCTTCTGGCCGCTCTCCTTGTCGTCCCAACTGTCGGTGCGGATCGAACCGTCGATGTAGACGAGTTTCCCCTTCTTCAGATACTGCCCGCAGATCTCAGCGAGCTTTCCCCAGGCGACGATGTTGTGCCACTCGGTGCGTTCCTGCTTCTCACCGTTGCGGTCGGTGAATTTCTCGTCCGTGGCCATCGAGAAACGGGCGACGCTCGTGCCGCTGGGCGTCGAGCGGATCTCCGGATCTTTTCCGAGCCGTCCGACGAGGATGACTTTGTTGATCATCGTGTTCTCCTTGCTGCTTGATTGATTGTCTCACCCGCGATGGGTGGCGGCGGCGATTCGACGCGCAGTCGACCGAGTGCGGACTCGCGAATTGTATCGGATCAGGCGCGAAGTTCTACGCGGGGTGGAGACTCGTTCAGAATGCGGTCGTCCGCCGCTGGCACGGGGAGCAGCCGCCGAACGACGACATCACGTTTGTTGTCATACGATGCCGCGCATGAAACAGGTGCGTCCCGAGAAATCCGAATACGCGCCGTACTACGGGCGCTACATCGATCTGGTGAGTGAGACCGACATCGTGCCGGCGCTGGAGGGCCAGGCCGCGGAGACGGAAAAGTTTCTGGCGAAGGTGGACGAGAAGCGAGCCGGCTTCCGCTACGCGCCGGACAAGTGGACGATTCGCGACGTCGCCGGCCACATGGGCGATTCGGAGCGCGTCTTCACGTATCGCGCGCTGACGTTCGCACGCGGCGATGCCGGACCTCTGCCCGGATTCGAGCAGGACGATTTCATGCGCTGCTCGAATTTCGATCAGTGGTCGTTCGCCGATCTCCGCGACAATCTCTCCGTTCTGCGACGCGCCTCGGTCCTGCTGTTCCGAAATCTGAGCGAGGAGGCTTGGAAGAGAAGCGGGACCGCCAGCGGGAATCCGGTGAGCGTCCGTGCCCTGGCGTTCATCACGCTGGGACACGAGCGGCACCATCTGCGCGTACTGCGCGAAAAGTACGGCCTATCCTGATTTCAATCCTGAGGAGCGAAGCGACGAAGGATCTCCGGTTCACCGACGCAAATCGCCTGTTGAGCGATTCTCGTCCGTGCACCGGAGATCCTTCGCTTCGCTCAGGATAAACTGATGCGAGCCGTCATTCAGCGCGTGCGTCGCGCATCCGTCTCCGTGAACGGCGAAGTCGTCTCCGAGATCGGCAGGGGCATGCTCGTCCTCGCCGCCGTCGTCAAGAGCGACGATGAGCAGACGATGCGCGATGCGGCGAAGAAAATCCGCGAGCTGCGGATCTTCTCCGACGGCGCCGGCAAGATGAACCGCGACGTGAATGAGGCGGGAGGGGAAATCCTGGCCGTGTCGCAGTTCACGCTGGCCGGATCGATCGCGAAAGGCCGGCGGCCGAGCTTCGACAATGCCGAGGAGCCCGAGCGCGCGCGAGCGATGTTCGACCTGTTCGCGCGCGAGCTCGCTTCGACGGGAATTGCGGTGAAGACGGGACGCTTTCGCGAAATGATGATCGTCGCTCTCGAGAACGACGGGCCGGTCACGTTCGTCTATGAGTGCTGAGTGTGGTGGGACTCAGCACTCAGCACTCAGCACTCAGGACTCAGCACTCGTCACTGACGCCTTATACTTCGCGACCCATGCCGTATTCACCGAAAGAGATCGAAGGAAAGTGGCAGCAGAAGTGGGCTGACGCACGTGTGGCGGAGATCGATGTTTCCGCGCCGGGCGACAAGCTCTACATGCTGAACATGTTTCCGTATCCCTCAGGCGATCTCCACGTCGGTCACGGGCGCAACTACATCCTGGGCGACGCGCTGTATCGGTTCATGCGCATGCGCGGCCGCGTCGCGCTCAACCCGATGGGATGGGACGCGTTCGGTCTGCCGGCCGAGAATGCCGCGATCAAGCGCGGCATTCATCCGCGCCAGTGGACGATCGGGAACATCGCGCGCATGAAGAAGCAGTTCGGCCGGTGGGGCATCCTCTATGACTGGTCGAAGGAGATCGCCTCCTGCCATCCCGGGTACTACAAGTGGAACCAGTGGCTGTTCCTCAGGCTGTACGAGCGCGGACTCGCCTATCGCGGCAAGGCGCCGGTCAACTGGTGTCCGGCCGATCAGACGGTGCTCGCGAACGAGCAGGTGGTCGACGGCCGTTGTGAGCGGTGCGGCACCATCGTGGAGCAGCGCGAGCTGGCGCAGTGGTTCCTGAAGATCACCGACTATGCCGATCGCCTCGACGCCGGCCTCGACACGCTCGAGCACTGGCCGGAAAAAGTGAAGCTGATGCAGCGGAACTGGATCGGTCGCTCCGTCGGCGCGGACATCCGGTTTCCGGTGCCCGCGCTCGGCCATCCAATCACGGTCTTCACGACGCGCCCCGACACGATCTACGGCGCGACGTTCATGGTGCTGGCGCCGGAACATCCCGACGTTCCCGCGCTGGTCGCCGATGCTCCCGATGGCGCGGAGATCGAGGAGTGGATCGCGCGCGTGCGCAACATGTCGAATCTCGAGCGCCAGGAATCAGGCAAAGAAGGACGCTTCACGCACAGGCAAGCGATCAATCCGTTCTCGAACGAAGAGATCCCGATCTGGCTCGGCAACTTCGTGCTGCCGCAGTACGGGACGGGCGCGATCATGTCCGTGCCCGCGCACGATCAGCGCGACTTCGAGTTCGCGAAGCAGTACGGGCTGCCGATTCGAGTGGTCATCGCCGCGCCTGGTGTGGCGCCGCCGGCCTCGGCGGCGCTCTCCGAGGCCTTCAGCGCAAAGGATGACTCGGCGATCGTCGTCGACTCCGGCCTCATCACCGGCCTCACGCCGCCGAAGGCGATCGAGATGATCAGCGACGAGGTCGAGCGGCGCGGCATCGGCAGGAAATCCGTGCGCTACCGCCTGCGCGACTGGCTGATCTCACGACAGCGCTACTGGGGAGCGCCGATCCCGATGGTCTACTGCGATCGCGACGGCATCGTGCCGGTGCGCGATGAGGATCTGCCGGTGAAGCTGCCGCTCGACGTGCCGTTCACCGGCCGCGAGGGCAATCCGCTGGCGAAAGACGAGACCTTCGTGAATACGTCCTGTCCGAAGTGCGGCGGACCGGCGCGGCGCGAGACCGACACGATGGACACGTTCGTCGACTCGTCGTGGTATTACGCGCGCTTCATCTCCCCCCGGGACGACGCGAAGGTCTTCGACTCCAGGCTCGTCAATCGCTGGCTGCCGGTCGACCAGTACATCGGCGGCATCGAGCATGCGATTCTGCACCTGCTCTATGCACGCTTCATCTGCCGCACGATGTACGACATGAAGCTGGTGAGCTTCGAGGAGCCGTTCATGCGGCTCTTCAATCAGGGCATGATCACGAAGGAAGGCTATCGCGATCCCTCCGACAATCTGGCGTGGGTCGCGTTGAACGAAGTCGAGTGGCGCGGCGACGAACCGTACAAGCGCGGTACCGATCGCAAACTCACTGCCGAAGTCGGCAAGATGTCGAAGTCGCGGTTCAATGTCGTCCCGCCCGACGAGCTCATCGAACGCTACGGCGCTGACACGGAACGCGTGTACACGCTGTTCATCGCGCCGCCGGACAAGGAGGCGGCGTGGTCCGACGAGGGCGTCATCGGCGCCTACCGCTTCCTCGGCCGCGTGTGGGCGATGGGCGAGCGGTTGATATCCATGCAGAGCGCCGGCGAGGGCGCCGGCGCCCCATCGGAACAGATGGTCCGCAAGACGCATCAGACCATCGCGGCGGTCACTTCGCGCATCGAGAAGTTCGAGTTCAACACCGCGATCTCCGCGCTGATGGAGCTGTCGAACGCGATCGGCGAGTACCTCGGCGCCGGCGGCGGCCAGGCGGCGAAGCAGCCTTACACGACGCTTCTTCAACTCCTCCATCCGTTCGCTCCTCACATGACCGAAGAGCTCTGGTCGATGCTCGGCTATCGCGATTTCATCCTCGTGTCGAAATGGCCGGTGGCAGATCCCGCGCTCATGGCGGAAGATGTCGTCACGATCGTCGTGCAGGTGAACGGAAGACTTCGTGGACAGGTCGAGGTCGCGAATCCGCCGGAAGAGAAGGTCGTGCTCGAAGCGGTGCGCACGAACGATCGGATTCAACAGTGGGTCTCGGGAAAACAGGTCGTGAAGACGATCTATGTGCCGGGTAAACTCGTGAACGTGGTGGTCCGATGACAAGAGCCGCGATCGATCCGAGGAACGCCGCCGTCTCGGCGGCTGGTCCGCCGGCCTTCGGCCGGCGGCGGACCTCGTTGCTTCTCATGCTGCTCCTGAACGGCTGCGGGTACGCGCTCGTAGGGACCGGCACCGGGAACTTTCTCGATCCGAAGGTGAAGACGATCGAGGTGCCTGCGTTCGTCAACAAGACGACGCGCATCGAGCTGGAGCAGCGCGTCACGCAGGCCGTGGCCGACGAGCTCGTCTCGCGCGGCCGCCTGAAGCTCGTGACGGCGCCGAACGACGCGGATGTGATCCTGCGCGGCTCGATCGACAGCTTCGGCATTTTTCCGATCGCCGTGAACGCCCAGGCGCGCGCGACGCAATACCAGATCTCGATCACCGCCAGGATCGAGCTCCTCGATCATCGCAACGAGGACAAGGTGCTGTGGAAGAACGATCAGTACCGTTTCACGGAAAACTACGAAGTCGATGTGACCACCGGCGATACATTCGACCAGGAGAGCCGTGCCATTCGCGAGATCGCGGTCCGGTTCGCGCAGTCGCTCGTGGCGAATCTCCTGGAGGGTTTCTAGAACAGGTTGTGAACACCAGGGGGGTCGTTGATGAGACGCATCGCCCTCGCCATCACTCTTCTCCTCGCCGGGGCGCGACTCGCGGCGGAGACAGTGCCTCGCACGCTCGCCGTCGTCGTCACCGATTCCAGAGGCCAGCGCGTCAGCGGGTTGACCGCCGCCGATTTTCAGGTTCTCGAGAACGGGAAGCCGAAGGAGGTCCGGCGTTTCGCCGAGTCGACGGTCGAGATGGGGGGAGAGGTCCGCCGCAGCGTGGTCATCCTTTTCGACTCCTCCAGCCTCTCCCTGCCGTCGCGAAAGAAGAGCGTCAGCGCGATCCGCGCCGCCGCGGCGACGCTCATCCGGCCGCAGGATCGCGTCGCCATCGCCACGATCACGCCGACCGGCGGCATGCTCGAGGCGGCCGGATGGACGAACGATCTGAGCGCCGTCACCAAAGCGCTCGACCTCGTCGAGCGTGAGTCGCTTGCACCCGCGGCAATGTCCTCCGACCGCGCAGAGCAGGAGATTCGCCAACTGATCAACGACGATCGCGTCGGCGGGACGAGCTCGCAGATCACCTTCGAATCGCTGATGTCGCCGGCGCGGCAGCACGCCGAATTCGTGACGATGCAGACACTGCACATCCTCGAGGGCGTGGTCGACGCGATCGACTACTGCGGCACCGCTCCCGGCCGCAAAGCCGTTCTTCTCGTCGGGGCCGGACTGCCGAGCCGTCCCGGGTCCGCACTCTTCCAGATGCTGGAGAATGTTCGCGGCCAGGCGCTCAGCGGCCTCACCGGACCGGGCGTCCGCCGCGGCGCCGCGAGCTCGAGTCCGCTGGGCGAGGTGTCGCGGTACGACCTGACCTCGAACATCCGCACCGCCGGTCGCGCCGCGTTCGGCCGCGGCGTCGTCATCTATGCCATCGACCCTGAGGGCTGGAAGAGCGAATCGACGGTCGAGCGAAGCGAGGCCAGGGATGTCGGCATGGAGGGGACGTCGGCGATCGAGAAGCTCGCCGGCTATCAGCTCCTCGCCACCTCCTCCGGCGGTGCGGCGCTCCTCGGCGGATCGGCATCCGATGCGGTGGCGCAGATCGCCACCGATCTCCAGTCGCACTATGCGCTCACGATCGATCAGCTGGAGGCCGGCAACGCCGTCCCGCGCATCGAGGTGCGGACGAAGCCGGGCTATCGAACGCGCATCTGGTTCGAAGGTGGTGCGGCCACAAAGGAATCGCTCGTGGAGGAGGCGGTCGTCGCGAATCACCGCGGCGACGTCGCGTCGAATGATCTGCAGATCGCGCTGGCGAGCGATCCGCCGGTTGGCGACGGTCACGATCGCAAGGTGAAGCTGAAGGTCTTCATCCCGGTGAAATCGCTGACGCTGACGCGCGACGGCGCCGATTTCATCGGCGGCTTCGACGTCTACATCTCCACCGGAGATGCGAGCGGCAACGCGTCCGCGGTCAACCGGCAGAAGTACCAGATCCGCTGGCCCGCCGCGCAGCTCGAACAGATGAAGGAGAAGACGATCGGCTATGCAGTCGACATCGTGCTGATTCCGGGACGGACGCAGGTGTCGGTCGGCGTCGTCGATCAGCAGTCAAAGCAGACGGGCTTTGCGCGCGCGGTCATCGGCGGATGAAGTCCCCTTCGCGGCAGTTCACGGAGTTTCTGGCGAAGTACACCCCCGACATCGTCTCGCAGACGAAGCGCGCGTTGCCGAAGATCCGGGCCCTCATTCCGGGCAGCGTCACTTGCCGAAGCGGCTCGACGCTGACGCGAAGCGGAAGATGATCATCAAGTCGATCTCGAAGGAGCGGCGTCTGCGAAGGCCTCTGTCTCGCGGATGACGTCCGTCCAGAGGTGAAAACGTAGGCCGGGCTTCAGCCCGGCCAGCCGGGCTGAAGCCCGGCCTACGTCAGATCTGGGGACGCCCCCCAATCCACCGGATCCCTCGCTCACGCTCGGGATGAGAAGTGGCGTAACCGATACAATCCGCCATGCTCAATCGCCGCGACTTTCTCAAGGCCGCAGGCATCGCGGCGCTCGTCCCCGGCGCGTGCGTCACGCGTCCTGCCGCGACGCCGGCATCCGGCCAGTGGGTCAACGACATTCACTCGCAGCTCAATGCGACACGCGTGGCAGAGCTCTACACGCCGCGTTCGATCCACGAGTTGCATGAGGCGGTCCGCGCCAGCCGCCGGATGCCTGTCTGCATCGCCGGAGGGCGGCACGCGATGGGCGGGCAGCAGTTCGCGAGCGACGCCGTCATGCTCGACATGCGCGGCATGAATCACGTCCTCAGTTTCGATCGCGCCGCCGGAGTCGCGGAGATCGAGTGCGGCATCGAATGGCCGGAGCTGATCGCGTATCTTGTCGATGCGCAGAAGGGGACGTCGGGGCCGCAGTGGGGCATTGCGCAGAAACAGACCGGAGCGGACCGGCTGACGATCGGCGGCGCGATGGCATCGAACGTCCACGGCCGCGGCCTGCAGATGCGCCCGTTCATCAGCAACATCGAGTCGTTCATGCTCATCGGACCCGATGGTCGCGCGATCGAGTGCAGCCGCGCGCGGAATGCCGATCTCTTCTCGCTCGTCATCGGCGGCTACGGTCTGTTCGGCGTCGTGGCCTCGGCGCGGCTGCGGCTCGCGCCGCGCCGCAAGGTGCAGCGCGTCGTCGAAGTGCAGAACATCGAGACCGTGATGGATGCGTTCCGGAGACGCATCGATGACGGGTTTCTCTACGGCGACTTTCAGTTCTCGATCAACGAGAAATCGGACAACTTCCTGGACAGCGGCGTCTTCTCCTGCTACCGGCCGGTCAGCGACGACACGCCGATCTCCGCGGCACAATCGGAGCTCCATCCGGACGACTGGATCAAGCTGCTCTATCTCGCGCATGCGGACAAGGAGCAGGCCTACGAGCGCTACGTCGGTTACTACCTCTCCACTTCGGGGCAGATCTACTGGTCCGACGAGCACCAGCTCGGCTTCTATCCCGACAACTACCACCTCGTGCTCGATGCGAAGCTGCAGGCTGGGGCACCGGCGACGGAGATCATCACCGAGATCTACGTGCCCCGCGAACGGCTCGGCGATTTCATGATGGAAGCGCGCGAGGACCTGCGCCTGAACGACGTCAACGTCATCTACGGAACGGTGAGGCTGATCGAGCGCGACGACGAGTCGTTCCTGGCCTGGGCGAAACAGCCGTACGCGTGCGTGATCTTCAACCTGCACACGGAGCACACGCCGTCGGGGCTCGAGCATTCGGCGAGTGCGTTCCGGCGCCTCATCGACATGGCCATCCGCCGCGACGGCAGTTACTTCCTCACGTATCACCGCAACGCGCGCCGCGATCAGGTGGAGACGTGCTATCCGCAGTTCGTGGAGTTTCTGCGCGCGAAACGGCGCCACGATCCCGATGAGCGCTTTCAGAGCGAGTGGTACCGGCACTACAAGGCGATGTTCGCGACATGAAGGACGCGGCGAGCGCGACAGCGTTGCTGGTTGCGAGGGGCGTTGCGTTCCATTCGACCCACCCGCGGTTCCGGCACCTCGTGCCGGAAGAGGCCGGCGATCTGACGCGCAGGTTCGTCGCGGCGGCGGGATATCGCGTCCGGTCAGGAGCGTCGTTTCTCGATCGCGCGCTCAACGCGGTGCAGGAACGGGTCTCCGTTCCCGGAATCGCGCTGCACTACGTCCTGCGTAAACGGGCGATCGAAGAGCTGGTGCGTGCCGCGATCGCGGATGGCTACCGCCAGCTCGTGATCCTCGGCGCCGGACTCGACACGCTCGGATTGCGCCTCGCTCGGGAGCGAGCCGTGCGGACCGTGATCGAGATCGACCATCCGGCGACGCAGCGGATGAAGCGCGAGGTCGCTCGGGACGTGAGCCATCGTATCGAGCTCCTGCCCGTCGACTTCACCCGTGAGAGCCTCTCCTCGGCCCTGGGGCGATGTGCGGCCTACCGTGCGCACGAGCCGGCGGTGTTCGTTGCCGAGGCGGTGCTGCTGTATCTTGATGAGGCGGTTGTGCGCGAGGTGTTTGCGCAACTTCGCTCGCGCACGGAGAAAACGCGCCTGCTCTTCACGTTCTTCGAGCCGCGGTCGCGCGCAGGGATCAATTTTCAGAATGCGACGCGGTTCGCGGATCTGTGGCTGGAGCGCGTCGGAGAGCCGGCGCGGTGGGCGATCGCGCCGGAATCCGTGCGTGCGTTCGTCGAACAGCAGGGCTTCACGCTCGTCCATCTGTTACGCGATGCGGAGTATCAGAGACGGTGGGTCGATGCGTATGTGCCGCTCGCGCGCGGAGAGCACATCGCCGTCGCGGAGCGCATTCCGTGACGGTTGCGGAGCCGATGACGGCCGCGACCGACGGCATCCTCACGATTGCGGCGGCGTGGTTCGCATTCCGGCTGTGGCGTCTGCATGCCGGGCGCGCGTGGCCGCTGGCGTTTCTCTTCACGGCGATCGGCTCGCTCGCCGGCGGGACTTACCACGCGCTCGGCGGCGGCACGGCCATCTGGAAAGTCACGACGTTCGCGATCGGCCTGGCCGGCTTCTTCCTCCTCGTCGCCACGCGAGTGCCGGTGATCGTCGCGGTGGCGAAGTTCGTCGCGTACGCGACATGGATGGTCGCGCATGACGATTTCAAGTACGTGATCGCCGATTACGTTGCGACGCTGCTGATCATCGTCGTCATGCAGATCGTGGCCTGGTTTCGAACACGGGCGCCGGGCGCACCGTGGATCGCCGGCAGCGTCGCCGTCTCTGTCGTTGCGGCACTCGTGCAACAGTACGGGACGGACCTCCACCCGCAGTTCAACCACAACGACCTGTATCACGCGATCCAGCTCGTGGCGTTGTGGCTGCTCTATCGGGGAGGGAGGATCAGTAGCGCCGCCGTCTCGGCGGCTGGTCCGCCGGCCTCCGGCCGGCGTGGCGCCATTCACTGAACTTGCCGGCGGGACGCCGGCGCCACCCAGATCCCTCGCCGTCTACGCGGCTCGGGATGACGACGCGCTGTTGCGCGTCGTCACTTCGAGACGCGCTTCGCGGCGGCCGACAGGCGCGACTTGTAGCGGTCCGCGGTGTTGTCCTTGATCAGGCCCTTCTTCGCGGCCTTGTCGATCTCTGAGAACCCTTCTGCCAGCACCGCCTTGTCGGTGTTGCCGCCGGCGACAGCGCTGCGCGTCTTCTTCAGTGCCGAGCGGAGGCGCGATGCGCCGGCGCGGTTCCGCGCTTTCGCCTTTTCGGCCTGGCGGCGCTGCTTCTCCGCTGAACGGATGTTTGCCATGACTCTCTCCTTACCTTGTCTCGATGCCGAGTTGCTTCAGTCTCTGCCGCGCCAGTGTCGCTTCCTGCGTGTTGGGATGCTCGTGCACGACGTACTGGAGCTGCACCACCCCCTGGGCCTTCTCGCCCAGGCTGATGTACGCGTAGCCCTTCTTCAGCAGTGCTCCCGGCACTTTGTCGGACCGCGGGTACCTGGTGACGACGCTGTCAAACTGCTCGACTGCCTCGCGATATTTCTTCTGCGAGAACAGACTCTCCCCGATCCAGTAGGCCGCGTTGTCCGCGAGGTCCGAATTCGGGTTCCGGGCCAGAAATTCTCTGAAGCCGGCGACGGCCAGGTCGAAGTTGCCGCGCTGGTAGTCGCGGTACGCCGCCTGGTACGTCTGCATCGGATCTTCACCCGGCGTCGCCGGAGCGGTGACCGCCACTTCGGTGAGCGGCGGCTGCGTACCGGCCGGCGACGCTGCCGCCGTCGCCCGCGCCGCGGCGGTCTTCAGCTCATCGAGGTCGTGCTGCGCCTGCGTTACCTGCTGCACGAGGCGATCGACGCGATAGTTCGCCTGTTCGATCCCGCCCTGCGTGTTGTTGATCTTCTCCTCCATCTGATCGACTTTTGCGATCAGGGTGGCGCTCGACTTCAGCAGCGTCTGCGTCTGGTCTGCGATCTTCGTGTTGACGTTCTGAACCTCTTCCTTGCTGGACGCGGTCTGTTTGAGCTGTGCGACCTGCTCCTGCAGATCCGAGATCTGGCTCTTCAGCCTGTCCATGTCTGAGGAAGTGGCGCAGCCAGCCGCGAGCATCAGCGTCGCCGCGGCAGTGAGGCGGAGGATTCGCATGGACTATCTCCCCACGAGGACGATATGCGCGCGGCGGTTCTTCACCCACGCCGACTCGTCGTGACCGGGATCGAACGGCCGCTCTTCGCCGTAGCTGACCGTGCGGATGCGCGAGCCGTCGACACCGAGTGTGACGAGGTAGTCGCGGGCGATATTGGCGCGGTGATCACCGAGTGCGAGGTTGTACTGCTCAGTGCCCCGCTCGTCACAGTGGCCCTCGATCAGCACGTTGTAACCGGGATTCTGTTTGAGCCAGCTCGCCGACGTCGACAGTGCCGTCTGCGCGTCGGAGCTAAGCGCCGCTTCGTCGTATCCGAAGAATGCGTCCTGCAGGAAGCCCCGCTGCTGTACGACTCGATTCAGCTCCTCGATGTCCGCGGGAAGCGCTTCCACGGTCACCTTCGGCTCCGTCCCGACGGTGTCGGTCTTCACGAAATCCTCGGGCGGTTTGACCGTCGTGTCGATCGGTGGTGGCGGCGTCGACGCCGTCGACGTGACCGTCGGCGTCACGACCGGTGGCGGGGTCTTCTTCGTGCGGCACGCAGGCACGAGGGCGACGCCGATCAGAGCAAGCCCGCAGATGAATGCTTTCAGTACTTTATTCATTGTGTTTTCAACTCCTTCGGCCGGCGCGGATGATAACAGCAGCGCCGTTCCTCACT
>Ga0210377_10000375_pt1 | contig 42449 bp, 50 predicted proteins | sample PLM4_65_b1redo_FD_155480 | JGI IMG/M metagenome (GOLD analysis project Ga0210377, IMG submission 155480) | Groundwater sediment microbial communities from an aquifer in East River, Colorado, USA - PLM4_65_b1 redo | ecosystem: Environmental > Terrestrial > Soil > Riparian zone | place: USA: East...
TGCCGCATCGGGCTGAGGAAGGACAGCCATTGCAACCAGATAGGCATGGCGGAAACCGGCGTGATCGTCCCAGACAGGAACATCATTGGGAAGAGAACGAAGAACGTTATCAGCAGGGCTTGCATCTGATTGCGAGCATAGGTGGCAATCCAGATGCCAATTCCCACTGTCGCAAGGAAAGCCAGGGTAGACAATGCAATGAAGAGCGCAAGAGTCGTAATCGGATTGCCATGTGGCGCAACACCAAAGACGAAAAAGGAGAGCATGACTCCGATGAGCAGACCGCCTACCTCTAAAACGATCATCGGAATGACTTTCGCAAGGATGAGCTCTAGTGGAGTGATGGGTGTCACCATTAACTGCTCGAGCGTGCCAGACTCTTTCTCCCGCACAATCGCGGCAGATGCCAGCCGGATGCCGAGTAGCACTACCGCCAATGTGACCATGCTGACCATTCCATAGTGGATGTAGCGCAGTTCAGGCAAATACCAGGCGCGCACATTATTGACGATGCTTGGCAGTCCACTTAGAGATTTCCCCGAGGAATTCAACCGAGTGATTTCGATCTCTGAGGAATAACGGCGTACGATTTCATTCACATATCCCACGGAGAGCAGTGCCGCATTGGATTGGGCGCCATCGACCAATATCTGGATGTTCGCGGGCTTTCCTGCTGCTACATCCCGACCCAAGCCTGGTGGGATAACGATTCCAAGCAGGGCCTGGCCGGAATCGAGCAGGCGTTCGACTTCGGCTTCGTCAGTGGGATAAAAATCCAGGAAGAAATTACTGCTCTGCTGAAATCGTTCGATGAGGACGCGGCTGGCAGGCGAGTTGTCGCGGTCCAGCACCACTGTGGGGATGTGCCTGACCTCCATTGTGATCGCCCATCCGCATAGCAGAATTTCCGCGAAACTATAAATCACCAATACTACAATTGGAATATCCCGGAAGGTTTGAATGAATTCCTTGCGGATCAGGGCAAGTAAGCGCGTGGTCATAATTTATCCAATCCGTTTCTTGAAGCGCAGAGCCGAAAACAGAATCAGGACGGTTGCGTAAACAGCCATGAATGCCATAGCAGGCGCGACGCTAGAAAATCCCTCTCCTTTGAGGGCAAGCGCGCGTGAAATGTCGATGAAATAGCGGGCCGGGAAGATGTTGGCATACGCCTGCATGGGGGTGGGCATGGTATGGACAGGGAAAATAAAACCGCTGAATAACATTGAAGGCATGATAGTCAACACAATAGCCAATAACCCGGCTGTCACCTGGCTGCGTGTGAGCGTAGAAATCAATAGTCCAATCCCGACCGTGCAAAGAACATATAAGATGGAAGCAGCCAGGAAGAGCAAAATGCTGCCACGGAACGGCGCGCCAAACCAAAGAATGCCACCGGCGAACACGATGATCATCTCAAGGAAAGCAATTACAGCGTAAGGGATCAGCTTGCCTATGATGAGTTCCAGAGGGCGAATAGGAGAAACAAATACTTGTTGAATCGATCCACGCTCTTTCTCCCGCACAATGGCAAGAGCTGAAAGTAAAGGCGGCAATGCCATCAGGATCACACCGAATAGACCCGGAACAATGACGTTGACACTTTTCAGCCCGGGGTTATAGAGGACTCGCGATCGCACCCGTAGAGGAATGTACTGATCTAGCAATTGCCCGCTTCGGCCTTCAATAAATTCGGAGACAATCCTCCCGTTGTACGCCGCATTGATCGCCTCGATGTACGACTCTGCCACTTGCGCGGATGGTGTATAGGAACCATCCAGCAAAGTTTGGATTTGTGCCTGTCCGCCGTTGCTGATAGTGCGGGCAAACCCTGGAAGGATTATCAGTACCGCGTCGGCTGTATCGCGGTCGAGCATGTCTCCGGCCTGGGCATAGTCTCGTACACTGCCTGCCGAGTCAAAATAGCCAGAGCTAAAAAATGCCTGAATATATGTACGGCTAGTTGCAGTCTGATCAAAATCCATCACAGCCAATTGAATGTTGCGAACGTCGGTGTTGACGCCGTACGCAAACAGGAAGAGCATCACCAATGGCAGGACTAGCGCAATGCTGAGTGTGCAAGGGTCACGCAGGATTTCACGTGTTTCCTTGCGCAGGACGGAAAATAGTCGGGAATTCATACCTCATCCTCCCTCAGAATACGCGGCAGGAAACGTCCCGTGTGTTTCATATAAGCGCGAAAGGCGTCACCAAATTTTTCGATCAGTACTTCTTCCTCAGTGCCCACCTTCGCGGCAACGATGATCCAGTATGCCAACCCAATCAATGCGATGAACCAATTCGTTGATATAAGCCCGTAGGCAAGAGCGATCAGGGCAAATGCGGTATACATGGGGTGCCGTAACCACTGATACGGGCCATCCGTCACCAAGACCTGTTGTTCCTCCACTACTCCTGGTACGTTCCAATTCTTTCCAAGCGTTTGATGAGCCCAGCCAAGAAAAATAATACTGATGACACCCAGCCCAAGTCCAAGCCAACGGAGAATGCTGGCCAATTCGATTGCAGACCAATCTAACCAGTGCGGCGCAACCACATACACGATTGGAGCAATCACCCAAAGCCAGCCAATGAACCATAGCAGACGATGCCAGGTTTGATCAACGTGCTCTATCGAAATTTTTCTGGCCGCCTGTGGTAATCCGACCACTGCCCATCCGATAAAACGGAAGCGAACCAGCGCGAGCACCAGTATGAGTATGCCTAAACTGATTCGGAAAATAACTTCGCTGTTCATGCTATATTTCCTTGAGAGGTATTTTGCCTGCTCTCTTCCATTTCAATGAATGTTACAAACAAGTCTTCGAGTGAAAATGGGATCGGAGCAATATGCTGGGCAGGATGAGCTTCAGACGCCAGAGCGGTTTCGATGTCCCGCGTGAGGCGGTCCGTATCCTCGACCAAGACATGAACGCGGTCGCCAAACAGTCCCGCGCCGAGCACGCCGTCCATTTTTTTGACGCGTCGCAGCGCACGCAATGGTTCGGGACACGAGACTTCAAGCATCTGCCCCGCGCGCATATTAGACCGCAAACTCGCCGGGCTGCCGTGCGCGATCAGATGTCCGTTATAGATCAACCCCAACGTGTTGCAGTGCTCTGCTTCATCCATGTAATGAGTTGTGACAAAAACAGTCACACCGCGCGCCGAGAGGCCATAGATCAAATCCCAAAAGGTGCGACGTGATATCGGATCAACTCCCGATGTGGGTTCATCCAGAAAAAGAACGCTCGGATCATGCAGAATGGAACAACCGAGAGCGAGTCGTTGCTTCCAACCACCGGAGAGATCGCGCGTCATGGCGCGTTCGCGGCCTGTGAGTCCTGCCATTTCCAATGCCCAATGCTTGCGTGTCTCCAATCGCGAATTACTCAAGCCATATACACCCCCATAAAAATCAAGGTTTTCCTCCACAGTCAAATCGTTATAGAGCGAAAACTTCTGTGACATATAGCCGATCTCCGGCTTGATGGCCCTTTGCTGGGTTAACATGTCGCGACCTGCCACCATGCCCGTACCAGATGTGGGAGGCAGCAACCCACATAACATGCGGATGGTCGTTGTCTTGCCACTCCCGTTGGGACCCAGAAACCCGAAGATCTCGCCTTGCCTGACACGAAACGAAACTCGATCCACAGCCGTGAAGTCACCAAATTTTTTGGTCAGGTCAGAAACATGGACAGCAATATCGGGTGATGGACGATGAACCAACGACGATAGATCGTTGTTCATAGTCTGTGGCCCATCCTCCATGCTTTGTTTTTCCAGCATGTTGACAAACACATCCTCCAAACTAGCAGTGGTGTGCCGTACATCTGAGATTTGAATGTTCTGTTTGGATAGGTCGTCCTGCAATGCAGGCAAATCGTTGTTTGCATTTGTGACCAATAGATGCAATCGCTCACCAAAAACCTGGACATGGGATGCGCGCGGATGAACGCGTAAGCGATACAGAGCTTCGCGTTGTGGCTGTGCAAATAAATCGAGCATCTCGCCCCTCAAACTGGACCGGAGAGCGGCCGGTGTATCACAAGCGATGATCTCCCCTTTATGCATCAACGCGACGCGATGGAAGCGCTCCGCTTCATCCATGTAAGGGGTCGACACAAAAACGGTGATGCCCTGCTCGAGAAAATCATTGAGCAAAAGCCAAAAATCGCGGCGGCTGACTGGGTCCACACCTGTGGTTGGTTCATCAAGAAAAAGAACCTGTGGCGAATAGATCAAGGCGCAGGCAAGGGCGAGTTTCTTTTTCATCCCCCCGGATAAATGTTCGGCGCGGCGTTCGGCGGCATGGTCAAGATGAGTAAAACGTAGAAGATCTGCAATTCGTTGTTCACGTTCTTCAGGTGCAACTTGGTAGAGATCAGCAAAGAAGTCAAGATTTTCACGTACGCTCAGCGAACCGTACAAGGTGAAACCCTCAGACATATAGCCGATGCGCCCGCCAAGCCCATTAGGATTCTGGATCACATCCATACCCGCGACGGTTGCTTCTCCGCGTGTGGGCATCAGAATGCCACACAGCATTTGCATCGTTGTGGTCTTACCGGCCCCGTCAGGTCCCACCAGACCGAAGATTTCACCGCGACGGACTTCGAAGTCAATGCCGCGCACGGCTTCTACTTTCCTGACGCCGAAGCCATAAATCTTTGTCAAACCTTGAACAGAAATCATTGCATCATTCATATTCCTAGGGTAGCAGGGAAACATAGTTCCGACGAGCGCTAATTAGCGCAAAGACCATAGGTAAAACTACCTGAAAGAAAAGTCCGGCAAATGCTTGCCGGACTTGATCTACTTGCAAATCAAACTATTAGTGTACAGGCGTGGCTTTGTATGCCTTGATAAGCGGCGCTTTGCCGGAGGCAGTTTTCGGAATTTCAGATACATGCTCTATCTGGATATAAGGTGCTTGTGCACCTTCCTGCGTCAGCGAATTGCTGATCTGATTGACAAGCGCGTCATCCGTCAATCCATTGCGCGCGCCGGTGAGTAAAACAACCAAACCGTTATCCGCTTGTTGAATCACCTGCCATCCGCTTACAGGTACGATATCCATGATGCGATTAATCACGAGAGGACGAATTAGTACTTGGCCTCCAGAAGCCGCTGGCAAGGTCAGGCTATCCTCCACTCGTCCCTGAATACTTTCCAACACGGCAAATGGCAATCCACAGTTGTGAGGCTCTGCGCTGACTCGGACACTATCATTGATTTCGTAACGAATAAGCGGTTGCGTGCGGCTGAAGAGGGTTGTGACCAATATCTTGACGCCATATTCTCCTGGAGGTACAGGTCGATATTTTTCATCTACAATCTCGACGATAACCAAATCTTCCAAGAAGTGCATCTGTCGACAGGATTGGTGCTCGGCTGCGATACTTGCAGCTTCAGTCGCAACGTATTGATTGAAGGGCTCGATCCCCCAAGCTTCCTTGATTCGTTTTCTCGTTTGTGGTGTCAGAATTTCTGAAGCAGCATACACCACCTTGGGGTCGATACGCAGCCGGTGAGCAAGCTGTTCTTCAGCCAAAATACCTGACATCGATGCGTAAGAGACCACCACCTCCGGCTGCCATGTATTAAGTTCCTCGACAGTCTTTGATAAGGGCTGGCTCGCTGGTACACGTAAGGAGGGACGCCACCAACTTTTCACGGTCGCTGCCACCTGCGATGACATGTGCCAGGGACTGATCGAAGCCACTGTTGCCATTCGCTGACGCTTTGTAAGATTGATGCGGATTCCTGACCATTCCTGGCTGCGTGCAAAGGAAGCCAGCACCGAAGTCCATTCTGCATCGTCGAACAGAAAAAATCCGGGATGACCAGTACTGCCTGAAGTTGCATTGACCCAATAGCGATTCTTGTAGCGTTGACCCGCCTCTCCTTGCGAAGCGTAAGCGCGCACATCTTCCAAATGGAGTCTCCGATCCGTGACCAGTTCGTCAAAATGCTCCATCATCATGGCTTTGGTAAGCACTGGTAATTCGTGCAGTGGACGTTCGGTTAGACCTTTGTGGAACTTTTGGTAAAACGGGGATTTTTCATACGCATACTGGCGTAATTTGCGCAGCGCTTCTGTCTGGTATGACTCCAACTGCTGGTGTGTCCAATTTTCATGTTTGCGCAACTGTTCTAGGGTGTGTATTAGTTTGAGCATGATTTGTATATTCACAGCTATACTCCTTTCAATTTTTTCCTTGGCTTGAAGATAACATTGAGTCGGCTAAAGGACGAGCGCCAATCGGCGCAAGGGGATAAGTAAAATTACTTGGATTCACCCTGTATGTGCGCGTTCAACACTTATGCTAGCTTTCTGCTCCAAGCTCAATGGATGAAGTTTACTGGTAGTGAGGTAACGTAAATGACCGAATAGAACCCGCCGCAAGCCACGCCATTTCGATGATCATCCTACTGTTGGAACGATTCACTCCCAACCCCATTAGGCTGGTGTGGATGTCGTACTGGGATGCCTTGTGAAGGGTAGCTCCAGTGGTCTCCGGGCCGCTTCTTGATTTGGTATCGTTCGTGCATGCTATGCATGTTTGCCATCCTTCCCTGGTTGTTTTTCCTTGTAACATTTGAGACGTACGGTGCACATACTACGCGTTTTCTAGATAAACATCAATAATCAAGGCGCGGGATTTGTTCGGTTGTGAACGGTGTGATAGTTATAGCTTCTGCGTGGATTTTTCGATGGCAATCCGCCATTGCCGTCCAATAAGGGCTATGGTAAGTCCGCCAATGAGACTGAGAATAGAAATAGTCAGTGTTGCATCAAACCAGAATTCCAGTGGAAAGAGGCGAATGAGAGTATCAGAGTAAGAAAACAGCCATGATCCTGGCTCGAAGAAAAGTAGGTGGAATGTACTAAACCAAAACTGCCAAGCGAAGACTGCCAGCAAACCAACGAACACGATCATGCCGCAAGTCAAAAGGCCACCCCATTGGATCGCGGAGCGAAGCGCCCGCCTTTCCCTCTTCCTCCAAAGGTTCAATCCCGTTAAGAGGACAAGCATAAACGCGACCTGCCAGACTTGGAAAATGGATTGAAACACGGCACGAACATCAGCCATATGTGAGACCTCACGCGGATTGTAAACCGGCTCACCGTTCAAGATCTGATTTGAAAGTGCATCGTTCGGAAGATGAGCGCGCACATAATGAATATTCAATGATGCCAGCTCAAAACGCTGTTGTTGGGTGAAACCAAAAGGGTCGGGCGGAAAACTGGACTTATCGTATTCGAACACCAGATACTGGTCTGTCGCCAATAAACGTACTGCTGTAATGATAACCAGAATTGGTATAAGCAGAGTAATGAACAGTTTCAGGGTCTTGGTTGTTCGATTAGGCATAAAATCTTTCTAATAGGGAAATTGACTTGTTTCATAAAATTTGATAAGCCACAATCTTGAGTAAATTATCACGAGCATGCAGGAGTGGAATCAAGCGATGTAAACGCTGACACTGTACGGCCACAAGTACACGGCGTCCACTATCGCGTTGGACGGCATGGACAATATTCTCGACTAACTCTTGATTTTGCTTTTCCCATGAAGCCCGATCTTCGGGAGTCCAAAACATTTCGGTCAACCAGCAAACTGTGTGGCAGAATGCGCCGAACCATGGCCCATTGACGGTCTGCACATCGTTGGCATGAAGTTGACCCCAGCGCAGAAGCCTGCCAAAGGTCTGCACGAGGCGGCGCCTCCAGCCAGAGTCAGGTGTGAAATCTGTATATTGCTTGGGGGTGGGTGCCACGGGGATTAGGACAATGTCCATGGACGCAATCGTTGGCGCTAATGCCTCACGAACTTCCAGTGAAGCCTGCGAAAAGTCACCGCGTTCCCATCTTCTCTGGTAATTTCAGCACATAACAAGTCAGGAGAAACTTCCGCGATAATTTTTTGCAAGCAGTCAAGATCATAACTGATTGGCTGTTGATGAAGATCAGACATTGTTCCGAGAATTGCGAGATGGGTTCTAGGAGCGTTCATATTTTAAAAAGCATAATACCGAACTTGAATATGGCAAAGCGCAAAGACACTTGAAGGTATCAGGTAAAACTACCTGATTCTGACAGCCATCAACATGGCTTCGGTGCGTGAGTTCACGCCTAGCCTTGAATAGATATTCGCTAAGTGGCCTTCCACCGTGCGGACGCTGAGATAAAGCAGCGCTGCGATCATCTTGTTGCTCAAACCTTGGGCGAGTAATTCGAGAATTTCCCGTTCGCGCTCAGTGAGTATGTCGATGATGGATCTCTGAGATTCTGTTGGGACAGATGTTGATTGGCGCTTCTGTAGTATGGTAGTTGCCAGTGTGGGACTGAGATATTGTTCGCCGCGTGCAACTTGACGAATAGCGATGCCAAGAGAGGCCGGCGGTTCATCCTTGGACAAGAGGCCTGTTACCGTTTTGGGAAGAGAGTCATAATCTGCATCATCAGTTATCAGCAAAATGGCCGTATCAGACCTAACGGATGGCAATTCATCTGCTCCGGTACGGACCTCCCAAACCAAAACCTGCGGGGGTGGATTTTTCTCCAGAGGAACCATACGTAAGCCGGGCAGCTTGGCGATCAACGCCGCCAACCCGGCTCGGCCTAGTTCATGACCGCCCCCAACCGAGACTGTGATTTCGTTAAGTGTCATATTGTTTGCATTGCTTACCATAATCGCATTTGACTGAAGACAGGAGCGCCAAAGTGCGTATTTGGGAATACGCACTTTCGCCTATAATCAACCGCGAGAGGAAGTACCGATGGACAAGAATACACTAACCAATCTCATTGCGCAATATAAATCTGATCCAGAGTCTGTTTACAACACCTGGTTCGTAGGCGGAGAAGCGCGCATGAAGGCATTCCGCGCCATACGGCGTGGAGTGCGTGATACTGTGGATAGTATTGTTGCTGGAACATTTGGAAATGACTTCAAGGGTTCACCCTTGGAAGTTGTGCTAACTGCCATCACTGAACAGAAACAAGTCTTTGAAGGTGCAGCGCATCCGTTTTTCTGGAAACCTAAACTCCGTATCCCTGACATATATGAGAACGAAACCAATAAGCGCAAGTTTGCCGCGTTCCTGGAAGCCTGCCTGAATGCAACACGTGAAGAACAGCTGTTGGCAGAAATGAGCCGTCTTGCTGGAGCGCAGATTAAGGGGCTTGGCCCCGCAGCAGCAAACATTGTTTATTTTCTGCATCCGACCATCGTGCCACCTTTCAATACTGCGATGGTAAATGGCTTCAATGCACTTTTTCACGACAAAAAGAAATTAGGTTCGTGGGAGAGCTACTTGGAAATGCGTGAGGTTATCGTGCGGACGAATAATGATGTCCGGGATCAACTCTCGAAAGACCTCGGCGCGTTTGCGGGTCTGCTCTTTGAAATTGGCGCCGGACGATTGTTAGTAGATGGAAATGTGGAAGTCGTTTTGCAAACTGAGAAAGCAAAAGCCGAGAAAGCAGCCAAGGCTCGCCATGCAGATGTGCTGGCGGAAGAACAAGCTGAATCCGAACACACACAAATTCAATATCTTTTAATTAAGATCGGACGGGCGCTTAAATACAATGTATATGTAGCGCGCAATGACCGCCATCGTTCCTATGACGGTCAGGCGTTTGCCTTACTCACGATCCCCACATTGCCACCCGTGAATTGGCCACCAGAAGTAATGGATACCACGAGCCTCATTGATGTGATCTGGCTAAAGGCAGGTACAGGTGAAATAGTCAGTGCCTTTGAAATTGAGAAAAGCACCGCCATTTATTCCGGCATCTTGCGTATGGAAGATTTGGCCCGTTCCATTCCCGAATGTACCTGCCACTTTTATCTGGTTGCTCCGAACCGACGCGAAAAAGAGGTTATAGCGCAGTTGGCGCGTCCCGCTTTTCGGAACGACTTGACAGATATTGCGCTGGCCTTCATTCCCTTCGATAATCTACGCGACCATTGCGACGCGTTGTGCAAGTTCGGTGAAGACCACACTATTCTCAGAAAGATAGCGCATGGCGGTGCTTTGGTTTAGCTGGACCGTCTTATGAACGGTGAATGCCAACCTAATGGCAACCTCGGCCGCAGCGACCGTGATCGTAAAGAACACGAAGATTTGTCCTCCTATTTGTCCGTAAGCCTGACGCAAAAGGCCTTCAAATCTTGCCAAGTCGTTGGGTAGTGGAACGTACTTTTGCCTGGCTTGGACGTTATCGACGCTTAGCACGAGGCTACGAGCATCAGACTCTTTTCAGCGAGTCAATGGTTAATGTTGCCAGCATCCATCGCATGTTGAGGATGTTAACTTGTGAAATCTGAATTTCGAAACGCTCTTGAAGAGGTGTGCTTATACTAATGTTCCTGTTTCTCGAAAAGCGGCAGGAAACGAACCGCTAAGGTAAGGACGGTCAACGCGTAACCGATGACTAGGATGCCTATCCCCCACTCTATAAGTGCCGGAAAGTAGCTTCCAATCGGAAGTTCATAGGTTGTACCCGGTGAGTAGGACAATGGCACGAACAGCCCGCCGACTGTCACGTTCCAGCGGTGGATGATGATTCCCAACATCGCTGAAAACGCGCCCACCACAGCAGCGGCGGGATTCTTGTTGAAGCGCGGCACGAGGAACAGGATTGCCGGCACAAGGATTCCCAGAATCACTTCCCCAACCCAAAAGCTGAACGAATAAGGGGTTTGCTGTTGCAGGAGTGAAAACGCCGAATTTACACCGGATGTACTGCCGTAATAAGTCACCGCCGCCAGATCCCAGAATTTAATGTATCCATATGCCAGCAACCCCACACCACTAAAGCGGGTAATGATCCGCAGAACATCGTGCGGAACTGTGCGCTTGCCGAGTATCCATTCCACCACGTACGCCACAGCCACGGTTACAGCTGGTCCTGCCGCAATGGCAGACAATACGAACATAATAGGCATGCTTGGCTTGAACCAGATTGGGCGGGATTTGATCACGCCGTATGTGGCTCCCAGTGAGGATTGGTGCACGAGCGAGATTAACATACCCAACACTGCAAGGAACGGCGTGAACTTGTGCGGGAAATGTCCTAAAACACGGATCTTGGGCCAGCGGTCGAAGATCTTTGCTTCAACTATCACAGGGGCAAATTCGATGATCAGGACCATCAGATAGATCGTGATGGCCATGGTGACTTCCCACAACACCGAGTGGACGTTCCAGAACACCCAAGGATGCCAGAAACGATCTGGGCGCCCGATGTCCATCAACAACGTCACCATGGCAGATGAATAACCGGTAAATCCAACCAGCACAGCCAGCCGGATGATGGGCTGCAGCCGTTTGATGCCGAAGATGTATACGATCGCGGAAAGGGTGAACGCGCCCGCTCCCAATGCGATCGACGATAGGTCAATGGTGATCCACAATCCCCAGGGCACCGAATCGCTCAGGTTTGTGATGACCAGACCATCTATAAAGACCCTTATTGCCGAGTAAAAACCGATCGCCAATAAAACAGCCAGCAAGCCCAGCCAGATCAGGAAGGCAATGCCGAAGGGAAGGCGAAAGGGTTTTCGTGAAAATGTTGAAGTTGTCATTTCTAGATCCCTTCCTTTGGCGGTATATAGTACACGCTGGTTTCCGTTCCAAGTTCATCGCGCAGTCTTAAGGTCGGGTTTGAAGCGATGAGTTGGGAAATCGTGCTATCGGGGTCTTTCAAGCTCCCAAACGTGCGCGCTCCCACCGGGCAAATATTGACGCAGGCAGGTGTTGCCTCTCGGTCCACGCCGGGCATGAGTCCCTTTTCAAGTCCCGCATCAATGCGATGGATGCAAAATGTGCACTTTTCGACAACCCCTCGCGGGCGGCGCTCCACCTCGGGACTTCCCCACGCAGGCACGTATGAATTGTCGTCCTCGCTGCGCGCCTGCCAGTTGAACTGGCGCGCATCATACGGACATGCCACCTGACAATAGCGGCAACCGATACAGCGCTCATAGTCCATGACCACCAACCCGTCTTCGCGGTGATAAGTCGCATTGACCGGACAAACTTCCACACAAGGGGCGTTCTGGCAGTGCAGGCACGGACGGCTGAAGAAGAACGTTTGCCTGCCGGATGTCTTCTCGGGGACAACGATATTCCAGGGTTCATCCGCAAGAACATCATTTGTGGCTGTGCATGCGCGCGTGCAATACTCGCATCCAATACATAGATCGAGGCTAATCACCATGCCCCAATGATATTGCCCAGTTCGCTCACCATGACCGACAGACTCCTCGTCTTCCAATTGTCCCTGCTTCAACTGTCCAAACGGAGAAAGCGGGCCAGTGGTGAGCAAAGGCGCGGCAACAATGGACCCGACAGCCGCGGCGGCTAATTTGAGAACATCACCGCGTGTCAGTACGACCACGACCTTTTTCTTAGTTTTTTTCTTCTGTGTCGTCATTTTCTTCGACCTCCACAAAACGAATACGGCGACTGACCACCCAAGCCGCCAACGATCAGGCCACCAATGGATCCCTGGATCAGTTCTGTATAAGGCCGGACCGTGTTCTGCGCTTCCAAACTCTGGATCGCCTGTTCCTGCTGAACTAATTTATTAACTTTCGACACGCCCGGCATTTCTGGTTTACTCTAGCTGGGACACTCCACTAGTGGCAACCGCCGCGGTGCCCCGTGTGCTTATCCTGGGTCTGCAATAAACCACACGATAGGCCGGATTGCGCACGGGGCAATCCGTTTCCGTTACAGAGGTATGAGATTCCATAGTTACTCCTTGGAAAGCAATTCACTTCCAGAAATAAGTCTACAGGATCTACGAATGGAGTGTGAGAGGCGTTTAGCCTATTTTGAAATACGCTTTTTGGCGGATAACGCCAGTGAAGTAATACCTGAACGATAATATCAATTCCACCCTTCTGAAACTTTTGAATACGCAAAATTGCCTGTTGTACTAACACGCCTTTTAGCGCTTGTGAAATCAGGCACAGAATCAGATAATCCAGACAATGAAGCGCAGTTTTCCGATTGGGCTTATTGTTCTGGGAGCTTTGCTAAGCCTTGCGGCTCTTAGCTGGTTGTATTTTGGGAATGCAGCAGGTAATCCCGCAGTCATCCACCTACCCGACCAACTAGCCGGTTTGCAAAGATTAGACTATAAAACCGGCGCTCAAACGATGGCTGAATTTGAAAGCCTACATGGTAAGCAGTTCCCACTCACCTCAGGAGCAATCGGCATCTATGGCGACCAGCAGGTCACAGTGTGGGCAGCAGGTACATCTTCGGATTCCAATGCATTACAACTGGTGGAGGCCATGCGAGAGAGTATCGCTGAAGGAAATTCTCCATTCATGCCTCTGACTCAAACCAATAACGATAATCGATCGGTATACGTTCTCGAAGGTATGGGGCAAAAGCATTTTTACTTTCAATCCAAAAATCTGGTCGTCTGGGTGGCAGTTGACCCTGCCCTCGCTGACACCGTCATACAAGAAATCCTGGAGGCTTACCCATGAAAAAATCACATATGTTCATCATGATTCTCTGCTGTCTGATTCCAATCGTTGGACTGGCCGCAGTTTATCTCTTTAAAGTGCCGTTAAGCAACGTCCTCCTATACGGCATGCTTCTGCTTTGCCCGCTTTCTCATATCCTGATGATGAAATTCATGGGACATGACCATTCCTCGACGGAGTCTTATTCCGAGCACCAGCATCATTCGGCCATCGTACCTGCCCCCAATCGCGACAAGCAGCCATGAGTCAACCAACAGCAAACGAACAAGAAGAGCAATCGTCTCCAACTGCTAACCGCAAGAAAATCGGGAGCATCATCGCCTTTGCGTTCATCCTGGCACTTTTGGGATTGCTTGCATGGGGATTGAGAAAGGTCCAAGCCGGTCCACTCGGCACTGGAATGGCACCTGATTTCACCATCACAGGCTTCGATGGCAGGACTGTTACGTTGAGCAAGCTGCGTGGACAGGTAGTGATCGTCAATTTCTGGGCTTCCTGGTGTCCGCCCTGCCGTGAAGAAGCCGCGTATTTGGAAGAAACATGGCGCAAGTATGAGGGCGAGGGAGTCGTGTTTATCGGTGTGGATTGGGTGGATACCGAAAAAGAGGCGCTGGCTTACATTGATGAATTCGACATCACTTATATCAACGGGCCGGATATTGGTACACGCACCGCACAGGCTTATAACATCCAGGGCGTTCCAGAGACGTTCTTTGTGGCGAAGAACGGTGAACTGCGCGGCGTCCATATTGGTGCTCTGACGGCCCCTCAACTCGATGAAAAGATCGAAGAATTACTGGCAGAACAATATCCTTAGAAACCGGAGTATTCCATGCTTGCTGATATTGGTTTGATTTCCCTTACGATCGCTTTCCTCTTTAGCCTGTATGCGACCATCGTTTCTGCTTATGGCGGCTGGCGGGAACGGACAGTCTGGGTGGAGAGTGCACGTAATGCATCCCTGCTGGTATTTCCCCTGCTAACAATTCCTGTACTGGTCATTGTATATTCGCTTTATACATTTGATTTCTCGCTTGCATATGTTTACGATGTTTCGAGTCGCGCCATGTCCCCTTTCCTGCGTGTGACCGCCTTGTGGGGCGGTCAACAAGGTTCTGTACTTTTCTGGGCCTGGCTGATGGCTGGGTTCGTCACTATCGTCTTGCTGCGCAAATGGGACCGAGATCGCGAACTCATGCCCTGGGTCACCTTCGTTGCCATGCTGACCACAGCCTTCTTCGTTGGCGTCGTGCTCTTCATTACCAATCCATTTATGCGGCTCTGGCATGTTCCGGGTGCGCCTGAATTGACCCAAGCACTTTTCCAGCCAGCCAATGCGATGCCCTATTTCCCCGAAGATGGCAACGGATTGAATCCCCTGTTACGCCATTTCGGTATGATTGGTCACCCGCCAACTACCTACCTTGGTTTCACCGGGTTCGTGATTCCTTTTGCGTTTGCCATTGCCGCGTTGATTACGGGACAGTCACGTCGTGATGAGTGGATTCTTACCACCCGCCGCTGGACACTATTCGCATGGATCTTTCTCTCCATCGGCTTGGTGCTCGGTGGGCGCTGGGCATATGACGTGTTAGGTTGGGGAGGCTTCTGGGGCTGGGATCCGGTTGAGAATGCCATGCTGATGCCCTGGCTGACGGGAACCGCCTTTCTACATTCAGTGATGATGACCGAAAAGCGCGGCATGATGAAGAAGTGGAATATGGTACTGATCATTCTTACGTATTCACTTGCGCTTTTCGGCACATTCATCACCCGCACGGGCGTGATCAGTTCGGTGCACGCATTTGCCAAAACCGCCCTTGGCCCAGCCTTCTTTGCCTTCATTGGAATTACATTTCTCGGTTCACTGACAATTCTCTACCTGCGTTGGGATACACTGAAATCAGATCATTCCCTTGAAAGCTTTGTCTCGCGCGAAGCAGCATTTGTTCTGCAAAACATGCTTTTCCTGGCTGTCACATTTGCAGTGTTCTGGGGGACGGTATTTCCACTCATCAGCGAACTTGTTACTGGCACAAAGATCACTGTCGGTCCCCCTTACTTTCAACGTGTGACGGGTCCAATCTTCTTCGCCCTTGTCTTGTTGATGGGTGTTGCCCCGCTCTTTGCATGGCGCAAGCAAGCTGCACGTTCACCTGGGAAAGCAATCTGGATTCCGTTCGCAGCCTCACTGGGGTTTACAGCCATCTGGGGCTTCTCTCATCGGATACACCCCGCTTCCATCTTTGGACTATGGCTGGTTACCTTTACCCTGAGCGCGATCCTGGCTGAATTTTGGAAAGGCATCCAGGCCCGGCACGCAACGCGCGGCGAGAATTTCGTCACAGCCTTATTCAACTTGATAAGCCGCAACCATCGTCGCTATGGTGGTTACATCATCCATCTGGGTGTGGTGCTGATCGCAATGGGTGTGATCGGGGATGCGTATTTCAAGCAGGAAACTCAGGGTACTGTTTCTCAAGGTGAGATGTTGAGCGTCGGTGGCTACCAACTCGAGTTCCAGAAATTGCTCGGCTATCCCGGCTCAGATGGGCGTGAAATTGTGGAGGCAGTCCTGGGTCTCTCTCAAAATGGTCAGCCGATCCGGGTATTGAATCCACGTCGCGACTACTTCGTTGTTCAGGAACAGCCCGTTACTGTGCCGGGTGTTTATTCAACGCCGGGCGTAGATGTCTACGTCATGCTGGTTGGTTGGGATGATAACGGAACGAGTGCGACCTTCAAGATCTACGTCAACTCCCTGATCAACTGGGTATGGATCGGCGGCATTGTGATGATCCTGGGAACGATCATTGCAACCTGGAGTAACCCTGCCCATCGGGAAGCCACGTACGCGTTCAAGCCTGAAATCGTGATATCCCATCCCTGATAAGAAGGCAGTTATGCACAATTTAAACCGAAAACTCATATTGGTTCTACTTATCTTGCTGGCCAGTTTCCTGACCGTCACTGTGGTCTATGCCCAGGACGGGCAGCCCCCAACCGACAATGATGTCCTGCGGGTTGCCAAGCAACTTTATTGTCCGGTTTGTCCCAACACACCGCTGGATGTTTGTGAGACCAAGGCCTGCCTGGACTGGCGCGCACAAATCCGCGATCAACTGGCGCAAGGTTGGACGGACCAGCAGATCATTGATTATTTTGTCACCCAGTATGGCGAGCGTGTGCTGGCGGAACCACAACGCAAAGGGTTCACCTCTCTGGTTTGGTTTTTTCCTTTAATTGCAGTGCTGCTGGGAATAGGGATCGTATATGAGGTTTTGAAGAATTGGCGGGCAAAGAAGCCTGCACTGGCGACTTCGGCGCCGCTACCTCAGATCCCAGATGATATATTGAAAAAGATCGAACGCGAGATTCAAGAAATGGATTAACCAGGGAGTATTCATTATGGAAATTTCATCCATCCTGATTGGCTTGGTATTGTTTGTTGCTTCGCTTGCTTTTGTGAGCCTGCCCTTTCGACAGAAACAGCGCTCAAATCTGAAAGCACGCAAAGCAGATGGACATCATGAAGGAAGACGAGAGTCAGTTTTATCTGCATTGCGCCATCTCGATTTTGACTTCAAGACTGGCAAGGTCGGCGAAGAGGATTACACGTCTCTGCGAGCGCAATTAATGACTGAAGCTGCCAAGTATATCGAGCAGGAAAAGGAAGAAGAGGAAAAACTTGAAGCATTAATTCAGACGCGCCGCACAGCGCAACACATGGCTGCTAATTGTGATCACTGTGGTGCATTAATCGAAGTTGGTCAGCGTTTTTGCGCCAACTGTGGTTCAGCTGTCAACAAAGAATTATGCCCCTCGTGTGGAAAGAAGAATCAGGCGGGCGACCAATTCTGTTCGTCTTGCGGGAACAGGCTCGAGGTCAAGCTGGAAGCGGTTGGTCAGTAATGAAGAGAGTGGTTGCATATCTTGTCATCACATTATTCGCCGCATTCTCATCGTATGCTACGCGTCCAGCGTTGGCACAATCTGAGACTCCTCCCACGGGTCCAGTGGGCGAAGTACGCGGGAAGATAATCAATCGCAATAGCGGAAATGTGGTCGCTGAAAGCCTGGAAGTCATGTTGCATGTTTTGGACCAGGATTTTGTGGACCTCGACATGAAGCATGCTCAATCCAAGCCAGATGGCACATTCGTTTTTACCGATATCTCCTTTGACGCCAATCTGCAATTTACAGTGATGACAATTTACGATGGAGTGACCTATTCTTCGAATCCGGCGCCAACGGATATGAAATCCATGCAGGTGGCTGTTGATGTTCCGGTCTACGAAACCACAAACGATCTCACGAGCGTGCAAATCGATCAAATGCACGTTCTGTTTGATTTTGCCGAGGATGGACTGGAGATCAAGGAGATTTATGTGATCTCCAACACGAGCGAACGCACCGTAAAGGATGTTTACAAATTGGAGGCAGATAGAGCCGCCACGCTAAAGTTCCCTTTGCAAGAGGATGCTGACTATATTTTTTTCAAGCCCGATGATCAGGATCGATTTGTCAAGTTCAATGGAGGTTTTGCCGACACCTATCCAATCCTGCCTGTAACTGGATCATCGCAACTCATGGTCATTTATCTGGTCCCGTATGATGGTGAGAGGGAATATACATATAGCGCGCCCTTGAATGTTGTCAGGATGAATTTCCTTTTGCCAGAACAGGCAAATGTATCCTTGCAGGGGTTCGGTCTCACCGGACCAGAATCAGTGACACTTCAAAACGGTGAATCGTATGAGGTGTACTCATACTCCGGTTTGAACGCGGGGCAAACGTTGAGTATTTCCATCGGCGGGAAAGTCGGGACCGAATCCAGTAAGAACAGCAACACCAGGAACTCAATTGCCATTGGCACAACGTTTTTAGGGTTTGCAATCATAGGCCTTGGCGTTTGGTGGTGGCGCAAATCTGAAAATACCCGGAATGCTGACAATGATATTCATTCCAACGAGGCAACACTGGACGGACTGATCCTCGAGATCGCAGAGCTGGACGAAGAATATGAAAAGGGCAGTCTCAGTTCGGAGGCACACCAACACCTGCGGCAGAATCTGATGCGCAAAGCGAAACGTCTGTTATAGTTGACGCGATTGGAGGTTGGTTGGCGATGAAAAAAACCAGGTACATCCTGTTCTTTCTGTTTGTTTTTCTAATAGGGATTCCCGTCATTTACAATCTGCCCCCGGTCCAGGAACGGGTAGGCTGGAGGGCTGCTGAATTGCTTGCGCGTTTCAAATATGCCCTCTCGCCTCCTGAGGAGACCATCTTTGTTCCCAGGGAAAAAGATATATGGGCAACCCCAATGGTATCACCTCAAACTTTATCGCCAGTTCCGCGTTCAATCACCGGTACCAAAATTCCCTCTACCGAACAACCTGGCCTTCCCCTCATCCCTACTGTCACAACGAAGCCGATCCCAACAAGTATACAACTTGATGGGTTTCAACATGAATACCAGACCTGGAACAACTGCGGTCCTGCCACCTTGGGGATAGCCCTTTCCTTTTGGGGTTGGGAGGGTGATCAGCGTCCCATTGCCGCCTTCACCAAACCCAACTCACGCGATAAAAATGTCATGCCCTACGAACTCGCGGCTTACGTCGAGGTAGAGACCGAACTTGAGCTTGTATATCGAGTGGCTGGCGAAACCGAACTGCTCAAGCGTTTATTGGCCGCTGGGTTTCCGGTCATTATCGAAAAGGGTTTCGAGGGGCGCGACTTCGACGGCTGGATGGGGCACTACATACTGGTGACCGGTTACAGCGATCGAGAGCAAACCATTACATTTCAAGATTCCTATTATGGACCAGATCAAGACCTGGATTATGCAGACTTGGAATCATACTGGCGAGCATTTAATTTCACCTATCTCGTGGTTTATCCATTGGAACGCCAGGACGAAGTAGCAACAATTTTAGCTTCCCAATTTGATGAAGAATACAACAACCACTACGCCGCTCAAAAGGCGTCTGATGAAATCTATGTACTAACCGGTCGAGACCAATTTTTCGCGTGGTTCAACCGCGGCACTAATCTGGTGCGATTGCAGGATTACGATGGCGCAGCCGCGGCTTACGATGAGGCTTTTGCCATTTATCCCGACATCCCCGCGAAGGAAAGACCCTGGCGCATGATGTGGTACCAGACCGGACCATATTGGGCTTATTACTATACCGGACGTTATCAGGATGTGATCAAGCTGACCACAACAACGCTTAACGCAATGAGCGAACCGGTTTTGGAGGAAAGTTATTATTGGCGTGCTCTGGCTCGAGAAGGATTAGGAGACACTAAGAGTGCAATCAAGGACCTCCGGTCCGCATTGAAGTTTCATCCCGGTTTCAAGCCAGCACTTACACAACTTAAGCAACCGGGGAGTGCACCATAAAAGGGCTTTTCCCGAAACCCAACACCAACTGATAGTATCTCGGCGTCCAGCGAGAAAATCAAAAACCGGCAAAGACTGTTGGATTAAATAAAACAGGAGGAGGAAAGCAGATTACCTGCCATCCTCCTCATTTGCTCAAAACGCGCTTAGCGCTTCAACCCAGATCGCTTAGCATCTGTTGATATTGATCGCGGGTAATCTCACCGCGCGCATAACGCACCTGCAAGGTCTCACGCGGGGATTGACTGCTGGAATTCTGATTCGAGCTGGTCGAGCTGGCTGAAAAGCGTTTGATTGCCCACACGACCAGAACAATGATTCCAACGACGATCACAATGTTGATGACCAGGCCAATCAAGCCGAAGCCACCCATCATTCCATAACCCATCATGGTTATTTCTCCTTTCTTTTGTTGATGTTTATTCAACCGTGAATACAAACTGATTTATGCCTGTATGTTATCAGGCGATGATGAAATCCCATTCAAGTCATTGTAAAGATTTGAATAAGAAAGGGCCTCATTTTGTTCGCGCTGTCATTGCTTGTCCAGGAAATTTTTTCAAGGCTACAAAACGTCGCCGCGCCAGCGATACCACAGCCAACCAAGTGGAATACCCATCAAACCGCCGATCACCCCGGAAAACCAATGATACGGGTGAGGATAAGCATCCAATCCAATTCTGGCGATCAAGTAACTTACCAGTGCAAGACCGATTATCCAGAAATAAACTACGGCCGGCCATTCTTTGCGCCGCTCAACTTCGTGGACTGAGGAATGTTTGGTGACGTTTATTCTGCTCATGCTTCTTCTCCAAAATAGTATGAATGATGCCTCTCTTTATCAAGCAGACGAGACAACCATGACGAGTGTTCCCTTGCCTGGCTGATACAGATACGGCGTCTCTGGTGGGACCTCGGGCCTGGTCCAGCGATAAATGAATTTTGCGTCACTCGGAGCTAAGTTCACACATCCGTGACTGCGCGGTCGCCCGTAATCGTTATGCCAGTATGTGCCGTGGAAACCGGCGCCGGTCCCGGTAAAGAAGGATACCCAGGGGACACCAGGCAAATCATAAATATTGGCAACCGCATCACCTTGATTGGTCATATGAATGCTCGGACCTTTATGAAAAGTACTGAACTCGCCCAAGGGAGTGGTTGTTCCTTTAGCGCCACTGGAACAACGCACCGCCAGCACAGGTTTTTCGCCTTCAAAGGCAGTCACGAACTGGTTTGCCAGGTCAACATAAATATATTTATTTTCTTCCGGTACCTCGGGCGAGAGCAGGCTAAGTTCATTGGACCGAATCACGCGCATTTCGTGTGCTGGCACATACAGCGATTCTTTTATTTGACGATCATAAATCTTATACCAAATGCTCTTTTCATTCCGATTCACAACCACATTGGTGATCCAGTGCGTGGATGAATAATAGATGCGGTGGCTGCGATCTGCGAGAATGCTCACGTCACGCCGAGTATCACAAAATGGGACCACGATCTCCCCCAGCACGCCGGCTTCGGGGATGTAAAATACCGGCCTTTGATGGAGCGTCATGACCGGCTGAACCCAGCCAGAGTAGGTGTAACCTTCGTTGCTAATAAAATACCATTTTGAATTGAATGGATTGCCATAGCCTTTGTCACCATCAGTTTCACCGCTAATATTTACGATCACATCGCGGCCAAAGATATCTATTTTCTTTGCGTTGAAGAATGGTTCGCTATAAAGATTGATTCCGCTCAGCGTGATGCGTCCTTGTTTGGGAGTTTCGGCCGCAAAGACACGATCAAGGCGGAGGTCTGCTAGAAACAATCCCAGCAGGCCGGCACTTGAAAGCTTCAGAAAATCGCGGCGTGAAAAGGGCAAATCCATAATTCGAATCTAAAAGGGAGTCAGTCTTTTAGCCAGCCATCATTGCAACTTTCCGTGAAGTTGTTTCTTGACTCGTGAAATAACGATCGGCATTGAGACGATCAGGGTGAGCAATCCAACCCAAATTGTGCCTCCAATTCGTGCAACCAGTGGATAATCTCCGGTCAAGGTGGCCGCCAGAAAAAAGAGCAGGGCCACGCCGATGGAAATCGGCAGATAAATCAATACACTCTTCTGCGTCACTTCTTTCTCAATCATTTCATGTTTCATAGTAACCTCGTTGTTGTCAATCATTTCCAATCGATGCAGTCGCAGGGCGCAATTCTGCTTTGCCGCTGCCTTGCTCGGGCTTATGTCCGCGTCCGACAGATGGCTTGAAGCCTTTCAACAACAAGGTGTTGAGTGTCACTGAGATGGAACTGACCGCCATCATCAAGCCAGCCAGTTCGGGGCTGATGACGACCGAGGCGAAGGTATAGAACAAGCCTGCACCCAGTGGAATCCCTAGTGTGTTATAGAAGAAAGCCCAGAACAGGTTCTGCTTGACCTTGCGCATCGTTGCTTTGGCCACTTCCAGTGCTACAACCACATCGCGGATGTCATCTTTGATCAAAATGATATCGCCCGTTTCCTTCGCTACATCCGTTCCAGATCCAATCGCCATACCTACTTCAGCTTGTGCCAGCGCTGGCGCATCGTTAACACCATCGCCAACCATCGCAACTTTTTTGCCTTGCGCCTGGAGTTTCTTGACTTCCTCCGCTTTATCCTGCGGCAGGACTTCCGCCAGCACACGGTCAATACCAACCTTACGGGCGATGGCTTCCGCAGTGCGCCGGTTATCACCAGTGATCATGGCTACTTCCAGACCCAATTTATGCAAATGATGAACTGCCTCGACGGAATATTCCTTGAGCGTATCCGCTACCGCGATCAAGCCAGCCGCCCTTCCATTCAGAGCAACGAACATAACTGTCTTGCCGTCAGCTTCCAACGCTCCTGCTTGGGAAATCAACGCCGAGAAGTCCGCGCCGCGTTCCTTCATCAGCTTGCGGTTGCCCAGCAGGATTTCAGAACCTTCCGCTTTTGCTTCCACGCCGTGGCCGGGAATGGAGTTGAATGACTCGGGTTCCACAAGCTTCAGGCCTCGCTCATTCGCGCCGCGCACAATCGCTTCTCCAAGGGGATGTTCGGAGTTTTTCTCAGCAATGGCAGCCATACGTAGAACTGATTCAATCTGCAGATCTGCGATTGCAATGTGAGAGCCCTCCCGTTTCCACTCATAGCCTGGAATCACATCTGTCACCGAGGGCCCGCCCTTTGTCAGTGTGCCAGTCTTGTCGAACACAATCATTTGTAACTTGCTGGTGTTCTCAATGGCTTCTGCGCTTTTGAACAGCACACCAAATTCTGCGCCCTTGCCGGTACCAGCCATCATTGCGCTGGGCGTCGCTAATCCAACCGCACAGGGGCAGGAGATAACCAATACAGTCACGCTCAGCAGTAACGAGAACCCAAACACGCCGATCTCGCCAAGTTTATATGGCGACATAATGAAACTGGAATTTGGATCAAAGAACACCTGGTACCCAAAGAAGAACCAGAAGAGAAACACAACCACAGCCAGCAGGTGCACGCCCAGGATGAAATGCCCGGCAACCCAGTCAGCCAGTTTCTGAATTGGGGCTTTGCTGCCTTGCGCATCCTCCACCAGTTTGATGATTTGCGCCAGTGCAGTCTCTTTTCCCACGCGTGTTGCTTTGAATTTGAAGGCGCCAGTCTTGTTGATGGTCCCTCCGATGACCGCATCACCCGTCTTCTTTTCGACAGGCAGGCTTTCGCCGGTCAACATGGATTCATCCACTGCAGAATAGCCTTCAATCACTTCGCCATCCACTGCAATGGATTCACCGGGACGCACCAGAATTAAATCTTTGATTTCAACCTCTTCGGCAGGAATTTCTTCCTCTTGACCCTTCCTTATCACGCGTGCGATTTTCGGTTGCAACTTCATCAATTTGCGGATCGCTTCAGACGTGCGGCCGCGCGTCAATGCCTCCAGCCAGCGACCCAGAATGATGAATCCGGTCAGCAATGCCGCGCTTTCAAAGAAGGTCGCGCCTTCACCGCCGAAGCCGGCTTTCGGGAACAGTGTGTTGATCAGGGCGATCCCATAAGCCGCCCCGATGCCTGTGGCATAGAGTAGATTCATATCAGTGACTCCATGCTTAAGTCCGCGCCAGGAGTTGGAGAAGAACTGCCGCCCAGGTCCAAAGACAATCGGTGTGGTTAGCAAACCGATGACCCATTTATATGATAGAAATTCGGGGACAATGGCCTTGAATGGACCGAGCATATCGTAGAACGTGCCGATCATGACGATCAAGCCGATTGTCCCGGCGATGACCAGGTTGCGGCCTTGACGCTTTATCTCTTCCTCACGAGTCTGACGTTCGCGGTCAAGCGCATCCGCACCTTCACTGCGTTCCTGCGCTTCGTATCCAACTTCGCGCACGGCGCGTTTCATCGTAGAAGTAGAGACCACGCCAGGGACATAAACCACATGAGCAGTGCCCAGCCCAAGAATTACAACAGTGTCCTGCACACCGCGGAGCTCTTTGAGTGCACTCTCCACATGATCCACGCAGGAGGCGCAGGTCATGCCACGCACATCTAGGGTCAGTTCAGCGGTTGTGATGGCATATCCAACATCTTCAACAGCACGCCGCATATCATCCAGTTTGACGCGTTGCGGGTCATAGGAAAGATTCGCTTTATTTGTTGCCAGGTTGACAACGACATTGGAAACACCCGGCAATTCCTTGAGCGTGCCTTCGACATGCGACACGCACGAAGCGCATGTCATACCCGATATGGGCAAGGTCAAATCTGATAGTGCTTCAGTCATGGAAAACCTCATTTTGGTGATTGGATCATTTCATAAGAATCGTATACAGCGACTGGAGCCTTTTCAACTCGGTGCTGCGTTGCGTCACGGACGGACTTTCCAGAATGATGGTCTGGCTGGATTGAGCCTGGCAGAGAATTATTCTTGCGCCCACCGCGCGTAGGGCGGCGTCCACCGCGGTAAGTTGATAGAGCACTTGCTCACAGGGTTCGTCGTCTTCCGCCATTTTGATCACCGCATCCAAATGCCCTGCCGCGCAATGTAAACGGCGGACGATGTCAGATTGTTGATCGGGTTTCATAAGTCGCCTCACTGGGTGGTAGCGCATTGGGGATGCGCGGGGTCAGGGCGCGTCGGACTAACGCCTCCAGATGCTGGTTGGTACGTTGCCCCGTCGGATTCGCCAGCGACAGCCAGGTTCTGCCGTCCTGTCCGTGGATGACCAACGTAACAGGACCATCCTTCTTCTGATAAATAAGAAGGACAACCATCTGGCAATTACAGTCATCCGTTCCGTGGTGTGGGCAGGGGCAGTCGGAATGAGCGAGGCGAGCCACATGCAAGTCGAATGTTTGCACGACGCGAAAACCAGCACCGGTCAGCCGTTGATGGACCCAATCTTGAACCTGTTCACAGGTCTGATCGAGAGCTAAAAAGGGAAGTAAAGCACTCATTGCATATTTCCTGTTGTGACCAGTATAGATGGATGGCTTCCAAAACCACAGCGCTAAATCCCCCGTTCACCGATAGGCATTTTCGCTTATGCCTTGAAGCCTGCGTGGAGTTCCGTTCCCGAAATAAAACGGTGAGCTGCCTCAAGAGGAAGCCCACCGGATGATCATGTGTTGACACAATGTATGAAAACAGCCGCATACCAGTAAGGAGACGATGGGCCATGCTACACCGTCGCGAGGATCAGCAACCCCATGATCACCACACCGCCACCCAAGGCCAGCCGCACCCATTCTTTGTGATGAAGATTCCAATGCGCCAGACGATTCAACGTCGGACGGGCAGAAGCGGCGATGAGAATAACAACCAACGGCAGGATAAAGATTAGATTGTAAAGCACAAGGTAGCTATAGCCTACTAAGGCCGAGGGCTGGAGGGCCAGCAGACTCAATACACCGAGATAGACTGCGCCACTGCACGGCACAGTGCATAAACCGATCAGGAAACCGCCCAAAATCAGGGCAGGAACGGTGGCCTTTTTCGCCATCTGCCGCGCGGTTGTTCCAATTTGAGGCGGGGCTTGCAGTCGCCAACCTAAGTCGGGCAGGAAGAAATCCTTGAGCATCCATAAACCAAATAAGATCGCAGCCAGCGCGCCAATGCGAGCCGGGAGATGTTGACGCGTAAAGAAATCCAGTGTCGTGAGCAGGCCAACACCCAGGGCAAGATAGGTCAGGAACACGGCGGCGATGTAAATACCTCCCTGGCCAAGCAACCGCGCTCGAATGGTGTTAATACTTTGCCCACCCGCCTGCAAGGTCGCCAGCATGGATGTAATGAAAAGCAGTAAAACGGTAAACGCGCACGGATTGATACCGTCTATAGCCGCGGCTACGATGACGGTAGGCAGGGTGATTTTTGGAAGGTACATTTTCATCGCTTCGGTCGGCGCATTTGGATGCCATAAACCCGTCAATGCGATCGCGCCCAAAGCCACGACTGCCAATCCAGAAAGAATGATGAGTCGGCGAAGTTGTGATGTGGTTGCCATGCGTTGCTATCCTTCGACGATGACCTGACCGTTCATGGTGGGATTGGCTTTCCCGCCGCAACAGATGTCACAATAGAAGATGTAGGAGCCTGCTTTATCGGGCGTGAAAGTAACTGTGTTTGAACTTTCGGGTTGGGCGATCACATCCACTCCAAGCTCATCCACAGCCCATTGATGTTTTCCTCCGCCATCGGTATGATGTGAGTTATCGATGCTGGTCAGGCGGATGGTCACAGGCTGGCCGACCTTGACACGAATTTCCTTTTTATCGAATCCACTCATGGAGGCTTCCAAGTCAATCACGTTACCGGCCATCGGCTCAGGCGCTGGACGGAAGAAAGCGGTCTTCAAATAGTAGCCAGCCAGTCCCAATACACCGATAACGATTATCGCAAAGATTGCTGAACGAACACGACTTTGCCTGATCTGAGTCTCCCTGCGAATTTGTCGGGCTGTTTTTTTCATTCTGTTTAATCCTTCTGCAATTTTGGATTCATTTATTCTGCCGCAACTAGTTCTGCGCGATATTTGTGGCGGCCATCATTTCCCGCAGCGGAGATTGCCTCGACCATCTGATGGGCTGAAATCTTTTCCTGGTTGTAACTGACCTCAGCCAGGGCCATGTTCAGATACACATCCGCGCCATACACGCCGTCCAGCGCAAGCAGGCTGTTACGGACGCGTGTGGCGCAGTTCTCACAACCCATGCCCCAGACAACCAGGGTGGCTGTGTCTGCTTTTTGAATCTGATCTACCAAAACAGTGCCTTTGTAGATTGGTTCAACGTAACAATTCTCGTCCATGTTTTTTCCTTAAGTTGTTTTTCTGCTAAATGTACGCGGCATCCATATCAGCCAGGCAAGGCCGATGACAAACCCAAAGACAGCCACAATCTGTGACTGCGTCAAACCTAAGGCCAGGATGCGATAGGAACTGGTAAACGCCAGGAAGAAACGCTCGAGGCTGTATAGGACTAGGTAGACCAAGAACAACCGCCCGCCCGTCCAATTGCGTTTGCGCAATTGCCAAAGCACAGCAAAGATCGCGAGGTTAACTATGATTTCATAAACGGGCATTGGCGTGTAATACACGCCAAGGTTTGGAACCATTGCATTGGGACTGGTGTATGCGAAACCGAAAGGCCCACTGGTTGGTTTGCCCATCGCATCGCCGGTAATTACACACGCAATACGGCCAATCGCTTGTGCGAGAACCAATCCAGGAGCCGCGGCGTCCAGTAATTTGGGAAAACGCCAACCGCGCCTCCGGGCAACCAGAGCACCTGCTATCAAACCACCGACGAGCGCCCCCCAGATCGCCAGCCCGCCCTCCCAGATGTAAAGCGCGCGGATGGGATTCGTTGCATATTCATCTGCCCAGTGATCAAGCACGTGGAATAAGCGCGCCCCCATCAATCCACCGATGATGATCCAGATAGCGGCATCGTAGATATCATCCTTTTTGAAACCTTTGCGTTCAGCTTCACGGGCCGTCAGCCAAATACCAATCCCGATAGCGATCAGGAGGATCAGACTATACCAGCGCACGGCGAAGTGACCGATGTTGAAGATGATAGGATCAATAGTGATTGTAAGCATGGATTATCTTTAACCTCACGAATGAAATATTTTCCAGGAGCACATGCCCCAACAAGCGACAAGAATGGAGATCAACAGAACTGCCGCAACCAGCAGGCTGATGCTCAACCCGAAGAGGGGTAGGACCAACAGACCCACTAAAGGCAGGGTGCACATCCAAATAAGGATGGCAAGCACCATATCATCAAAATAGCGGGAAATTCGATACCACACGGAAGATCTCTTGGACTGCAAAATCATACCTATTCTACAACTATGATTTCGTGGGCTTAAGCGCCGTTTATCGCATTCTTTGATAAGCATTCTTGCTTATATAAATCATCAGGCTCTGGTCATATCCAGAGCCTGATGGAGGCATGTTAGATTTCGATGAACAAACTTTCTCTGGTATTATTTTGGATGGATTAGATTTTTCCTTTTTATGGAATCCAATTTGACAATACATTCACAAGCAAATCAGGGTTTGCAGGGTCATTCGTTTTGAGATGAACCCCGAAGTTGTGCGGACCGTCCATGCCTTCGTGCATCATGAAGACACTGGATTCCACTATCGTGCTTTCACCAGGCTTGAGTACCATCGAACCGATGGTTAATTGAGGAGGTCAGCACCCCTCCAGAACTTCAATATATGGTTCTTCCTTGAATCGTAAAGTGCCCTCGCCTGTATTCGTGACTTTAATGGCAAAAGTTTTATTGACGCCAAATTTCACATCGCCATAATCGATCTTTTGCTGATCCACTGCAATAGATGGCGTACCACCTCCATCACCATTCTGCCTGGCGAAAAGAAACGCGGCAATAACCACCAGGATTCCTCCAAGCGCAAACAGGAGCCAGGGGAAATTCTTCTTTTTCTGTTTTGGTCTTTTATGCTTTTTGCTCATAGAACCTCCTACTTGTGATATTCAAACTGGAACGAATAGATGTATGCGATCAGGTCCCAGATTTGTTCCTCGGCAAAGATCGCTCCCCACATAGGCATGCCGGTGCCCATGCCGCCGCGCAGGATCTTTCCTTGTAACAGTGCAGGGCTCGCACCCAGAATTCGAGTTGGATTAGAAAAGTTTGCCGGTGTCTGCATCTTCATATCTTGTGCGCCTGCCATTGTCTGTGCAGACGAGTCGCCAGCAGCTTTCAGGTCATCGGCAAAGACCCCATCACCGGCGCCATTCTCTCCGTGACAGGCGGCACAGTTTTGGGTGTAGCGTTGCCTTCCGTTGGCAAGAGATTCTTTTGTTGTATTGGATCGCCAAAGGTAGGCGACCACATCCCAACGTTGTGCTTCGGTGAGTGAGGTATTGGATAAATCAATGAATGCTTGATAGGGTGAATGGGAGCGGTAGTATTCGGCTGATAGATCAAGCGGTAATTCGGTTGCCAACCCTTGTCCACGGATGGCAGACGGCTGATCGTTTGGAACGGATGGCGCATCGTGTGGCGCGTCAATGTCAAGGTTGAGGGAAACGTATAAGGGAGCAGAAGCAGGCTGAGGTTCCGAGTTTGAACCGTTGACTTCGATCGTGCCGCGCATCCGCCAGTGATTGAGTCCGCACCAGCGTGTGCAGTAAAACGTGTAAATCCCGGGCTTGTCAAAAGTTAAAGTGACTTGTGTGACTTTACCTGGCTCAACATCCACCGCATCCACGTCCATTTGGCCGATGGCAAAGCCGTGCATGACATCATCGGAGGTAAGTTTCAAATGGAGAGGCTTTCCAACTTCCACTCGAAGGATATCGGGATTCCAACCTCCATTCTCTGACATCTGAGCATGGACGAGTGGCGTTTGTGACCAAACATACAACGGCGTCCCAACCGCCCCGACGATTGCCAGCATTATCAAAATGCGTGAGAGGAGTTCCGAACGTTTCATAGTAGTAACCAGAGCATGACCAGCGTCGCGATCAGGCAATAAACGATCACTGGGATGGATGAGACTTTTACTTCGTTTGCGGCTTTTTGTGCGGTGCGGGCTGACCAGATCAAGCCGCCGACAAGCGCCAGTGTTTGTGCGGGTGCGAGAACAGATGTGAGCATGGGTTGCCATGCGGCGTTCGCTGTGCCAAATAAATTCCAGCCAAGACCCATTGGATCGGAGAGAGCGGCAAGGATGTATGAAGCATTGGTCAGCACAAAGGACAGACTAAATGCGACCCAGAACATCAGGCCGATAGGAATCAGGGCGGTTGCGAGAGATGCAAATCGTCGTTTGAGTGGAAGAATGCTTTTCGTTTGTAGAATGCCAAGTGTAAAAAGCCCAGGAAGGATGACGAAGATAATTGCCAAAAAAATGACGGCATAAATAAACCATGCGTTTGTGCCGACGTTATATGCTGCATCTTTTAGCACACCCCACGGACCCAGTAAAACGCCTGCATAGATCATCGCCGAACCGAGCATGATGAAGGCTTTGAAGGCTTCATCGAGTCTGGTGGATGGTTTGGCAAGGTCAGCTGAAAACGGACGCAGATTGATCGCAATATTGTCATGCGGGCAGGTGCGGATACACTCCATGCACAAGCCGCAATAAGTGTTTCTTGTCAGTCCACCAGGGAAGACATCCCACGGACAGCCATAGCCTGCTTGTGAGCCGTTGTAACAGGGCTTGCCTTCGCATGTGGCACAGACTTGTTTGTCTTTGATGCGTAATTCAATCGGCGCAGTCTGCGAGTATAGACCAATGAATCCACCGACAGGACAGAGATAACGACAAAAGGCGCGACGCTCAAAGATCGTACTCAGCCCTATTGCACCAAAGAGCATCACCGCCAGGACAATTCCTGTGATATTCGGGCTGGTGAGCAAAACACTGCTAAAGAGAGCTAGGAGAAGAAAGGAAATATTCTGCAACCAGATGTTGCGAAATATTTTTGGCACGCGAAGATTGAGCCATTTCGGTCGCTTATCATGTGGGGCAAGTACTGAACCACGCTGCAGCCATTCACCCGGTAGCGGGATCGGACAGACCGCGCACCAGCCGCGCCCAAAGAACGGAACGGCGACCAGAATAAGGATCGCCCACCATGCGATCCACACGAAGACAATGCTGAAGTTGCGACTCCCGACAGGCGTACCGGTCAACCCCGCAAGGATGGCGAAGATATATCCCACCAGCATGATGACAAAGACAGCCAGTTGTGGGTAACGGCTTTTTAGTGCGTTCTTTATGAAAGGGCCACGGGTAAGCTCGATTTTTGCCATGATGAAATTAGGTCTTTTGTTTTATCGAAATAATGACACCCATAACAGCCAGCGCCACCAATCCAACGGAACGAAACAACAAGTTATTTGTACCCACTGTCAATTTGCCGATCATGAACGGGTGCATGGCTCCACAGGTGACATTGCAGCGAAAACGGAAAGAGCCCGGTTTGTCAGCGACAAATGTCAATGTCATGGTCTGACCTGGGTCGGCTTCGATGGAAATATCGTAGCCATCCACATACAGCCCATGAACTACATCGGTGCTGACAAGTTGAATGGTCACCGTATCGCCAGGGTTGACATGAAGCTCGGAGGGAGAATAGGCAAATTGTCCCGCCTCCATACGAAAGGTCTGCGCTTGAGGCGTAGCGGCTGGAACTGGTAGTGGGGCGAAAGCCACCACCAGTCCAGCCATCACAAAGAGGAGAAGAAATAAGCGCGTCCTCATGAAATTAAGGGATGTTGGATGTCCCGTATTTGGAATAGGTGAAGTCTATGTATGCCCTGGCATCCTGTGGACTTTTTCCGTCCCGTAACATGCGCATGACATCCTGTGTAATATCGACACAAATGGAGCAGCCTAAGGCGTGATTATCGAAGGCAATATTGCCTTTATCATCCACGTTGGAAACGTAGCAGGAATAATTCGATGTGTGACCGATATTTCCACAACCGCAATAACAGGGAATATCCTTTATGATATCAGGGTTTGCAGCAGCGAATTGGTAGGCAGTCTGCACCGTTACAGGCGCGGATTGCACCTCCTCCGGCATTTGATCCATCGACATCATGTGGAGGTCACTGGATTGACTTTGAGTTGAACAGGCGGAAATTGTCGTGGACAAGAGAACTACGATGATGAACAAGAAGAGAAATTTACGAGATTTTGAAAACATATTGTGCCTCCGTGATCGGATAGCCCAATGGTAGTCTGTCAACTTATTTATCTCCAGCGCAGGATGGCGGGGAAGCAAATACGCCAAATGGCTTATGCTAAATGTCATCAAAAAGCCTTCGGAAATCCTGCAGGATTTCCGAAGGCTGTAATTCGTTCCAGTTGGATGATTTGGGTAGTACGATCAATTTTCGTCGATGGGATGTTCCACTTCACCAGCGATGAATACATCGGGATCTAATTCAAAGACGCGCAGGCAGGCGCGGGTAAAGAAGGCACCCGCGCGACTCGATAGATGGCGTTGGGGTAATTCGTCGGGTCTTTCAGTTTGCCTCCGCAGGCAGTTTTATATTCTGGTGATGAAGCGGCGGCGTCAGACAAGATACAGTTTTCCTAATGATGTGAATTGCGGCGGATATTCCAGATGCCAAACACGAGCACGGCCAGCGCGACGCCGATCAACCCGGCAAGAAAGACCAGCACTGATTCAACATTGAGCCAGTATTTCCCAAATGACCAGAACAGAATGACACCGATCAGAAACGCAGAGAGGTAGGTAATGGTATGTAAGTTTATTTTACTGTTTTTCATTTTCTTTCCTTTCAACTCTACTTACTTTTTTGAACGATTCGCCAGCCATACAATCAGAATGACGACGCCAACCAAGGGCACGCCGATCACAAACAACATCATCAAGAAGCCAAAGCCCATCATGTCAACCTCCTGTGTTATTCCACGATCAATTTGCCGCGTAACATCCCCATCTGGCATTGAAAACCGTATTCACCAGCCTTCTCTGGCGTGAATTCTACTGTTACCTGTTCACCCTCGGGCAGGTTCGCGTTTTGATTAAAATCAGGAAACAGGACTTTTTCGGAACAGGCAGAACTCTCCTGTCGTGTGAATGTCAGACGCACAGGTCTCCCCTTTTGTACAACGATGACATCTGGGGTGTATCCACCTTTCACGGTGATCGCCACTTCCTGGGCACCTGATTCGGCAACAGCCACACGTGTCTGCGCTTTTGGTGCGAACCAGAAATACCAAGCAATAAGGATTGTTGTCACAATGCCTGAAAGAACTACAATGATCTGTATTGTGTTCATGTTTGACTCCTATTACACGCTGAACTTCGGTTTGAATCCACGCAGACGGTTGGCATTACCAACAACCGTGACCGACGAGAACGCCATCGCTGCACCTGCGATGAGCGGACTGAGCAACAAGCCGAAGAAGGGGAAAAGCACACCCATAGCCACGGGAATGCCCAACACGTTATAGAAAAACGCACCGACCAGGTTTTGGTAAATATTGTTCATTGTGGCGCGGCTGACTTCGATCGCTGTCACCACACCCTTGAGGCTGCCTCTAATAAGTGTGATATCCGAGGCCTCAATGGCAACGTCAGTGCCTGTGCCGATGGCAAGACCCACATCTGCTTGTGCAAGCGCAGGCGCATCGTTGATACCATCGCCGACCATTGCAACTTTTTTGCCTTCCGCTTGTAGTAGTTGAACATTTTTGGCTTTATCTTCGGGAAGCACTTCGGCTAACACGCGCTTCACACCAACCTTGCGCGCAATCGCTTCAGCGGTACGGCGGTTGTCGCCTGTGATCATCACTACCTCGATGCCCAACGCTTGCAAGGCTTTGATGGCTTCTGAGGAATCTTCTTTGACTGTATCTGCCACTGCGATGATACCTGCGGCCTTGCCATCGAGGGCAATAAACATTGGCGTCTTGCCATCATCCGCAAGAAACTTTGATTTTTCCTCCAGTGAACCCAGCGCAATATTCTCGCGGTTCATCAACTTGAGATTGCCGATCAATATGTTCTTACCCTCAACTTTTGCCGAAACACCATGACCAGGAATAGCTTCAAAATCCTTCACTTCCGCTAATTCCAGTTTACGAGCCTGCGCACCTTCGACAATCGCTTGTGCCAATGGATGTTCACTAACTTTTTCAACCGACGAAGCTAATCTCAATAATTCATCATCTTTTACGATTGATTGATCCGCAAGCACTATATCCGTCAACTCAGGCTTCCCTTTCGTAATCGTGCCCGTCTTATCCAGCACAACCGTTTGGATGGCACGCGCGGTTTGCAGTGCCTCACCCGAGCGGATAAGAATCCCATTCTCCGCGCCTTTGCCGATGCCAACCATGAGACTCATGGGAGTTGCCAAGCCTAACGCACAAGGACAGGCAATGATAAGTACAGTCACACTGGTGACGAGTGCATAAACCAACTGGGGTTGGGGCCCAATCACGAACCAGATGACGAAAGTCCACACGGCGAGGATCATCACAATCGGAACAAAATAGCCGGAGACTATATCGGCAAGTCTTGCAATCGGCGCTTTGGAGTTTTGTGCGTCCTGCACCATCCTGACGATTTGTGCGAGCGCGGTATCCTTGCCAACTTTAGTTGTGCGGAACTTGAACGCACCTGTCTTATTGATGGTCGCACCGATGACTTCATCGCCCATTTTTTTGGAGGCGGGCATTGATTCGCCTGTCAGCATGGATTCGTCCACGGCCGAACTGCCTTCGACAATGACACCATCCACAGGCACTTTCTCGCCAGGGCGGACTTGGATCACATCACCAACCAACACTTCTTCAACGGGCAAATCCATCTCTTTGCCGTCGCGAATGACACGCGCAGTCTTGGCTTGCAAGCCAAGCAATTTCTTGATCGCAGAACTGGATTGACCCTTGGCGCGCAGTTCAAGCGCCTGCCCCAAAACGACCAACGCAATGACCACCGCGACCACATCAAAGAACGGCTCCGATGTGCCTTCTGGAAACACGGATGGAAACAGAATCGCAAACGTCGAATACAACCAGGCCGCACCTGTGCCTAATGCAATCAGCGTGTTCATGTTTGCAGAACGATGTTTGAACGCCGCCCATGCACCGGTGAAAAAGTCACTGCCTGACCAGAACATAACAGGCAGAGTCAATAGCGCGGTGACACCCCACAGCAAACGCAACGAGTCCATGCTTAGGTCGCGCAGGAACGGCACAACCTGATAATATGCTGTCGCCATCACAGGCAAAGCGATTGCAGCCGCAAACCAAAACTTATTCATTAACTTGCGATATTCGTGCGCGTGGGCTTCTTCCTGTTTATCCACAGGCGCGTCGCTTGTTGTGGCTCGTGACTTGTAGCCCCAAGTTTCAATCGCCGCATTCAATTGCGAGAGTGTTGTATTTTGCGGAAGATAATCCACTGTCGCTTCCTGCGTGGCGATGTTGACGGTCGCACTCAAAACGCCCTGCGTGGCTTTTAGTTCATCCTCGATAAATTTCACACACGACGCACAGCGTAAATTCTCGATTCCGATTTTGACTTTTGTCCCGCCGACTTGAAAGCCAATGGATTTGATTGTGCTTACGAGTCGTGCTACATCCACTTTCTGCGCGTCATACTGGACTTCTAGCTTGCTTGCACTTGCATTGACCTTCACCTCGTCGATGCCGTCCACAGCGCGCAGGGCAGCCTCAAGGTGAGTCGCATGTTCCTTTAACGGCATGCCGCTCACGGGTAGTTCGATGCGAGTGAGAGTCGCTTGAGGGTTGAAACCTGTTGTCGCGGAGGTCATTACATAGCGATGCGGATCCGCGTCGAATTGACCTACACAGGATTGGGAACAGAAATAATACTTTTGTCCCATGTGCTCGCGTTGTGCAAAAGCGCTTTGAGATTCAATTTTCATGCCACAAACGGGATCATGAACAATCATGGTTGCCTACCTTTTAAAGAGATACTAATAGTGTATATCCGTTTGACGTGGTGTGTGAGCGGTTTTCTGCCTTATCCTATATAAGCAAAATAGCCTATTGAAAAATAGGCTATTTTGCTAAAGAGAAGAGATATTAGTGATGGTGTGCGTGTTCGTCCGTTTTGCCAAGATACTTCTCAGGTTCCTTGTCGAAGGACTTCTTGCAGCCGAGCGAACAAAAGTAATACGTTTGCCCCTTATACTCGGAAGTGCCGGCAGCGGTTGCGGGATCAATATCCATGCCGCAGACGGGATCATGTACTGTTGTTGTCATAGGTTGTCTCCTTTTATTGAATTGAATTATCACGCAAAATAGACATCTTCAAGGAGGGCAAAATTACTCGAAATTTCATAGGCATTTCTGCTTATTTCTCCATCTGGCAATGACCTTCTTGGATCAATTTGCACAACTGCCGCCTTGCTCGGGAGCCTGCGGCAGTATTCCGCTCGTTTGCAAACGCTGGTGCATGGCCGCGAAGCCTGAACCCGAGGAGAATTCTGCACTGGTGACGAGACGTGCATCAGCATCCTTAAAGTCCACCTCTTGATTCGATTTTAGATACAGGGCCGTCTCCAGATTCTGCTGCGGAAACCAGAATGCGTTGACGTATTTTGCTGCATCAAACATTTGATCCATGCTCGCGCCTTTGGAAGCCATCAATTCCAGTAATCCGAGCATCGCCATGCCATGATTGCAATCAGGAAACAGGGTGGGATTGTTGCAACATGGACGATACACCGCCGCAGCCACCTCCTCCACCCGCCGTTGCTGTTCGGTGGTCAAGGGAATTAAGTCCATACTTGCATACAGTTCGGTGATAGGCTTCGTGGCTAGCGTCCATCCGCCAGTCGAGGCGAAACGCTCAACCTGCCCGCCACTGTTTTGGACGATGGGACCATCTGTCAGGATCGAGTTCTTATTGGCCAACCCAACTGCCCAAAAATAGTTAAGCAGAAAGTGGGCGTTTTCGGTATTGATGACGATTTGCTGCTCACTACCCTGCTTAAGGGCTTTTATTTGCGCATCGGAAAGTGGGTTGCCTGAGTTTTCGTAGATCGCGGCAAAAGCGTCATAGTCGATCACACCACTCTCGATCAGGCGTGGACCGAGGTCCTCATAGGAGACAGGCAATAGATAGCCGTCCTCTGGGTTGACCTGCTCATACAAGGCATTCAATTCTTTTTGCTGTTTCAAATCTGCGGTCTCATCCTTTCCCCATTTCAGGTAACCGCTTCCAATACCAACAAAAAAAGCAACGACAGCGACGATGACGATCCAGGCAATTAGCCGGATGCGTCTATTCACAACAACTTCCTTATCCATTACTCTTGTGTCGGATCCTGTATTTTGTTCTGTCATGGCTTCAACTCCTCCTAGGGGTAAGGATGTATTATCTGGCATGGGTCATGTTTGAATTATGCGCCTGTGGCAAACAAAATAGAAGCGCAAGCCGGCGTATACCGCGATAAGCAAAATAGCCTATCCCGATGGATAGGCTATTTTGAGAAATGACCGGACCTACATTCTCATTGCCATCGGGAGCATGAACAAGTACACGTTCATGATGGTGAGGACTACGGTCAATACTGCATACGGCGCAAAGGTACCCCAAACCTTTCCTTCCACATGGTTTGACTTTGCGATGCGATAGGAAGCATAAAGTGTTCCGAAAAAACCGAGCGCGATCAGCCCGTATTGCAGCATCTGGATTGTTTCCATACTGACAACTGCCGGAGATGCGCCATGCACAGCCTGCCCGAAGAGCGCCATTGCCGTATATATAATGGACTTGCCTTCCGCCAGAAGGTGGAAGAGATTATGGGCAATATGGGCTGCCACATCCAGGGCGATGATGGCATATCCAAAGCGAGAAAAGTTTTCCACGAAGGTTGATTTGTCGAATTTGCCTGCAACCCATGATGCAAGACTGAGCAATGTTACCGGGATGATAATGGCAATCAAAAAGGTGATGCTGAAAGTGATGGCATAGTTGGTGGTGCCTGTAACGCTCTCAAGCCACTTCAGCATCCCACCCCATACTTCCAGCATGGTCACGTTTTGAACGAAGACGATGCCCATGATGACCGCCGACAAAAATGCCTCCTCCATTTTGGGCTTGCGGATGAACCACAATTCCTTGGTGGGTGGACGCATGGTCAACTGGATGGAGTCATTCGGGCAGTTCTTGATGCAGTCTGCACAGATCACACAGTTGGCGTTGGATACCATATTCTTGGGAAACTCGAACAGTGGGCAGCCCGGCGCGTTCTCCGTGCCTTTATAGCAGGAAGCCGCGGTGCAGGTGACGCAGATCTCTGGTGTGCCGCGCAAAGCCAGCATGCCTGTGCGGGCATAGTTGCCGGATAACCCGCCGAGGAAACAAATATGACGACAGAACGTGCGGCGTTCAAAGAAGGAACCCGATGCGACCACGCCCGTGGTCAGCATGAGCATGAGAACGCCGGAACCGAACGGATTTTCCACCACGCCCCAGACATGGTCACTCCAGGTGATGAAGATGAACAGCGCGTCGATGATCCAGATGCCGTACTTTTTCAGGAAGCGGGGAACGGGGCGATTATTGCCAACGAACTTCTGCACCAAATCATTGATTGTGGCGAATGGACAGATCGCGCACCAGAACCGCCCCAGGAACAAAAAGATGATCGGGATGAGCGGCCACCACAATACCCAGGTCAGTGCGGTACCGAGGTTGTCATGCGCGGAGTCCGGTCCGAGTAGGAGTTGGAACATAATGACCATGAAAAGCAGCAACGTGGGCCACTGGATGATTCCCGGGAACCATTTGCTGCGCATTAGATTGTCAATCGCTTTGATCTGCAGAAGATTGCCTCCTGAGAAAACGCTTTTGTTTTGTGGCTTGAGTTCGGTGGCCATGTTATTTGGTGCCTTTCACAGGAACGGGTTGTTTCTTCATGAAGCCTGCGGATGTGATCAGCATAATGTTGACGAGCACAAAGCCCCACAGCACTAGAGTCTTGGAAATTACGCGAAGGATTTCAACAGTAAAGTCCGCTTGAAGCATTTCCCCATTGACATGGAACATGACATTCACCTCATGTTCGCCCAACGATTCAAGATGGGTTTCCACCATATACATCCCATGCTCGTCCGACTCTGCCATAGAAATTGGAGTCGAGATTTCTTCGTCATGAGCTGGCATTTCTTCAGCAGGCGCGCTCATATCCATTCCTGGCATGGAATTTTCCTGTGAGTCAGCACCATGCGAAGATTCCATCGCTGCCTCGGAATGTTCTTTTGATTTTTGTGCGATCAGGATTTCAACATCGGCATTTTGTACCGGCATGCCCATGCTGTCTGTCAGTGCGACAACAATGGTGTTCTCGCCCTTTGCCCACTCGTTCTGGCTGGATAGGGTGACATGATAACCGTTGACATCCATCTCCAGTAAATGCCCGCTATCCTCTCCGCTTGCAAGCACGGTATTGGTGTTTGCAAACAGAATGGCGAGTGTGAAAATCAGAGTTGAGATTACGTGGAGAAGTCGCTTCATGGAATTTCCTCATTCAAGTAAGAGTGATTGCACATTGTTATACCTCCGTGAAAGTTGTAGAGTTGCGCAATCTTACCCAGCCCAAGGGATATCGCTCACCGCCATATTGCGGTAAAAATCCCAAGCCATTCTGCTTATGACGAACATCACCCAGTCGTTATGACTGGGTGATGTTGACTTGTGGAGCACATAATGGTGTGGTTTACACGTGGACTAATCTTCCAGTTCATATCCCGTCTGTTCCCATTCCACCATGCCGCTTTTGAGATTCCAGATATTAGTGTAACCAAGCGATACAAGTTTCTCAGCAGCAATTTGACTCATACGTCCACTTCGGCAATAGAGAACGATCTTTGAATTTTTGTCGGCAGGTAATTGAGAAAGATTCTGCTCAATTTGATCGTAAGCAATGGATAAATCAGTACCGACGATGCTCCCAGCAAACGGGATGTGCACATTGACAAGGACAAAATCCTTGTCTTTCAGCATCGTATTTAGTTCCTCTGGGGAGATATCTTGATATGAGCCGTCAGTAACGGTGACTTTTTCACCAGTCACAGGTTTGGATTGGCAACTGGCAAGGAAAAATATTGCCAGTAAGAGGAAAATGGCTTTCTTCATGTTTCACACCCTTTGCAGCGTATGTCCACTCAAGTAACCGAGATACGCAGGCACCAATGGAAGCACGCATGGGGAAAGGAAGGATAATAGGCCTGCAATGATCGCAGTGAAATAGGTCGGCGCCGCGGCATAGGAGGCAAAGGACTCGATGAAGTAACCATTCCTGAATGCCCAAATGGCGATCAGGCTCATGGTGTTGGTCAGCAACAATACGCCAATGGCAATGATGAAAATGCCGCTGGCAATCTTGAAGTACCTTTGATAGGGTCGCATGCGCTTAATCCAGCCGGAGGCACGTTCGAGTCCCAAAGCCATCGCGAGAAATGGAATCCCCAATCCCAGCGAATATCCCGAAGCCAGCCACATGGCCTGCCCGGCTGTTTGCTGGCTGAGCCCCATTGTCAGGATGGCACCGAGCGTTGCACCGATGCAAGGACTCCAGCCCGCAGCAAAGAAAATGCCCATCAGCGCCGAGCCGCCATACGTCCCGCGTTGACCCGTGTATTGGGCACGCGAGTCGGCGTAGAACCAGGGGATGCGAATCACTTCCAGTGTCGCCAATCCAAAAGCGATAACGACCACACCACCGATCTGCGCAATGACGCGTTTATACGCGCCGAACAGCTGACCGAGCGCCGTCACCGATCCGCCCCAGCCAATGACAAAGACCAGCGAGAAGCCGAACACGAATAAAAGCGCATGCAGAAATATTCTCAGTCTTTCACCCTGGCTCGGAGCCAGCGTTGTTTCAGTTGTCATGGATTCTCCTTGCAGTTCAACATGCTGGCATGATAAGCAAAATCCCGCCTCTGCATGAGCACAGGATGGCGGGATTCGGGATAGGCAAAATGGCTTATGACGTTCGTCCCTTCACAACCGGACCTTGAGCCTGGTCCCCTCTCCCAAGGCGGATTCGATCTCAAGCCGCGCACCGATCAGATCCGCCCGTTCGCGGATACCCAGCAAGCCAAAATGTCCATTGGAGGCAAAGTCGGTGGGACTCTTCGGCATATCGAATCCTCTGCCATTGTCACTCACTTCCAGCTTGGTCTCCCTCTCTCCAAACGAGATCAGAAGTTTCGCGTGCTGTGCTTGTGAATGACGAACAACATTGCTCAAGGCCTCCTGCGCGATGCGATAGAAAGCCAGTTCCACTTCACGCGAGAGGCGATGTTCATCGCCCAATTTCTGGAATTTAATGTTCACCACATTATTCTGGCCGGTCTCACGCACGAGCATTTCCAAGGCAGTAACCAAACCCAGATCCTCAAGGTATATCGGGCGCAGGGCACGCGTCATGCGGCGCAAGTTTTCAATCGTTTGCTCGGACAAGGTTTCCAGTTCACCTAATGTACGCCGGGAGGCCTGATCTTTCACGGATTTTTGCGCCAGTTGCACGCGTTGCTTCAGGGCAATGATAGATTGGATTGTGTCATCGTGCAATTCGCGCGCCAGGCGCAAACGTTCTTCCTCCTGCGCGGAGGTGATCGCGCCGATGTAATCGTGCAACCCAGCCTGTGCAGCCTGCACCTTGCGCGACATTTCAGCAAGTTCCATCTGCAGATGTTGTACTTCGGAAATTCCGCCGACCGAATCCTGGATGGCCTCAAAATCTCCCCAGGCCAGCGCGGCGGCCTTGGACTCCAGTTTTTGCAGCGGTTGGACGATCTGTTTTGCGCCAAACCAGATGGCAACCAACGCAAGAATGAAGGCCGGCACAAGCACCAGTGGGGCCATCTGAGTCAATTGTAGGGAGGGGCTGATCACCTTTTCCCATTCTTCCTCAGTGATCAAAGCCTAACCCGTCGTCGTGATCGGACTGTAGGCAACGACATGCTCTATATTATCCTGCTTGACGTAGGTCGTACCGCTATCACCATTCAGAGCTTCGGTCACGCCTGGGTGATCGGGCGAGATCGTTTCTGATGCAAGAGGTCCACTGGTATAAAGAACTCGGCGGGAAGCATCAAAGAGAAAAACGGTTACAGCGGTACTGTCAGGGTATGAGGCCGAAAGGGTCTCGCTTGTGAGGGTCTCTGGGGAAAATGCGCCGGCAACGATCACATCCCGGGTAGCTGCGTAGATTGAGACAATCACAAAGTTCTGCCCTAAGATGGGATCCTGCATCGGGTCGGAAAATACGGGTTCGAGGCTTGTTGGAGAAGCTAATGCGAGGCGTTGTACATTTTGTGACACCCAGCCCCAGAACTGGTCATTGCCGGTAGTAGCAAGCAGATGTCCACCGGCATCGAGAATGGCGATACCGCCATTGAAATCTTTGGCAAGATCGCTCGTACTTGCCAGAATTTGCTGAAAGTTCAAATCATCGGAGGACAATACCGCCATGCTGGAGATGGTGGCGATGCGA
>Ga0210377_10000376_pt1 | contig 42424 bp, 44 predicted proteins | sample PLM4_65_b1redo_FD_155480 | JGI IMG/M metagenome (GOLD analysis project Ga0210377, IMG submission 155480) | Groundwater sediment microbial communities from an aquifer in East River, Colorado, USA - PLM4_65_b1 redo | ecosystem: Environmental > Terrestrial > Soil > Riparian zone | place: USA: East...
ACCCCGAAGGTCCCACTTGTCGGCCGGCGACCGATGGTCGTATCCTGACCGACCCCAGACGCCGGGCGGCTCGAGTCGCACGGTCAACCCGTTCCCTGTCGCCGCCGGAGTGCCCAGGCCGCGGCCCTCGGGGTCGCCCATTGCCTGCAGCGCTCGGCTCGACTAGCCGTCGCCCGGATGCGCTCACCACGCCCGGCCCCGGCAGGAAGGAGCTCCGTTGCGAGTTCGAGCAGGCCGCCGTCGGGCGGCGGTCGTCGCATCCGTCGCGGCGGCCCTGTTGATCGGCGCCATCGGCGCCGCCCCGACCCCGACCCGGGCCGCCGATCCCCCCGGCCTGGAGCGGTTCATGGGCGCGGTCGCCCGGGTCGAATCGGGCGGCAACCACAAGGCGGTCAACAAGACCTCTGGTGCCTACGGCCGCTACCAGATCATGCCCGACAACTGGCGGGCCTGGGCTCGCCGCTACCTCGGCAACGCCAACGCCAAGCCGACCCTCGCCAACCAGGAGAAGGTCGCGCGGGCCAAGATGATCTCGCTCTACAAGTGGCTCGGCAGCTGGCGCCGCGTCTCCTACTGGTGGCTGACCGGCTCGTCGCGCACGAGCGTCTGGTCGCGGGCCGCAACGAGCTACGTGGCCCGGGTGATGGCCTACTTCGGCGGTCCCGATCGTGGCGAGATCGCCCGTTCGTCCAGCCACCGCTACTCGGAAGGGAGCGCCACGATCGAGTACTCGGGCACGTGGCGGCCGGCGCGCCACAGCGGCTACGCTGGCGGCGCCGTGCGCTATGCCACCGGCGACGGCGCCACGGCGACGATCACCTTCACCGGCAGCCGGATCGCGTGGTACGGCCCGGTCGGGCCGACCCGCGGCAAGGCCCGGATCCGGATCGACGGACGGGCGGTCAAGGTAGTCAACCTGAACCGGACCTCATTCGAGCCGAGGACCGTGCTCTACAGCGCCTCGTGGAAGACCGCCGGACCGCACACGCTCGAGATCGAGGTGGTGGCTACCCCCGGTCACGGTCCGGTCGCGCTGGACGAGATCGTCGTGACCGAATGAGCCGGCCCGCCTGACGGGCTGACGAGGGATTACCTGGTGGCGATGACCTCAATCTCGATGCGGAAATCGCGCGCCAGCGCGGTGACGCCGACCGTCGCCCGGGTCGGCGGTTCGGTCGCAAAGTACTCGCGATAGACCTGGTTCATCGCATCGAAGTCGGCGAAGTCGCGCAGGTAGACCGTCGACTTGACGACGTCACCGTAGTCGAGCCCGACGGCCCGCAGGAGGCGCCCGACGTTGTCGAGCATCTGGCGGGTCTCGGCGGCGATCCCGCCGGGCACGGCGCCGCTCACGCCCGGTGCGTTGCCGACCTGGCCGGCGAGGAAGACGAAGCCGTTGGCTTCGACCACCTGGCTGAACGGCAGGCCGCTGGCTTCGATCCCCGGCAGGGCCGGGACGTTCTTCGACAAGGGAGTTCCTCCTTCGGTCGGCGTGGCGGTCTAGAGTAGCCCGGTGACGACGCCGGCCATCGAGACCATCGGCCTGACCAAGCAGTACGGCGGGCTGGCCTCTTCGGTCGCGCTGCGTGGTCGCTCGCGCTCGAGCGGCGTGCGCGCCCTCGAGGACCTCGCGATCGACGTCCGCCAGGGCGAGATCTTCGGCTTCCTCGGGCCAAACGGCGCGGGCAAGAGCACGGCGATCCGCCTCCTGCTCGGCTTCCTCCATCCGACCGCCGGACGGGCGTCCGTGCTGGGCTTCGACACGGTCCACGACTCGGTCGAGATCCGCCGGCGGGTGGGCTATCTGCCGGGTGGAATCGCGTTCTGGGACAACCTGACCGGGGAGCGACTGCTCGACGAGCTGGCCGGCCTGTCGGGACGGCCGCCCGTCCGCCGGAGCGCCCTTCTCGATCGGCTCGAGCTGAGCGCGGCCACCCTTCGGCGGCCGGTCCGCGACTACTCGCGGGGCATGCGCCAGAAGCTCGGGATCATCCAGGCGCTCCAGCACGATCCGGAGCTGGCGATCCTGGACGAGCCGTCGGAGGGCCTCGACCCGCTCATGCAGCGCGCGTTCTACGGGATCCTCGACGAGCTCCGGCGGGAGGGTCGCACGATCTTCTTCTCGTCGCACGTGCTGTCCGAGGTCGAGCGGGTGTGCGACCGGGTCGCGATCATCCGGCTCGGCCGGCTGGTCGCGCTCGAGGAGGTTCCCGCGCTGCTCGCCCGGCGGAAGCGCAACGTCGAGATCCGCCTCGGCGGACCGCCGCCCGCCCTGGCCGGCGTTCCCGGCGTGTCCGAGGTCGAGACGGGCGACGGCCGGCTGAGCTGCCGGCTGGAGGGCGACGTCGGACCCTTCCTGGCGGCCATCGCCGGCAGCGTGATCCACGACATGACGATCGAGCCGGCCCGCCTCGAGGAGGCGTTCCTGGAGTTCTACGAGACCGATCTGGACGCAGCACCGCCCGCGGCTGCGCCCCCGTCCCCGGCCAAGGTCCCGGCATGAATCTGGCCCTGCTGCGCCACACCTGGCGCGCGAACCGGCTGCGGGTGGGGATCGTGACGGTCGCCCTGGCCATCTGGGGCGCCCTGATGCCGATCGTCTTCGACGCCTTCGGATCGCAGGTCGCGGAGATGTTCGAGAGCGGCGCCTTTCCCTCGCAGCTCTCGCAGTTCGGTGGCGGCGACCTGTTCAGCCTGACCGGCGCGGTGGGCATCGGCTTCGTCCACCCGATCGCGGTCGGCCTGATGCTCGTCTTCGCCGTAGGCTTCGCCACGACGGCGGTGGCCGGTGAACGGCAGCGCGGGACGCTCGAGGTGCTGCTGGCGCGACCGATCTCGCGGCGGGTCGTCTACGGCACGCTCGCCCTCGCCGGTGCGTCGTTCGTGGCGATCGCCATCGCGGGCCTGACGTTCGGGGCGTGGGCCGGCGCGACCTTCACCGGCCGGACCGCCGAGCTGGGTGTCTCCAATCTGCCCCTGCTCTGGCTCAACGGGGTGCTGCTGTATTGCGCGCTCGGAGCGGTCGGGCTGCTCGCGTCGGTCTCGTTCGATCGCCTCAGCCCGGCGATCAGCGTGACCCTCGCGTTCGTGCTCGTGTCGTACTTCCTCGACATCCTGGGCTCGATGTGGCCGGACGCCAAGGGTCTCCAGCCGTTCTCGCTCTTCCACTACGTCGACCCGAAGACCGTCCTGTCAGGGTTCGCCGATCGCGGGGACTTCGTCCTGCTCGCCGTGGCGACGGCCGTGGCCGTCGTCGCATCGCTCGCGATCTTCCCGCGCCGGGACCTCGCGGCCCCGAGCTGATCGGGTCGGTCGCCGGAGGCCCAGGTGTGATGACCGGGGACCTTGTTGTCACCCGGGGACCGGTACGGACGAGATGAGGCCGAATCGAGCGTCACAGGCCCGCACCCGGACTCGGGTTGAGCATGCACTTCACGCCGTCGCCGCCCAAGTCCCCACTTGTCCCGCGTATCGATCCGTGCGTGCAGTTATGCGCCCAGGCCGCGCCGAGCTGAGTGGCTCGTCCGGAGGGACCCGCGCCGGCGGGATCCATGCCGGCGGGACCTAGGCCGGCGGTCCCAGGCGGCGCCCCGCGGCCTCGATCGCCCGATCGCACCAGAACGCCAGGTCGTCGGCCGCGTCGACGCCCGACGCGAGCCGGGCACCCGCCTCGGCGTCGAGGCCCTTGCGCCAGCCGCGCAACAGGAGGCCGACGATCCACGCGCAATCGAGCTGGGCGTTCCAGTCGCCCACGGTCTCGGCGACGGACCGGAAGTGCGGCTCGGGGTCGCCGCCGACGACCGCCTGGAGCGCCACCTCGGAGATCGTCAGCGCCGCGTCGAACGGCGCGATCGGGCCGACCGGCGACCCGGCGACCCGCTCGAGCGCCCGGACATACCGCTCGAGCACGACCTCGGGGCGTTCCGGGAGGGCCGCGCTGTTGGACACGAGCAGCCAGCCGAGCTCGACGGCGACCGGCGCGAGCGCGGTCAGCTGCCAGTCGATCAGGGCGATCCGGCCGTCGTCGAGGAAGCCGACGTTGGCCAGTTTGAGGTCCCCGTGCAGGCCGGCCCGCGGCAGGGCGTCCAGGGCCTGCAGCAGTGGCGTTGGATCGTGGTCCAGCGTGTGGACCAGTGCGCGCGCCGCGGTCGGAGCGTGACGGTCGAACGCGGCCCAGCCGGTCTGGAAGCGATGCCCGGCGGCGAGCCCGTCGGCGGCCAGCAGCGCGCTCGAGCGTGGACCGAGCAGGAGCAGCCGTTCGCGCAGGGGCGCGCTCGGCCAGACGAACCTCGCGTCGGGCGCCGCCGCGATCGGCCAGGGCAGCGCGTGGAGGCGCGCCACCGCCTCGAGCACGCGATCGATGGTCTCGGGTGGCGTCGGTGGCGCTCCGGCCGGCCGCTCCCAGCCGAGGAGCTGCGCGCTCAGGTCCGGCATCAGGATCGCGACCGAGGTCCCGTCGGCTGCGACCCCGTGATAGGGCGCCACGAGCGGGAAGGGGAGCGGCATCGGGATCGAGGCGACGAACCCTTCGCGCAGCGCGTGGTCCCGGGTCGAGCGGGCGATCCAGTCGTGCGCCCAGGACGTGCGCTTCAGGATGAATGCCCGTCCGTCGGTCGGTCGGACCAGCCGGGTCAGGCTCGCCCCGGACCAGCCGTCGTTGGGGAACGGCGCCTCGGCGACCCCGGCCAGGCCATGCGTCGCAAGGAGCTCAGCGAGTGGCCGCTCGGTCCACGCCCTCAGCACGGGGCGGGGACGTCGTCGGCTCCGTCCGGGCCGCCGTCGAGATAGACCACGTGCGAATCCGGGCAGTTCCGGGTGAGCAGGACGACGAGCGGCTCGCTCGGGGACGCGTTGGCCTCGACATGGATCTCACCGGCCGGGATGTAGATGAAGTCCCCGGCGACCGCCGCAAAGCCGTGCTCGAGGCCCGTCGGGCCAAACGTATAGCTCGCGACACCCGACAGGATGTAGATCGACGTCTCGCAGTCGCCATGGTGGTGGATCCGGGTCCGATCGCCCGGGGCGGTCGACACGATCGACGAGTAGAGCCGGGTCGAACCGACCATCGGCGCGGAGATCGCGATCGACCGCTCCATGCCCGGGTGCTGGCCGATCGTGGTGCGCCGGTCGGCGGGGCTGATCCGTATTGCCATCGGCGGATGATACGAGGCGCGTACCATGCGGCGCGTGCCCACCTGGTCGCCGGACCCAGCGCAGTTTCCTCGCTTCGACCTGATCGGCGGACCGTCCCCACTCCAGCCGCTGACCCGCCTGTCTGCGGCGCTGGGTGGGCGGTTCGAGGTCTGGATCAAGCGCGAGGACCTGTTGCCGCTCGCGTTCGGCGGCAACAAGCTGCGCAACCTCGAGTTCCTGATCGGCGCCGCCCTGGCCGCCGGCGCGGATTGCCTGGTCAGCTCCGGGCGGCGATGGTCGAACCATGCCCGGCTGACGGCGGCGGCCGGAGCAAAGGCCGGGCTCCCGGTCCACCTGGTCCTGTCGGGTCCGCCGACGGAGCCGCCCAACCCGGGCCTCCGGCTGGATCGGCTGCTCGGCGCGACGGTCCACCAGACCGCGACCGCCGACCGCCGCGAACGCGAGACGCTCGTCGAACGAGTGGTCGCCGAGCTCCGTGCCGAGGGCCGGCGCCCGTACCTCGTCGGGGTCGGCGGATCGGGCGTCACCGGGGTCATCGGCCAGGTGCTGGCCGGTCTCGAGCTGGTCGACGATGCCGCGGCGCGCGGGTTCGTCCCGGACGCCGTGGTCGTCCCGACCGCGACCGGCGGGACGCATGCGGGCCTGCTCGTGGGCCTGGCCACGGCACGGGTCTCGACCGCCGTCATTGGGTTCGCAGTGGCGCATCCCGCCGCCGAGCTCCGGCCGACGGTGGCGGCGCTGGTTGCGGGTCTGGCCGCGGTCCCCGGCCTGGCCACGGTCCCCGATGCGGCGATCGTGCTCGACGACGGCCAGCTCGGGTCGGGCTATGGCGTGGCCACCGCGGCCGCGGACGAGGCGACCAGCCTGCTCGCCACCAGCGAGGGGATCCTGGTCGACCCGATCTACACGGCCAAGGCGCTGGCCGGCCTCATCGCCCTGGCCCGCCGCGGCGACCTCGACGGCAGGTCCGTCGTGTTCTGGCACGCGGGCGGGACGCCGGGGCTGTTCGAGCCGCCGGCAACCTGACCGCGACCGGCGCCCGCTCCCGGCGAATCGGAAGCGGCCCCGGTGTCGGGGCCGTTCCCTTGAACGAGAGTGGACGCTAGTCGGCGACGATCGTCCCCTGCATGTCCGGGTGGACGTCGCACCGGAAGAAGTAGGTGCCGGCATCGAGCGCCGGGACCGACTGTGTCTTCTGGGCCGGTCCGCCGAAGATCTCGCCGACCGAGACCTTGGTCGAGGCGCTCGAGTCGGTGTAGATCGCAACGTTGTGCGGGGCGCCGTCCTGGTTGTCGAAGACCAGGTCGAAGGCCTTGCCCGCGGGAGCCGCCACCTCGGTGGCCGTGAACTTGAGGTCCCTGGCGGTGACGGTTACCGCGGAACCGACCGGAGGAGGGGATCCCGGATCGCTCGTGGCCGGGGCGGCCGACGTGTTCGAGCACGCGGCGAGCACGGCGGCCAGGGCGACCAGGCCGATGGTGAGTGACAGGCGCTTCATGACGGATGACTCCTGGCTACCGGTGGGTCTTGGCTCAGGCGCCGGCGCCGGCGCCGGCGGTACCGGTGCGGCGGGTGACGAGAGCGACCAGGGCCGCGAGCTCGCGGCGAACGACCGCCATCGGGCTGCCGTCGTGGCGGACGAAGTCGATGACGAGGAAGACGATCAGCGCGACCTCGACCGCCTTGGCGACGTACGCCGTGGCGAAGTACGGGCCCATGACGGCCCAGGCGACAATCGCGGTCGCGGCGTAGCCGATCAGGCCGGCGCGGACGATCCAGCGGAAGCGGACGGCCAGGGCGAGCGGGATGACGATCGCGACCGCGGCGGTCAGGTAGCCCACGGCGTTCAGCGTGAAGAGCAACCCGCCCAGCGTGAAGTGGATGTACCCGGTCGTCAGGGTCAACGCGACGATGGCGCCGCGAACGACCACGTTCGACAGGCGAAGCGAGACGCGAGAAGCGAACATCGGATCAGGACCTCGTTGAGCAGGGCCGATCGGGTTGTCGGCGTTGACGGCATGCTCGGGTCGGCCGGGGTGGCGTGACGCTGGGCATCCGCCCCCGAATCGGTGCGACGCGCGGCCGGGCCGGGCCAGGACGGACGCCGCGTGCCAAGCGGCCGAATGACGAGGCCACCATGGACGGACGTCGATGCCTCCTCGCGCGGGCGCGTCGTATCCTCCCGACGTGGCCACCCCGACCCGGTCCGTGCGTGCGCGCGCCAACGGTCCGATCCCTGCCCGGGATCCCGATGGTGGGCTGGGCCACATCCACGACCTGTTGACGGCCGCGGTCGAGGAGGCGGCGCGCCTGCTCCACACCGACGGCGCGATGGTCTACCTGCTCGATACCGAGACCCCGCGCCTGCGCTTTGCCCATGACGCCGGGATCCGCAGCGCCGTAGGGCGCGAGCGGGTCCGGTCGATCGACCTGCCCGTCGGTGTCGGGATGTTCGGGAAGGCCGTGGCCGAGCGCGCTGTGGTGGTCACCGGCGACTACCTGGAAGACCGGTCCTTCCCGCATGCCCCGGGACCCGACCAGGTGGTTCGTGACATCGGGATCCGGTCGATGGTCGTCGCGCCGCTGGCGGCCGGCGACGCGGTCTACGGCGCCTTCGGCACGTTCTCGAGCCGGCCCGACGCGTTCGATCCGGCCCAGATCGGGCTGGTTCGGGCCCTCGCCGACCACGCCGCCGCCGCGATGCGCAACGTGCGCCTGATCGAGGACCTCGACCTGTCCCGCCGCGAGCTGGCCGAGCGGGCCGATGTCGAGCGATCGCTTCGCGAGATCGCCGCCCGGATCAGCGCGGCGCCCGATCTCGCGGCGGTCCTCCAGCTCGGCGTCGACGAGGCGGCGCGGCTGCTCCACGCCGACGGGGCAAGGATCGACCTGATCGACCCGCAGTCGGGCCTCCTGCGCTGGGCGTATGCGTCGGGCGCGATCCGGCCGGACGACTCGATCTGGCCGGACGACCCGGACGAGACACTGGAACAGGGGATCTCCGGCCAGTCGGTCCTGCTTCGGCGGCCGTTCTGGACGGGCGACTACATCAACGACACGCGGTTCCCGCACGGACGCGGCGCGGATACGTACGTGGACGCGACCCAGGTTCGATCGGCGCTGGCGGCACCGCTCACCGGCGAAGCCGGCCCGTTCGGCGCCCTGACCGTCTTCACCGCACGCCCCGACGCCTGGGCTGACGCTGATGCCGCCCTGCTCGAGGCGATCGCCGACCAGGCGGCGATCATGATCCGCACGACGCGCCTGATCGAGGAGCTCGACCGATCGCGCGAAGCACTGCGCCGGCGGGCGAACGCCGAGCAGGCGCTCCGCGAGATCGCCGCCCGGATCACCGTCCTCCGCGAGCCGTCCGAGATCCTCGGCGACGTCGTCGAGCAGGCCGGACGCCTGGTCGGGGCGGATGGGGTCATCCTCGACCTGCTCGACCCGACCACCGGCAACCTGCACTGGGCGCTCGACGACGGGTTGAGCGAGCTGTTCGGCCCCGAGGAACGGGCCAAGCTGTGGATCAGCGTGGGCGTCGGCGCAACCGGCACGGCGGTCGCCGAGGACCGCGTGGTCGTCGCCGACGACGACCTGGCCGCCCAGTTCCCGCCCTCGCCCGAGTCGACCGAGTTCTACGAGCGGACCGGGTTCCACTCGATGATCGCCGCGCCGATCACCGGGGAGGCGGGACCGCTGGGTGTGCTCGAGGTCTACTCGCAACGGCGGGCGGCGTTCACCCCGGAGGACGGCGGGCTGGTCGGTGCGCTCGCGAGCCAGGCGGCTATTGCGATCACCAACGCCCGGTTGATCGACGAGCTCGCCCAGTCGCGAGCCCAGCTCACCCGGACCGCCGACGCCGAGCGGACGCTGCGCGAGATCGCCGCCAGGGTGAGCGCGATGCGTGACGGCAACGAGATTCTCCAGTCGGTCATCGATGCCGCCGTTCGCCTGCTCGACGCCACCGGGGCGATGATCGATCTGCTCGACGATGCCGGGATGGCCGAGGCCTGGACGAGCCATGAGGCCGGTGTCCGCGCCGTATCGCACATCGGACTGCTCGCCGACATCGAGCTCCAACCGGAGGTCGGGATCTCGGGCATGGCCATCCGGACGCGCCGGGTCGAGTGGACGGGCGACTACCTGGCCGATCTGCGGTTCGACCACTCGCCGGAGCGCGATGCATTCGTCGTGACGGCCGGGATCCGCTCCGTCATGTCGGCGCCGCTCATCCAACGCGCCCTGGTCGTCGGGGCGATCACCGTCTACGGCGATCGAGCCGATGCGTTCGGCGACGAGGATGCCGGTCTCCTGGCGGCCCTGGCCGACCAGGCCGCCGTCACGATCGCCAATGCCCACCTGATCGAGGAGCTCGAGCGCTCCAAGGCCGAGGCGGCTCGCCAAGCCGACAGCGAGCGCACCCTCCGCGAGATCGCCGCCCGGGTTTCGGCGATCCTCGACCCGGCCGAGGTACTGCAGCGGATCGTGGACGAGACGACCCGCCTGCTCGAATCCGACGGGGCCCGGATCGACCTGTACGACCCATCGATCGACGCCCTCCGCTGGGCCTACGCGGCGGGCGAGGCCATGACGATGGCACCAGACTGGGCGATGACGGTCGGGCGGAGGCCTGGCGAGGCGGTAACCGGCCGGGCCTTTGTCGAGCAGCGCCCCGTCCGAACCGACGACTACCTCACCGACGCACGGTTCGTGCACGACGACCGATCGCGCGTGTTCGTTGCGGAGACCGGGCTCAGGTCGGTCATCGCCGTCCCGCTGGCAGGCGACGACACGCCGCTCGGGACGTTGTCGGTCGCCTCGCGCCGGATCGCCGCCTATGACGACGCGGACGCCGAGGTCCTTGCCGCGTTCGCAACCCAGGCGTCGATCGCCATCCGCAACGCCCGGCTGATGGACGAGCTCGGTCGCTCGCGCGCCGTCATCGAGCGGCGCGCCACCGCCGAGCAGGCGCTGCGCGAGATCGGTGCCCGGATCACGGCCATCCGCGAGCCGGGCGACCTGCTGCAGCGGATCGTCGACGAGGCGCAGCGACTGCTCCGAGCCGATGGCGCCGTGATCGACGAGTTCGATCCTGTGGAGGGCGCGCTCGTCGCGGCCTACGACGCCGGGCTGACCGAGGCCCAGCGGTCATCGGTCCGCACGACGCGCCTCCGCCTCGGTGAGGGCCTGGCCGGCAAGGCGATGGCGGAGCGGCGGGTCATCTCGGCCGGTGACTACCTGGCGGGGGATTTCGCCCACTCCGCGCAGGCCGATGAGATGGCTCGTTCCACTGGGATCGGCGACCTGGTCGTGGCCCCGATCATCGGCGACGAGGGGCCATTGGGCGCGATCGAGGTCTACAGCCGGGAGCGCTTCGCGTTCGACGAGATTGACGAGGCGATCATCGGCGGGCTTGCCGACCAGGCCGCCATCGCGATCACCAACGCCCGGCTGATCGACGAGTTGGAACGCTCGCAGGCCGACCTTGCCCGTCGCGCCGACACCGAGCGCGCCCTGCGCGACATCACCGCCCGGATCGCCGCGCTGCGCGAACCGGACGTGATCCTGCGGCGGGTCGTCGAGGAGGCCAAACGGCTGCTCACCAGCGACGGCGCACATCTCACCCGGCTGAGCGAATCCGGCACGTTCCTGACGCCGGTCGTCGTCGCCGGGGCGGGCGAGGCGGCCGACCAGGACTGGCTCCTGAGCATGGAGTTCCCGCTCGGGAACGGGATCAACGGCCTGGCCGCGGAGCGCGGTGAACCGGTCTGGACCAGCGACTATCGGGACGACCCGCGGATCCCGCACGAACCGGAGGACGTGGAGGTCGCCGAACGGCTCGGCCTGACCGGGATGGCCGCGGCGCCGCTCCGGGCGCCGGGCGGCGAAGTGATCGGGACGCTGGCCGTGTCGTCGGCGCACATCCGGGTGTTCGCCGACGAGGAGCTCGACCTCCTCCAGGGCCTCGCCGACCAGGCCGCCATCGCCATCACCAACTCGACCCTGCTGACCCGCCTGACCGAGTCGGAGGCGCGCTATCGCTACCTCGTCGAGCGAGCACCGGACCTGGTCTGGTCGATCGGGGCGGATGCCCGGTTGACCTTCCTGTCCGACGCGGTCGTCCGCCTGACTGGTCGGCAGCCCGAGGAGCTGCTGGGCCAGCACTTCGGCGCGCTGATCCACGACTCGTCGAGCGAGGTGGCCAACTTCGACTGGACGACCGGGATGCAGGCCGGGTCCCAGGAGGTCCGTGGCCGGGTCAACCTGGCCGGCGCCGACGGCGAGCCGATCCCGGCCGAGTTCATCGCAGCCGCGCGACTCGACGAGGCCGGCCGGTTCCTCGGCGCCAATGGCTCGGTCCGGGACATGCGCGACCAGGAGCGCCTGGAGTGGGAGCTCCGCGAGTCCGAGGCTCGCTACCGCTTCCTGGTCGAGAACTCGCCCGACGTCGTCTTCTCCACCGACGCTGAGGGCCGCTTCACGTTCATGTCCGACTCGATGGAGACGATGACGGGCTGGCGGCCGGCCGAGCTCGTCGGAGAGCACTTCAGCAAGGTCGTCGAGCGGATGAGCCAGGACGTGGCGGCCTCGCGCTGGGTGGCCCTGGTGGCCGAGCCGTCGATCGAGCAGATCGTCCATCTCCAGCTGCGTGGCCCAAACGGCCGGCTCGTCCCGGTCGAGGTCAGTGCCATCGGCATGGTCGACGACGATGGGCAGTTCGCCGGGATCCACGGCGCCACCCGCGACATCAGCGAACGGTCGCGTCTCGAGGGCGAGCTCCGCCGCCAGGCCGGCGAGCTCGCGGCCGGGGAGGAGCGAGCCCACCTCGCCCGCGAGCTGCACGACTCGGTCACCCAGGCGCTGTTCTCGATGACCCTCGTCTCGCGCTCGGTCGAGCTGCTCCTCGACCGGGACGTCGCCGCGGCCCGAACCCAGCTGACCCAGCTCCGGGACCTGCAGCGCGAGGCGCTGGCCGAGATGCGTGCGCTGATCTTCGAGCTCCGGCCGGGCAACCTCGAACAGGACGGCCTGACCCGCGCTCTGCGCACGCACACGTCGGCGATCCAGGGCCGGATCGGCCTCCCGGTCGTGCTCGAGAGCTCGCTCAAGGAGCGGCTCCCTCTGGCGGTCGAGGAGGTCCTCTACCGGATCGCCCAGGAGGCCCTCCACAACGTGATCAAGCACGCCGGTGCGCGCCAGGTCCGGATCGAGCTCGAGCGGAACGGCCCGGACGTCCGCCTCCGGGTCGAGGACGACGGCAAGGGCTTCGATCCGACCCGGGTCCCCGATGGCCACCTCGGGCTTGCCGGGATGCGCGCTCGCGCCGACAGGATCGGCGCCCGGTTCAGCTGCCGCAGCGTCCCCGGGCAGGGGACGACGATCGAGGTCGTCGTGCCCGGATCCGCGATCGAGCAGGCCGACGAGGCGACCGGCCCGGCCGTGTCGAGCGCGATCCGCGACGACTAGCGGAGGCCCAGGGTCCCGGTTCGGACTGGGCCAACCGGGCCTATTCGACATCGTCATTCCGCCGCCGCAAGCCATGTCGCGCGTCCGTTTCGGTGATCGGCCCGGCGCGCCACGATGCGGGCATGCCAACGTCCTCAGCCGAGCCACCTGGGCGCATCCGCGTCGTCGTGGTCGATGCCGACGACCTCGTCCGCCAGACGGTCGCCGCGCTGCTCGGCATCGGCGATCGCATCGAGGTGGTCGGGATCGCCGGACAGGTCGCACCGGCCCTCGACCTGGTCCGGACGGCCAGCCCGGACGTCGTGCTGGTCGATCCGCGCCTGCCCACGCTCGACGACGGTCTCGCGTTCATCCGTCGCCTCCACACGGCCGACCCGGCGGTCCGGGTCCTGATCGTCTGCTCACCGGAGCTGCTCGAACGAACGGAGCTGGCGATCGGCCCCGATCGATGCCTGCGCAAGACGTTCCGCCCGGACGACCTGACCGCGGCCGTCGTAGCGGCCAGTCAGTCGGCGCGAGCCTGAGTGGGGGCGCGGGTCCTTTGCTAGACTCGACCGCGCGCCCAAACGGATCTCTCTCGACCGTCACCCGTGGCGCCAGGAGCCGAAGTGACCGACCCGACCGAGCCCGCCCGGATCCGCGTCCTGATCGTCGACGACCACTCGGTGGTGCGGATGGGGCTGCGCGTCTTCTTCGACCTGCAGCCAGACATCGAGGTGGTCGGTGAGGCCGCGGACGGGTCGGAAGGCGTGGCGATGGCCCGCCGGCTCGAGCCGGACGTGATCCTGATGGACCTCCTCATGCCGAACATGGACGGCATCACTGCGATCGGGCGGATCAAGGCCGAGCGGCCCGAGACCGAGATCGTGACGATGACCTCGTTCATCGAGGAGGACAAGGTCACCGCCGCCCTCGAGGCCGGCGCGTCGGGCTATGTCCTCAAGGACGCCGAGGCCGAAGAGGTCGCGGGCGCCGTGCGGGCGGCATACGCCGGCGAGGTCCATCTCGATCCCGCCGTCGCGCGTCTGCTCGCCCAGCGGTTGCGCCAGCGCAAGTCGCCCCAGGAGTCCCTTGCCGAACCGCTGACCGATCGCGAGAAGGACGTGCTCAATCTGCTGGGCCAGGGGATGAGCAACAAGGAGATCGGGACCGCGCTGTTCATCACCGAGCGCACGGCCCGGACCTATGTCTCGAACATCCTGGGCAAGCTCGGCCTCGCGTCGCGCACCCAGGCCGCGCTGTACGCCGTCGAGCACAAGCTGGTGGAGCCGCCGAAGGCCTGACCGCCCGCCAGCGGGCGCGGCGTCAGCCGACCGCGACGATCCGGTAGTGGCGCTCGCCGGCCGGGGTCCGCACGACGACCGACTCACCGACGTCGTGACCGACCAGCGCCCGCCCGACCGGTGACGACGACGAGATCCGGCCGGCCGCCGGATCGGAGTCCGATGCGCCGACGATCGTGTAGGTGACCGTCTCGCCGTCGGCCTCGACGGTGACCCGGGACCCGAAGCCGACCCGTGCGCCGCTCGCCGGCGCCTCGACCACGACGGCCGTGCGCAGGCGCGCCTCCAGTGCCTGGATCCGACCCTCCAGGAACGACTGCTCCTCGCGGGCGGCGTGGTATTCAGCATTCTCCTTGAGATCGCCGTGTTCCTTGGCCGTCCGGATCCGCGCGATCACCTCAGGCCGGCGGACCCGGGTCAGGCCGTCGAGCTCGGCCCGCAGGCGCTCCGCGCCCTCGGCCGTCAGCGCGGCTGCGCCCTGCTCGGGTGGCCCGAGGCGCGCGGCCGCCTCGGCCTCGGCCCGGGCGACGAGGCCTGCATCGGACGGCACCGGCCGGGCCGGTTTCGGGCGCGCCGCACGCTGCCGGGGCTCGGGCGGTTCGCCACGAGCGCCCTCGGCATCGGCATCGGGCAGCTGGACGATCCGGGTCGGTGGGGCGGGCACGTCGGCCGGCTCGGCAAGGAGCGAGCCGCTGAGACCCGTCGCCTTGCGCGCGCCGTCGGGACGACGCAGGTTGGCGAACGGGAGGATGACCTCGCGGTCCGGGAGCGCTGCCCGGTCCGCGGCCGGGACCCGGTCGGCGAACGCCTCGAGCACCGCGTCCTCGTACTCCTCGGTGGCGTCGGTCGGCGACCACCAGATCCGGAGCGCGTCCAGCCCACGGAGCGTCATCAGCCAGTGCCCGGCCGCGGACGGGCGCCGCTCGCCGAGCTCGGTCCGCGCCATCGCCGTCACGCGCCGTCCGATCGAGGTATTGGTGCTGCCGACGTAGAGGACCGTCTGCGAGGGCAGCCAGAACGCGGCCACCCGGGCGGCCAGCGCCTTCGACGTTGGGCGATCGCCATCGAGGCGCACCGTCGCGACCCGCTCGAGCCACTTGCCCACCCTCGTCAGCTCGATCGGGGCGGTCGCGAGCGGCGCGGCCAGCTCGATGGCGAAGATGCCGGGCCCGGACGCGGCGACCGGCCGTCCCCATTGACCTGGACCGTCGACCAGGAGGCCGACCGAGCGCAGCAGGTCGGCGGCGCCGCGGGACGCGGGATCGATGGTCACCAGCCGATGGTACCCGCGCAGCCGGCGGGGTATCGTGCGAACCACCGTGCGCATGATCCCTGGTTCGTTGCGACGGCTCGTCTCTCGGGCGCTGGTTCTCATCGCGCTCGTCGTGGTCGTCGCGGTCGGTTCCGTCGCGCTGCTGCCGGCCGCCCCCGGTCGGGATGGCCCGGTCGTCGCCGCCGCACCGAGCACCACCGTGCCGGGCCCTTCGAGCCTGGCGGTCGCCGGCGCCGTGCCCTCGCCGGGCGCCTCGGCGCCGCCGCAGCCAACCCGATTGAACGCGCCGGCCACATCACCCAGCGTCGGCGTGCCGCCCGCCGCGCCCGGTCCGGCCTCGGCCCCAACACCGGACGATGCGACGAGGCCGCTCGCCAACATCGTGCCGGGTATCCCACCGACCGCCAGTGCGGCCACGCGACGGGCGCTCACCGCGCGGCTCGGCAGTCTCCGGGCCACGTACGGCCTCCCCGGCGTGTCGGCGGCCATCCTGTTCGCGGACGGCACGATGTGGCGCGCGACCAGTGGCTTCGCGGACGTCGGCACCCGGCGCCGGTTGACGGCCGACACCGAGTTCGCCGTGGCGAGCATCTCCAAGACGTTCCTGGCCGCCCTGGTCCTGGTCCTCGCCGAGGAGGGCAAGCTCGCCCTCGACGAACCCGTCGTCGCGTACCTGCCGGACCTCGAGATCGACCCGACGATCTCCGTCCGCCAGCTGCTCGACCACACGAGTGGCCTCCATGACTTCTTCTACGACGCGGACATCGACGAGGCATTGCTCGCGGACCGAAAGCGCGCCTGGACCGCCGCGGACGTGCTCGGCTACGTCGGGAAGCCGTATTTCAAGCCGGGCACCGGGTGGCATTATTCGAACACGAACTACGTCATCCTGGGCCGGCTGGCCGAGTCGATCGAGGGCGTCCCGCTGGCGACCCAGCTTCGCGCCCGGTTCCTGGGGCCGCTCGGCCTCGACCACACCCGCTACCAGGGCGTGGAGGCACCCCTCGGCCCGGTCGCGCGGGCCTACCGCTTCGACGGTCCGGGCCTCCGCCTCAAGCCGATCCCGCTGAGCGACGGGAGCGACATGGTGCCATTCACCTCGGTCGTGACCGCCGCCGGTACCGCCGGGTCGATCGCGTCCACCGCCGAGGACCTCGCGACCTGGGCCCGGGCGCTCTACGGCGGCTCGGTCCTGACGCCGGCCTCGTTCGTCGCGATGGTCACCGATGCCCAGCGCACCGCGGTGTTCACGCCGTCCGTCCCGTACGGCCTCGGCGTGCAGGAGGCGACCATCGACGGGCGGCCGACGCTCGGCCACTCCGGCCGGCTGCTCGGTTCGCGCTCGGTCGTGCGCTGGTTGCCCAACGAGGGGATCGCCATCGCAGTGGTGACCAACCAGAGCCGGAACGACCCGGGCCTGGTCGCCCGGGCGCTCCTGCGGGTCGTGCTCGGAACGCCCGTGCCGTGCACCGGTTGCGCCCCGGCGAGCTGAATCGGACCACGACGGCGCGTCCCCGGCTGGTACGAGTGCCTCCCGACGCCGGTACGAGTGCCTCCCGACGCCGGTACCGTCGGGTCTTTTCCGGGCACGCCCGGGCCAGTCACACTTTCAGCCTCGCCCGCAGAGGGTCCAGATGGCAGTCCGGGTCGATGTCTACACGATCGGGGGGATGGCCAGTGGAACCATGTCCCGACTGGGGTCGCTCCGCGAGGCGCTCTCGACCGACGATCGCCTGACCCTCGAGGGCACCGTCTGGCAGGCCATCGACGACGCCGCGCCGCGCTCCGCCGGGACCGTGGTCGTGCCGGTCGACGACATCCTGTTCGCGGTTGCCGACGAAGAGCCGATGGGCCTCGTCCACCTGGCGTGGCACCACGTGCGGCTCGACGCCGGTCCGTACCAGCTGGAGGGTGAGCTGGCGACGATGCCCGGCTTCGACCCAGGTCGGTCGCTGACCCGGCCATCGGGCGAGTTCGTCCTGCTGCGCGACGTTCGCCTGTCGCTCCTCGCGCGGCCCGAGGCGGGCGTGTCAGTCGGCGACCACGCACTGGTCAACCGGTATGCCGTCGAGCGGATCGAGGCCGACCTGATGCTCGGCTTCTTCTTCCCGGGCGCGGCCATGGCCGCGAAGCCGCTCCCGGCCGGTTCCGTGCCGACCGCGCAGGCCAGCGGCGGCGCCGTCTAGTCAGTCGCGGCAGTCGGGCTCCCCGGCCCGCCCGCTCGATCAGCAGCCGCGGCCGCTCCCGGACCCAACCCGCCGGCGGACCGGCTTGCGCTGGGCGTGGTGCTCCGAGCCCACCCGGGCATGCCCGGCGCGCGCGCCCAGCGGTCGCGGCTCGACGTTGCGATCGGGGACGAACCCCTCCGCCACCGTCCACGGGATCGCCATCCGGAGCATCCGTTGGATGCCTCGCAGCAGGTCGGTCTCGTCGACGCACACGAGCGAGATGGCTTCGCCGGTCGCGCCCGCCCGCCCCGTCCGCCCGATCCGGTGGATGTAGTCCTGCGGGTTCCACGGCAGCTCGAAGTTGACGACGACGGGCAGGTCCTCGATGTCGAGCCCGCGCGCGGCGACGTCGGTCGCCACGAGCACCCGGATCTCGCCGGACTTGAAGCCCTCGAGCGCGCGGGTCCGCTCCGGCTGCGATCGGTCGGAGTGGATCGCCACGGCATCGATGCCCTCGCGGTCGAGGCGGGTGGCGAGGCGGGTCGCCGCCAGCTTGGTCCGGGTGAAGACGAGCACCTGGCGGATGTCCTGCTCGCGGATGAGGTGGGCGAGCAGCGCCTCCTTGCGGTCGCGATCGACCGGGTAGACCAGCTGCCGCACGTCCTCGGCGGCGGTGTTTCTAGGCGCCACCTCGACGGTCGCGGGGTCGGTCAGGAAGGACCGCGACAGGTCGCGGATCTCCTGCGAGAAGGTCGCCGAGAAGAGCAGATTCTGGCGACGTGCCGGCAGCAGTTCCAGGATCCGCCGGATATCCGGCAGAAAGCCCATGTCGAGCATCCGGTCGGCCTCGTCGAGGACCAGGATCTCGACGCCGCCCAGGTTGACCGTCCGCTGGCCGACGTGGTCGAGCAGCCGGCCCGGTGTGGCGACCAGGATCTCCACGCCGGCCCGGAGGGCCTTGATCTGCGGGTCGATCGGAATACCGCCGTAGACCACGGTCGAGCGCAAGGGCACCGTTCGACCGTATGTCTGGACGCTGGCATCGACCTGCATCGCCAGCTCGCGCGTCGGGACCAGGATCAGGACCCGGACCGGGTGACGCGCCGGCGAGAAGCTGGTGTTGGCATGCTGGCGCATCCGGTCGAGGATCGGGAGCACGAACGCGGCGGTCTTGCCGGTACCCGTCTGGGCCGCCGCGAGGAGATCGCGACCCTGGAGGACGAGCGGGATGGCGCCTGCCTGGACCGGTGTCGGATGCTGGTAGCCCTCTTCGGCGACGGTCCGGAGGAGATCGGCCGACAGGCCGAGCGTGTCAAATGTCAAGAATGACTCCTGCGTGTCCCGCCGCGGGCATACGCCGGAGCGACGGTGGCCCGGTGTCGAGCCGTCCGGAGCATAGCCGAAGTGGCTAGGATCGCAGCGTGACCGCTGCCGGAACGCGCGCGATCGAGCTCGTCCGGCGTGCCGGCGTCGACCACCGCGTGCACGCGTATGCCCCGCCCGAGCGCCATGGCCGGGATCGAGACGCGCGTCCCGTGTACGGCCTCGCCGCCGCCGAGGCGCTCGGGGTCCCGCCGGACCGGATCTTCAAGACGCTCGTGGCCGCTGTCGACGACCGTCTCGTCCTTGCGGTCGTGCCGGTGGCCGGCGAGCTGGACCTGAAGCGGCTGGCCGAGGCGGTCGGCGGGCGTCGGGCCACGCCGGCCGAGCCGGCCGAGGCGGAGCGGGCGACGGGCTACGTGATCGGCGGGATCAGCCCGCTCGGCGCGCGACGGCGGCTCCAGGTCGTCATCGACGCCGCCGCGTCGGGCCATGCATCGATCTTCGTATCAGCCGGGCGGCGCGGTCTCCAGCTCGAGATCGCGCCAGGCGACCTGGCCCGGTTGTCCCGGGCCAACCTGGCCCATATCACCCGGGACCATTGACCGGGTCGACATGGACCTTGCCCCGATGCGATACTCGCCGCGCTCCCAGGCAACCGCAGCCCGATAGACAGGCCCAACCGAAGACGCCGCCCTCCACGGCAGATTCCTGTCACCGCGCACGCACGCGCATCGTCGAGGCCCCAGCCTCGACGGACACGGATCGTCTCTTGCGTTCCACCGTCTGATCGGGCGCCCCCGGGCGCTGCGATCCGGCTGTTCGTCCGTCACGCCTTGCCCACTGCCGTCGGCGGCACACACCCACCGTCACCTCGCCCCAGCGCGGTGTTCCGGCGGAGAGGAGGCAAGAGAATTGCCGGTATCCGAGCACGGCGCCCAGCGGGCGTCATCCAGCAGGCGAGTGCGCCTGACCGTCATGGGCCTCGCCCTCGCCCTCATCGCGTTCGGCGGCATGGCGGCCAACCCGACCCCCGCGGCGGCGGCGGGCATGAAGGTGGTGGTGATCGTTGGCCCGGCCGGCTCGAGCACCGCCAAGTACATCACCAGCGCGAAGCGCTACGCGTCGCAGGCGCGCTCGTATGGCGCCAAGGTCATCGAGATCTACAGCCCGAACGCCACCTGGACCAAGGTGAAGTCGGCGGCCCAGGGCGCCAACGTCCTGATCTACCTCGGCCACGGGAACGGCTACCCGAGCCCGTACGGACCATTCTCCGCGCTGTCCAAGGACGGGTTCGGCCTCAACGCCTCGGCCGGCCACGGGCACTACAACGTCAAGTACTTCGGCGAGTCGTACGTGGCGAAGTACATCAACCTCGCCGCCAACGCCGTGGTCGTCCTCAACCGCCTGTGCTACGCCTCGGGCAACTCCGAGTGGGGCGCGAAGAACCCGACCAAAGCCGTCGCCATGAAGCGAGTCGACAACTTCGCGGCCGGCTTCCTGCGGGCCAACGCGCGAGCCGTCTTCGCAGAGGGGATCAACAGCGCGTCCTACGTGCTGTACGGGATCTTCAAGACCAAGCGAACGATGGCCGAGATCTTCGAGAGCGCACCCAGCTTCAGCGGGACGCGTGACTTCCGGTTCAGGTCGGTCCGGACGCCCGGCTACACCGCCTGGCTCGATCCGTACGCACCGAGCCGCTACTACCGCTCGGTGGTCGGCAAGCTGACCCTCGATGCCGGAGACGTGCGGGCCGGCTGAGCCGGGGGCCGCCGGGTCGCAGCGGTCGCAGGGGGCCGCCAGGGGCCGCCCGATCATCGTTGTTCGCGGGTGTCGGCTCGACCCGCCGAGCTCCCGGCGATGATCCGCCCCTGAGCCGGTGCGCAGGCAGCCGCCGCACGGATCGCGCCGCACCGACCGCCCAAGAACGGGCCGCCGCACGGCCCGCCAAGCACCCGCTCGGACTGCCCAGGCCACGCTGTGCGGCGCAGGCCGCGCGCCGCTGCGCCGACGCGCCGCTGCGCCGACGCGCCGCTGCGCCAGCCCGCCGGCCCGAGCATACGGCCGGGACACGACAGAAGTTGATGCCGATATTGACAAAGAGAAACTCTGCCTGCTATAACGTGACTCGCTTCATAACATCAGGCACGGAAGGGACCGAGTCATGCTTCAACTGACCCTCGCCTACATCCAGCAGAGCGACCACGAGCGCGACGTTGTCGCCGACCTCCGGAACCGGCAGACGCTCCAGTCAGCGACCCAAGGGTCGTCGCCGGCGGAGGCAGCCGCGCCAGCCGCGCCCGCTGCGCCCACCCTGACCACCCTGACCACCCGGCGCGCGCCGACCCAGGCTCGCGCCACCACCCGCTGAGGAAGCCGCCCGTGCCGCACGACGTCATCTCCACCTGCCCGGTCTGCTCGAACGAGCTGGCCGTCACCCGCCTCCACTGCCGATCCTGCGGGACCACGCTCGAGGGCGACTTCAGCGTCGGGCGGTTCGGCCGGCTCAACCGCGACCAGCTGGCCCTGCTCGAGAGCTTCCTCCGCTCGCGCGGCAACTTGCGCGACATGGAGCGTGAGCTGGGGATCAGCTACCCGACCGTTCGCTCGCGCGTGGAAGCATTGGTGCGGGTACTCGGCTTCGGACCAAGGGCGGACGCCGAGGAGATCGACGACGCCCCCGCCGAGCCCGCCGCGACCCCACGGACGCGGTCCGAGATCCTCGAAGCCCTCGCTCGCCATGAGCTCAGCGCCGAGGACGCAGCCAGCGCGATCCGGGCATTGGGGAGGACCGACCGATGACCGTCGCTACGGGCGCCATCCTCGAGCACGAGATCGGCGCCGAGGGCCTGCTCGCGGTCCGCCTCCGGGACGGCGAGGTCCGTCTTCGCGGCGTAGATGGTGGGACCGTCCGGATCCGCGAGGTCAACGGCCGCCGCCTGGACGAGGTCTTCGCGATCGAAGCCGCAGCGGGGAGCCTGTCGCTCAAGGCCGGCCGAACCCTCGAGATCGTCGTCGGGCCGCGGGTCATTCGCCGAGGCCTGGGCGCACACACGCCAGAGCTCGAGATCGAGCTGCCACGCCGGGCGACGCTCGTGCTCGAAGCCGCCAGCGGCGACGTCGAAGCCGACGGCTTGCTCGGCGATCAGCGCTATCGCACGGCATCCGGCGACATCTCGCTGCGCGCCGTCGGCGGCCAGCTGGCGGTCGAAGTCGTCTCGGGCGACGTCACCCTCAGCGCGACCGGTGAAGCCGAGGTCGCGGTCCGTTCCATGTCCGGCGACATCGGCATCCGGGCGGGCACCCTCTCGGCGCTCCAGGTCAATACGACCAGTGGCGATATCGGCGTGGCGGGGCACCTGGCCGGCGCCGGCCCGTTCGCCATCGAAACGGTCAGCGGCGACGGCCTGCTGGCGCCCCTCGGCGACGTCCGGATCGAGATGACGAGCCTGACCGGTGACCTCACCTCGGACCTCGACGGCGGCCAGGCGGGAGGGGACGGCCGGCGCAGCCTGACGGTCGGGTCGGGCGGACCGCTCGTGACCTTCCAGTCGGTGTCGGGCGACCTGCACGTGGCGCGCTCCCTGGCCGACGAGCCGGCGGGTACCGATCACCCAGGGGCCTCGGCCGCCGCTTCGAGCTCGGCGCCGGCCAACCAGTCAGCGGCCAGCCAGCCGGCGGCCAACGGTGCCATTGCCGCCGCGTACGACGCCGCGCGTCTCAGGATCCTCCGCTCGCTCGAGCGCGGCGAAATCGATGTCGCCGAGGCCGGACGCCGGCTCGAGACGCTCGACGCCGGTGACGTCGAGGCCCGCCCGGACCAACCGGCGCCGACGAACGACCGGGCCCCGAATGACTGACGACACGGTCCGGCGGGTGCTCCGCCTGGTCGGGGAGGGCCACCTCAGCCCCGAGGAGGCCGGGCCGATCCTGGACGCCCTGGCCGACCGATCGCCGGGACCGTCCGGCGGCTCCGACCCGGGCGCATCGTCGCCCGGCGCCGACGCGCCCGCCCGCGCCCTCCGGATCGAGGTCCGGGAGGCCGGCCGCACCGTGGTCAACCTGCGCGTGCCGCTGGCCCTGGGTCGGGCGGCCATCAGCCGCGTGCCCGGCATCTCCGACCTGACCTCCGAGCGGATCCGCGAGGCGATCGCGGCGGGCATCAAGGGCGCGATCGTGGAGGTCGAGGACGAGGGCGGCGGCGTGCGGATCTCGATCGAATGACCGAGGTCGCCCGGGTGGACGGCCCCTTGGCCAGGGTGGCCGGGATGCCGCTGCTTGCGCCGCTCCGGATCCGCGATTACCGGCTCGTCTGGGTCGGCGAGAGCATCTCCCTGCTCGGCGACCAGTTCCACTACGTCGCCCTGTCCTGGCTCGTGCTGGGGCTGACCGGCTCCGGGCTCGCGCTCGGAACGGTGATGCTCGCGGCCGCCCTGCCACGCGGGATCTTCCTCCTGCTCGGCGGCGTCCTCTCGGATCGGTTCTCGCCGCGAGCGTTGATGCTCTGGTCCAACCTGGTCCGGGCGGTGGTCACGACCGCCATCGCGGCCCTGGTCCTGGGCGCGCGGATCGAGATCTGGCACCTCGTCGTCGCCGGCGCGCTGTTCGGCACCGTCGACGCGGTCTTCTTCCCGGCGATCAGCACGATCGTTGCTCGCCTCGTGCCGGCCGAGCAGCTTGCGCCGGCGAACGCGGTCCTCCAGGGCACCCAGCAATTGATGGGCACGGTCGGTCCGGCGCTGGCCGGCTTCACGATCGCGATCATCGGCGTCGGGGCGGCATTCACGATCGACGCCGTCTCGTTCGCCGTCGCCGCGACGGCCGTCTGGCTCGTCCGGAACCGGTCGGCGTCGCCGGTCGCGTCAACCTCGCTCGAGCCGACGGGGCCGGCATCGCCCGGGCAGCCGACCGATACCGCCGAAGCCTCGACCGAGTCGATCGAGCCGGGGCCGTCGCCGCGCGCCTCGATGGTCGCCTCGATGCGCGAAGGCGCACGAGCCGTGTTCGGCGATCCGGTCATGCGGATGCTGGTCCTCCTGTCGAGCTCGTTCAACCTCGCGTTCACCGGGCCCGTCGTCGTCGGGCTGCCGTGGCTCGTCCAGGTCCGGTTCGGCGGCGATGCCGCCATGCTGGGGCTGCTGTACGCGGCATTCGGGGGCGGCTCGCTCGTCGGCGTCCTGCTCGCGGGCGCGGCCCCTCGCTCGCGCGATCTCGGCCTGATCCTGGTCGCGATCGCGATGGCCCTTGGTATCGGGCTCGGGGCGATCGGGCTGGCCCCGACACCCGTCGTCGCGGTGCTCCTGTTCGCCATCGGCGGCGGCGTGGGCTACCTCAATGTCGCGCTCATCGCCTGGGCGCAGGCCCGGGCGGAACCGCATCTGCTCGGACGGACGATGAGCTTCCTGATGCTCGGTTCGGTCGTCGGTGCGCCGCTGTCGCTGGCCGTTACCGGGGCCGCCCTGGACGTCGATGCATCCGCCCTGTTCGTCGGGGCGGGCGCGCTGGTCGTGGCGACGGCGATGGCCGGACTGGCCAGCGGCCTGCCGCGCCGCATGGTTTAGCCGCGGGTACGCGACCGTCGGCTACCATGGCCGGCATGCCGACGCCCGACGCCCTGCCCTTCACCGGCGATCCCGTCGCGGATCGCTACCTCGTCGAGGAGCCGCTGGCCCTGTTGGTCGGGTTTGCGCTCGACCAGCAGGTGACGGTCCAGAAGGCGTTCAGCGGACCGCTCGAGCTCAAGCGTCGTCTCGGCCACCTCGACGCCGCGCGGATCGCAGCGATGGACCCGACCGACCTGGACGCCGTGTTTCGCGAGCGGCCCGCGCTTCATCGGTTCCCCGGGGCGATGGCCGGGAAGGTTCAGGCGCTGTGCGTCGCGATCGCCCGTGACTTCGGGAACGATGCCCGGACGATCTGGACCGAGGCGCCGGATGGCCGGAGCCTCGAGTCCCGGCTGCTCAGCCTGCCCGGGATCGGCGAGATGAAGGCGAAGTCGCTCATCGCGGTGCTCGGGAACCGGTTCGGCGTCCGGCCACCCGGCTACGACGCCGTCGCCCCGACGTGGCCGACCCTCGGCGACGTCGACTCACCCGAGGCGCTGGCGAGCTACCAGGCCGGCAAACGGGCCACGAAGGCGGCCATGCGAGAGGCGGCCGGCGGCTGACGCTTGCGGATTCCGCGAGGCCGGCACCTGACGAGCCGGGTCAGCCCGACGACGCCTCGCCCGATAGACTGGTCCGGCGTGACCGACTCTTCCGACCACCCTCCTGCCCCTGCCACCCGCAAGCCGCGCCGAGCGCGGCGATTCGTCCTCCCCGACGATCAGCACGACGCCCGGACCGAGGCGCGGATCGAGGCCTTCCTCCACGGCACCAGCCGTTCGACCTTACCGGGCGGGGCGGCGCGGACCCGGTCAGACCTCGCGACGACGCCTCGCGAGCTCGACACCCGGGCGGACTGGACGGCCGCCTTCCGCCACGAGGCCTCCAGGCACGCCCGCTACGGTCGCCCGGCGTCCGTCCTCCTGCTCGAGATCGGGCGAACGCCGGACATGCGATCGGCGGACACCGTCGCCCACGAGCTGGCCGACCTCATCCGGTCCGACGCGCGGGCCTCGGACCGGGCCGTGCGAACCGGGCCGTCGAGCTTCCGGTTGCTGATGCCCGAGACCAGCGTCGGTGGTGCCCGCCAGGTCGGCGCCCGGCTCGAGGGGGCATTCCGCATCGCCGGCGGGTCGTCGAACCACCGACCCGGCCTGCGTTTCGACGTTGCCGCGCCAACCCGTGGCGGATCGCTCGAGGACGCCCTGTCAGAAGCGGAGCGTCGCGTCGCCCGTTGAGCGGGCGCTCCTAGTCGACGAGCGTTGTCACGAGGTGGTCCAGCTCGGCCGCCGGGTCGTCGCACAACCCGGTGTGGACCTCCGATGGCTGGATGATCGTGCTGGCCGGGGCGACCAGCCAGTGAAAGCGCTCTGCCCTCGTCAACCGGGCCAACGGGCCGCCGGCCGGATTCCCCGCGGCGACCTGCTCGAAGGCCTCGAGGTGCGGACGGATGAGCTCGGGGTCGAGCCCGGGCGCCACTGCGGCGAGGCGTCGCTCGTCAAGGTGGATCCGGGCGCCCAGGAATCGTCGCGGCCGGCACAGCAGGACGACCCCGACGTTGAGGCATTCCCCGCGTTCGACGCGTGGGACGACGCGCACGATCGCGTACTGGAAGACGCTACGCCGCGCGGCGGGCACGCTCGGCCTCCTCGACGAATGATCGCGGCGCCTCGAGCCGGCGCAGCAGGTAGCGGACGTACGCGGCGCGCTGGTCGGGCGGGCCACCCACTGACGGATCGGCTGGGAGCCAGGCATCGGGCAGCGCGTCGACGAGGGCCGTGAGCGTGGCCGCGTCGATCCGCGATGCGTGCCGCTCGTCGGCGGCCTCGATCGACCCGGCAAAGGGCAGGAGCACGTGATCGCGGACCCGCTCGAACGGCCGACGGGCATGCTCGTCCGGGGCGCGCCAGGTGTGATGGATGTACAGCGCCGCGCCATGATCGATCAGCCACAGCCGGCCGTGCCAGAGCAGGAGGTTCGGGTTGCGGACCGTCCGATCCGGGTTGGTCATCAGGGCGTCGAGCCAGACGATGTCGGCCGCGACCGACGGGTCGACCGGGGTTCCGGCGGCGGCCACGGCCGGGCTGAAGGCCAGGGCGCCCGGCAGGAAGTCCATCCCGAGGTTTAGCCCGTCGCTGGCGCGGACCAGGTCATGGATCTCGCCGTCGGGCTCGGCATCGCCGAGAGCCCCGTCCACCTCGACGCCGACCAGCTCGGGCACGGCCAGGCCGATCGCCCGACCGGCCTCGCCGGCCAGCCACTCGGCGACCAGTGCTCGCGGACCCTGGCCGGCGCCACGGAACTTGACCACGTACAGGCCGTCGTCGTCGGCCTCGACCAGCCCGGGCAGCGAGCCGCCCTCGCGCAGCGGGGTGACGTAGCGGGTCGCGACGACGGTGCGCATCACCGACGCAGCCTACCCGACCGACCGGTCGCCGATGGCCCCTCAGCCGTCGACGTATCGAGCCGCGACCGCCCGGGCGGTGGCCGCCACGCTGGCCCGGACCTCCGGCGGTGACAGGACGTCGACCAGGGGCCCCGCCCGGAGCAGCACGTCTGGCGCCTCCTCCGGGTAGTCGAGCCGGAGGCGGAGCCGGCGCCAGCCATCGGGGTCGTCGCCTGGGATCGTCTCGGCCGCCCGCATCACCGCGCCGCCGACTGCGGCGCGCAGCCGGTCCAGGCCGTCGGGATGGACTCGGACGACGACCTCGACGCGCGGTACGTCGCGCTCGAAGGCGGCGGCGGATTCGGCCCAGTACGCGGCGAGGTCGAAGCCGTCCGGGCGGTCGAATCGCTCGGTCGTCGGCTCCGTGGCGACGACGCGCGAGACCCGGTAGGTCCGGATCTGCTCGCCGACCCGTGCGACGACGTACCAGATCCCGGCCTTGAGCACGACCCCCAGCGGCTCGAGGATCCGCCGCACCGCGCCGTCGCCGCGCTCGTAGTCGATGGCGATCCGGGTGGAACTCCAGACCGCGTCAGACAGCGCGGCCAGGTGGGGCACCGGCTGGCTCGTCTTGAACCAGTCGCCGGCGTCGAGGTGGAACCGCTCGACCAGCCGTGACGCCCGCGCCCGCAGCTCCGGTGGCAGCGACGCGAGGACCTTGAGCTGGGCGGCGGCTACCACCGTCCCGAGTCCGAGCTCGGCGGCGGGTCCAGGGAGGCCCGCCAGGAAGAGCGCCTCGGCCTCGTCGGGAGTCATCCCGGTCAGGCGCGTGCGGTACCCGTCGACCAGGCGGATCCCGCCGTGCGGCCCGCGCTCGGCATAGATCGGCACGCCCGACTCACTCAGGGCATCGACATCGCGATGGATCGTCCGCTCGGAGACCTCGAGCTTGGCCGCCAGCTCGGCCGCGGTCAGCTGGCCGCGGGTCTGGAGCAGGAGCAGGAGGGTGACCAGTCGCGACGCTCGCACCGCATCACGATACCGTGATTCCTGTCACATCCTGTCATGTTCACTCGATGGCGCTACCGACCGCGAGCACGTCGATCCGCTCGATCGACCGGTCGATCGAGGTTTCGCTGATCCGACCCGAGGTGACCAGGTCGAGGATCGTCTCGACCACCTGCGTCGCCAGGTCCGGCACGTAGATCGTCTGATTGGCGAAGAGCAGCAGGTCGTTGCCGGCCTCGAGCGCCAGGGCGATCGCATCCTCGCGCGCGTAGCGCGAGGCGATCGCCTCCGCGCCCAGGTCGTCGGTGACGACCGCGCCGTCCCATCCGAGGCGGCGACGCAGGAGCCCGTCCACGGTGGCCACGGACAAGGAGGCGGGGACGCCCGGGTCGATCGTGTCGTTGACCATGTGGCCGGTCATCACCGCGTCGCAGACGCCCGCCGAGATGAGCGTCTCGAACGGCTCGAGCTCGGCCTCGGTCCACGTCTTGGTGACGTCGACGTTCGTCAGGTCCGTGTTGGCGGTGGCGCTGCCCAGACCGGGGAAGTGCTTGATCGCGGCCCGGACCCCGAACTCGTGGAGGCCGTGGATCTCGGCCTCGGCCATCGCCGCCACGACCGACGGATCGCTCGAGAAGCTGCGACCCAGCGCGCCGATCGCCGGGTTTGCCGGATTGACGTTGACGTCGACCACCGGGGCGAGATCGAGGTCGATGCCGGCCGCGGCCATCGTCTCGGCCATCGCCCGCCCGGCCTCGAAGGCGGCGTCCGGATCGTCGGCCGACCCGATCTCGGCCTGCGAGCTCGTGGCGGGGAACCCCCGCACCGGCCTGAGCCGCGCGACCCGTCCGCCCTCCTGGTCGATCGCCACGATCAGGCTGCTCGACGCCGCCTCCCGGAGCGACGTGATGAGGCTGGCGAGCTGCTCGGGCGAGCGGATGTTGCGGGTCGGGCTGGCCTGATCGTGGTCGAACAGGATCACCCCACCGAGCCCGGCCTTCAGCGCCGTGACGATCGGATCGTCCGGGCCAACGCTGAGGCCGCGGAACCCGACCACGAGCAGCCGGCCGATCTTCCGGCGGAGCGTGGCCGGATCGCTGGTCGGCGCCGGCGTTGGCTCGGGTGTCGGCGACGGCTCGGGCGTCGGCGTCGGCGTCGGCGATGGAGTCGGGGTCGGCGTGGGCGGTGGGCTGGCGCTCGCCGACGGCGACGGCGGCGCGTTCGGCGGTGGCCCGCACGCGGTGAGCCCGATCGCCACGGATCCCACCGCGATCCCGCGCAGCAGGGTTCGGCGCGAGATCGCCTCCGGCGTCGGCATCGCGCCAACGATAGCCGAGTGCCGAGGGCCGCCCCGCGAGAGGGCGACCGGACCGCCGTCGACGTTTGTCCATGCCGAACTCGTGACCAATGGCAGGTCCGGACAGCGATCCGCCAGACCTACCGTCTGGCTATCGCGAATGGACCGCCGGACATAGACACCATCGTCCGGCGGCGCGTCGACCCTCCGGCGGGAGCCGGGCGGCGGCGGAGCCGGCAATACTGCCATCACGGCGGTCCTTCGTCGACATCCTCGGACCCGGTCGACGCCTCGGATGCGCACCGGGTCCGTTGGTGTCCGGTGCGGACCATCTGGCCCACCGAAAACGGCCTCCTCGGCAGGGGTCGGCCGCACGACTCGCGGCGAATACTGGACGAGCGTCCGCCTGTCGCAGCCTGTCATCAATCGGGGAGGGCAGCCACGATGACGCTCGTGCTCGATGGTCTCCGCAAGCGCTTTGGCGACGTCCAGGCGCTCGACGGGGTCGGGTTCACGGTCCGGCCCGGGGAGGTGTTCGGCTTCCTCGGCGCCAACGGTGCCGGGAAGACGACGTCGATGCGGATCGTCCTTGGTTTCCTCAAGCCCGATGCCGGGACCGTCACCTGGCAGGGCCAGCCGGCGAGAGCATGGCCGCGCAGGACCTGGGGCTACATGCCCGAGGAGCGCGGACTCTACCTGCGGATGCCGGTCCTGGAGCAGCTGGTCTACTACGCGTCGCTGTACGGTGTGCCCCGTCGAGTGGCGCGCCAGGAAGCCCTGCGCTGGCTGGCCCGGTTCCGGATCGCCGAATTCGCCGATCGCAAGGCGGAGAGCCTGTCCAAGGGCAACCAGCAGAAGGTCCAGTACATCGCGACGATCCTGCACGACCCGGACGTGCTGCTGATGGACGAGCCGTTCGTCGGCCTCGACCCGGTCAACGTGGCGCTGCTCAAGGAAGCGTTCGTCGAGATGCGCGATCGAGGCAAGACGCTGATCTTCAGCACGCACCAGCTCGAGCAGGCCGAGGAGCTGTGCGATTCCGTCGCGATCATCGACCACGGCCACATCGTCACAGCCGGCTCGACCCGCGACGTCAAGCGCTCGACCGGGCACCAGGTCATCCGCGTCGCCACGTCGGGCGACGGCGATCTCGCCTGGCTCCGGTCGCTGCCGTACGTCACCGTGACCCGACCTGGCAACGACTACACCGAGCTGCGGGTGGACGCCGGCTCGGATCCCCAGGCGGTCCTGCGCGCCGCGATGGCTCGCGGTGGGGACGTCCTTCGCTTCGAAGTCGCCGATCCCTCACTCGAGGAGGTCTTCGTCGAGCGCGTGGGAGCACTCGACGTCGAGGAACGAACCCTGGCAGCCGGGGAGGCCAGGCGATGAGCACCGTGTCCAACATCGGTGCGATCGCGCGTCGCGAGTACACCACTCGAATGCGGACCCGGAGCTTCGTGATCGGGACCGCGCTGCTCGTCATCGGGGTCGTGGTCATCGCGTTCCTGCCCGTGATCGTCCGAGCCTTCGAGGGCAGCAGTACCTCCAGGGTCGCGGTCGTTGCGCCCACCGAGGCGCTGGGCGAGCGCGCGTCGATGACCATCACCAGCCTGCTCAACTCGAGCGTTGTCGGGTCGTCGGACGACGACGCGCCGGACTTCGTCGTGACCGTGGTCGACGACCTTGCCGCGGCCCGCGCCGACGTGCTGGCCGGATCCTTCTCCGCCGTGCTCGGGATCGAACGATCCACCGCGGGCGCGCTCGAATTCACGCTCTACACCAACGACTCGGCCACCGGCAAGACGGCCGGCCTCCTCCAGCAGGGAGCGAACGCGATCGCGATCGGGGACCGGCTCGACCGTCTCGGCGTCGCGTCCGTGGACCAGGCGTCGCTCTTTGCGCCCGCCGAGTTCGGGGTGCAGTGGCCGGACCCGGAGCGGACCGATCCGATCCGCGACACGATGGCCGCGACCATCGGTCAGGACATGCTCGCCTTTGGCATGACCATCCTGATCTTCATGATCATCATCATGTACGGCAACTGGATCGCGATGAGCGTCGTCGAGGAGAAGTCGTCGCGGGTGATGGAGGTCGTGCTCAACGCGGCGACCCCGTTCCAGCTGCTGACCGGAAAGGTGTTCGGGGTGGGGGCGGTTGCGTTCACCCAGTATGCCGCGATCCTCGTGACGGGCGGTCTCTCGCTGCTGCTCCAGGGTCAGGTCGCCTCGGCCGTCCTCGGCGAGGCCGGCACGTCGGCGGCCCTGCCAGAGGGCCTCACGATGGAGCTGCTCCTCCTGTTCGTCGCCTACGGCATCCTCGGCTTCCTTGTCTACGCGGTGCTGTACGCCGCGGCTGCCTCGCTGGTGAGCAAGATGGAGGACGTCAACATGGTGGTCATGCCGATGACCCTCGTCTCGACCGGCGGGTACATCATCGGCATCTACGCCGCGATGGGGCTGCTCGACATCCGGGCGGCCTGGATCGTCGCCCTCTCCCAGGTGCCGCTCCTCAGCCCATTCATGATGCTCGGCCGGATCTCGACCGGCGTGGCGGCCCCGTGGGAGATCGTGGTCTCCCTCGGGCTGCTCGTGCTATTCATCGGTGCCGCTCTCTGGCTGGCCGCCCGCGTCTATGCGGCCGGAGTCCTGCTGTACGGCCAGCGGCCCGGCCTGCGGGCCGTCCTGCGCCTGGTTCGAACCGGGATGTAGCCGCTCCGGGCCTCAGGACAGCTGGCCCTGGCCCTGGCCCTGGCTGCCCTGGTCCCGCAGGAACCGTTCGATGTCCGAGATGAGGTCGTCGCCGGACGGCAGGCGCTGCTCGTCGTACATCGCCTCGAGGCGCTGGACGTAGGTCCGCGTCGTCTCGTCCAGCCCGGTCGCCGTGTCGAGCCTGCTCCGGAGCTCGCGGGACTCGGCTTCGAGGTCGCCGGCCGGAATGGTCGTACCCAGGTGATTGCCGAGCGCGCGGAGGAGTTCCACGGCCGCGGTCGCGTACGACCCGGAGACGTAGTGGGGGACCTGCGCGAAGTATCCGAGCGCCGGGATCCCGGTTGCGGCGACTTCGAGCTCGAGGGCCGAGACGAGGGCCGACGGCACCCGCAGCACGCCGGCGGGTCCGGGCGCCACGTCGCCCCGGAGCAGCCCCGGCGACGCCTCGGTGCCCAGGATCGGGACCGGACGGGTGTGGGGTACGGCCGCCGGGATGGCCCCGAGACTGATCCACTCGGAGACGTCGAACGCCCGGGTCAGCTCGACCACGGCCGAGGTGAACGCCCGCCAGCGATAGTCGGGCTCCGGACCGACGAGGACCAGGAGGTCGCGCTCGCCGAGGCGCACCCGGCGCACCGCCAGCTGGTGCCAGGTCAGCTCGGTCAGGCGCCCGTCGACGATCTCGAGCGGCGGCCGGCGGGCCCGGTAGTCGAACAGCCGGTCGGCGTCGAACTCGGCCACGATGGCGGCGTCGTCGATGAGGTGCTCGAGCGCGCTGGTCGCCGCCGATCCGGCGTCGACCCAGCCGTCGAAGGCGGCCACGAAGCTGGGCGCGATCATGGTCCCTGGATCGACGACGCTGTACAGGCTCACCATGGAAGGATAGGCGACGATTGACGCCGGGGCGGCTACACTCCCCTGCGCACCTCAACGGTCGGCAATCGAAAGGACGGACTGTGGCCAGGCACTCCAAGCACGAGCGCGAGCGCCGCGCCGCGGAAACCGAGCGCGTGAAGCAGATCGAGGCCGCCTGGCTGGGCAGCCTGCCCGCGGCAGCCGCCAAGGCGTTCGCCGAGTCGGTCGCGGCCGCGCGCGCCCGCGCGCCGCAGGAGAAGCGCCCCGACATGGCGCCCGGCACGCTGCCGCGCCCGCCGCGCCCCGGCCACGAGCCGAAGCCGCCCAAGGAAGAGCGTCCGCGCCGGTCGTCGAACCGCGACTGAACCTCGCCGGGGGCAGGCCATGGCCGCGAACGACTATCACTTCATCACGACCTGGCGGATCGCCGCCACGCCCGACGAGATCACCTCCGTCCTGGGCGACGCCGCGGCACTCGGGCGGTGGTGGCCATCGGTCTACCTGCGGGTCCGCGTCCTCGACCACGGCGACGAGACCGGTCTCGGCAAGGTCGTCGACCTGTGGACCAAGGGGTTCCTGCCATACACCCTGCGCTGGCGCTTCACGGTCACCGAGTCCGATCCGCCGCACGGCTTCCGGCTCGAGGCGTCGGGGGACTTCGTCGGCCGCGGCATCTGGACGCTCCGGTCCGAAGCGGGACCGGACGACCCGGGCGGACCCTCGACGCTGGTGACCTACGACTGGCTGGTGATCGCCGTGAAGGGCATCCTCAAGACGCTCTCGCCGATCATGAAGCCGATCTTCGCCGCGAACCACCGCTGGGCGATGGCGCGGGGCGAGGAGAGCCTGCGTCTCGAGCTCGCTCGCCGGCACGCGCAGGACGACCCGACCGTCCTGGCGGCGATCCCGCCTCCGCCGGCACCGACCTTCCCGCACAACCTCCGGGCGGCATCGCGCCGCTGACTCAACCTGCCGCCGGCCAGCGCTCGGCCGAGTGGGCGGGCGACACGGGCAGCGCGTCCCAGTCGTCGCGGGGCGGGGCGAACAGGTCGATGACCGTCGCGCCGTTCGGCCCCGTCGTCACCTGGTGCGCTACGTTCGAGGGGATCCGCCACGTGCCGCCGGGTCCGAGCTGGCGGCGCCCGTCGCCGATCGTGAACAGCACGCTGCCCTCGATCACCATGCCCAGCTGTTCGGCCTCGTGCTGGTGCCCGGGAACCACCGAATCGGGCGCGAGCTCGACCACGGCCATCGTGATCCGATCGCCCTGGATCCGTCGTGCGCGCACCGCATCGCCCCAGACGTCGATGACCGGCAACGATTCGATGTCGGCGAAATTGCTCACGGCCGTCCTCCTGGGTTCATGACAGAAACTGACAGGTACACGCGGGATGATGTCGGCATCAGGACGCGATCAAGGGATCGTGGCGATCGGGAGCAACGTCCATGTTCCAACTGGGGCTCGTCGAGATCATTCTGGCCGAACGACAGCGCGAGATCGAGATCGCCATGCGCCGGCGGCGCCTGCTCAAGCCCGAGGACGGCGCCGCGGACGTCCCCGCCCAGGCTCGACCCGCGGGCCACGGCCGATCCCTGGCCACTCGGGCGAGGCCGAGCGCCGGGTAAGAAAGACCCGGCGCTATGTCCCGAACCGCTCCCTGAGCCAGCGGAGCTTGGCCTGGTCGTGGAAGCCCTGGCCACCTTCGTGGTCGTTGAACGGGTACTCGCGGATCTCCTTGGGGCCGGCGTAGTGGTTGAATGCGGCGTAGACGGTCGAAGGTGGACAGATCCGGTCCATCAGCGCGACCGAGAACAGCGCCGGAGCCGACGCCGATCGCCCGAGCGTCGCGACGTCGAAGTAGGACAGCGTCTCGATGGCGCGATCCGTGTGATCGCGATGGGCCTTCAGGTAGCGGACGATCTCGCCGTACGGGTCGCTGTCGGCGAAGGTGATCGCCCTCGGGAAGTCACTGAGGAAGGGGACGTCCGGGAGGACGCCGGCCAGGCCTGGCAGCAGCCCGGCCACCGCCACGCTGATCCCGCCACCCTGGCTGCCGCCGGTCACCGCGATTCGCGTTGGATCCACGGCGTCCAGGGTCCGCACGGCCTCCACGGCGCGGACCGCGTCAGTGAAGACGCGCCGGTAGTAATAGGTCGTCGGATCGAGGATCCCCTGGGTCATGAAACCCGGGTGGAACGGGGCGCCCGTGGCACCGGGATCGGCGGTGTCACCGACCGCCCAGCTCGAGCCCTGCCCGCGAGTGTCCATTACCAGGTGGGCGTAGCCGGCGGCGGCGTACAGGAACCGCTCGTGCGGCAACCCACGGCCCCCACCGTAGCCGAGGTACTCGATCACCGCGGGCAAGGGTTCGGTGCGACCCACCGGCAGGTGAAGCCAGGCCCGGATCGTCGTTCCGCCGAACCCGGCGTACCCGACGTCGAAGGTGTCGATGACCGCGAGGCCGGTCTCGATACGCGTGCACGACACGGCCAGGTCGTGGCCGCGCGCCTCCGCCAACGTCCCCGACCAGAACGACTGGAGATCGGCCGGGACGGCGAGGTCCGGCGCATAGGCCCGAAGCTCGGTGATGGGCAGATCCGATTGCGGCACCGACGGTGCTCCTCTCAGGCCACGCGCGACTCGAGGATCGGCTCGAGCTGGTCGACGTCGACAGGGTAGCCCTGTCGGGCTACGACCCGAAGCGTCAGCGGGTCGTGCCGTGAATCCAGGATCACGACGCTCCTTGACGCCATGGGCCATCCTGTCGGGTAGATGTCGATCGCCCCGCGGATCCGTGGCCTTGGCGCCGCTCTCGTCCTCCTGGCCGCGTTGGCGCCCGGATCGACCGCTGCCGCCGTGGACCCCTCGCGCATCGATCTCGGCCTGACGATGGTCGCCGGCGGACTGTCGTCGCCGGTCGGCGTGACGAACGCGCGCGACGGCTCCGGCCGGCTGTTCGTCGTCGAGCAGACCGGGGCGGTCAGGATCGTCAAGGGCGGCGACCTCGTGTCGACCGCGTTCATCGACATCTCGCGATCGGTCTCGCGCGGGGGCGAGCAGGGCCTGCTCGGGCTGGCCTTCCACCCGAGCTACCGGACGAACGGCAAGCTCTACCTGAGCTACACCGACCTCAACGGCAGCAGTGTCATCCGCGAGTACCGGGTATCGAGCTCGAATCCGGATCGCGTCGACGGTGCCAGCGGCCGGACCCTCCTCCGGGTCAAGCAGCCGTACGAGAACCACAATGGCGGCCACATCGCCTTCGGCCCGGACGGCTACCTGTACATCGGGCTGGGGGACGGTGGGAGCGGCGGGGATCCGGGCAACCGGGCCCAGAGCCGGAGCACGCTGCTGGGCAAGCTGCTGCGGATCGACGTGAACCGGCGAACCGGTTCGCTGCCCTACGGCATTCCATCGACCAACCCGTACGTGGGGCGGACCGGGCTCGACCAGATCTGGGCCTACGGGCTGCGGAACCCGTGGGGCTTCTCGTTCGACCGATCCACCGGCGACCTGTGGATCGGGGACGTGGGGCAGAGCGCCTGGGAGGAGGTCGATCGTGCCCTGGCGGCGAGCGGCCGGAACGCCGGGCGGGGCGTCAACTTCGGGTGGCGGGTCATGGAGGGCGCCCATTGCTACCAGCCGTCGAGCGGCTGCCTGCGGACGGGCAAGACCCTGCCGCTGACCGAATACGCCCACTCGGGCGGTCGCTGCTCGATCACCGGCGGGAACGTCTACCGCGGCACCGCCTATCCCGACCTCGTCGGGGCGTACCTGTTCGGCGACTACTGTTCGGGCGAGATCTGGTACGTCGATCGGGCGGCCGGGCGAGGCGTCGCGCCGCGACTCGCCCTCGACACCGACGCGCTCATCACCGCGTTCGGCGAGGATGAGGCCGGCGAGCTGTACCTGACCGATGCCGGCGGCCGGCTCTTCCGGGTCACCGATTCATGATCCGGCGATAGAGCCCCGCGGTCCCTTCGTCGTAGCAGCAGAAGACGACCCGCTCGACCGACGGCCACCCGTCGGCCACGCGTCGGACCGTGGCCTACCGGATCCGGCCGATCCGTGTCATCGGAATCGCAGTACGCTGAGGGTGCCTGGCCGATTGCGGCCCGGGCCCGTCCAACCCATACCGTCAACGGAGGGCAGAGCCGTGGGTGACAAGACGCCGAAGCGACCCCCGAAGCCGAAGAAGCCGAAGAAGCCGGAGAAGCCGGCCTGATCCTGGTTCAGGAGGCCCGGCGGAGGATCCTTCCGGCGATGGTGCCCAGACGCAGCGGCCGGCGGCGAACCTGGACGTCCGGTTCCGGCGGGAGCAGCCGCTCGGCGACGCCGTAGGGGCTGGCCAGCAGCCGCTCGGCGATCTCCCGCTCCTCGGGCGTCTGGTAGACGGCAATGGGCAGGTCGTCGGGATCGGGCGGCAACTCGGTCGCTGTGACCTGCGGTGGACGCGCGTACGCGGGCGCGCCATACAGGCGCGGGTGAGCGACGTGTTCGTCTTCGGGATACATGACAATTCCCCGGGATGATGGCGTCTGGCCGGATACCCGACCACGATGAAGAACGAAACGGTACGCGAAACTGGTACGGATGGCCCAGACGAAAACGGCCCATTCCGGTGGAAATGTGTTGACAGGACGCAAAGCGACCCGGGTCGACTGACGACCCGGGTCGAGCGTTAGCTGGTTCGGCGGGCCTGTTCGGCCGGCACCGAGAGGATTGGGTTAGCCGCGCTGGCTGCGGAAGCAGTCGCTGCAGTAGACGGGCTTGCCGCTGGTCGGGCGGAAGGGGACCTGGGCTTCCTTGCCACAGGACGAGCAGGTGGCCGCGAACATCTCGCGGGGACCGCGATCACGCTCGCCGTAGCCACCACCGCCGCCGCCGTAGCTGCCGGCACCGCTTGAGTAGCCGCCACTGGAGTAGCCGCCGCTCGAGCTGTAGCCGCCGCTGCTGCCACCGTACGAGCTGCCACCCTCGCTGTTGCGGGCGGCCTTGCGGCTCGCACGACAGCTCGGGCAGCGGCGCGGCTCGGTGAAGCCTCGCTGCGAATAGAAGTCCTGCTCGGACGCGGTGAACACGAATTCCTGTCCACAGTCCGCACAGGTCAGGTTCTTGTCGTTGTACACGGGAAAAGAAAACTCCTCTCGAATGCCGACGCGATCCCGTCGTCGGGTTCTCGCGTCAGTCGTGAGAGGAGTCCGAGGTGCGTCGTGCTTCGTATCTGGCCGCGGTCGTTTTCGCGGCAACCCAGCGAGGATACCCGATCGCAACCGATCCGGCTAGGGGTGTTTTTCGCGGGGACCCCCGGGATCGGGACGATCGGACGGAGGCGTTGCCGCTCGGCGGACGGCGCGGGTCAGGGCATCCGTCGTGAACGGCTTCGGCAGGAACGCGCCCGGCGTCGTGAACTCGCCACCGGAAGAGACCGCGTCCACGGCATAGCCGCTCGTGTACACGACGCCGATCGCCGGTCGCTCCTGTCGGATCCGATGGGCGAGCTCCGGGCCGTGCAGGCCGGGCATCACGACATCCGTGAGCAGAAGATCGATCGGCTCGGCGAACGCCTGGCTGGCGCGGAGCGCTTCTTCGGCGTTCGCGGTCGCTAGGACGGTGTACCCGGCCAGTTCCAGTGCGCGTTTCGTGAAGTCGCGAACCGAGGCGTCATCCTCGGCGAGCAGGATCACACCAGATCCCTTCGGCTGCGGGCCGGGCGTTGGTGACGTCGCCGGCGCCGAGCCCGCCGGATTCACGAACGGCAGGTCAATGGTGAAGGTCGTCCCCAGGTCGGGTTGGCTATGGACCGTGAGGCGGCCATCCGATTGCGCCACGATCCCGAACACGGTCGCCAGCCCGAGGCCGGTGCCCTTCCCGGCGGGCTTGGTCGTGAAGAAGGGGTCGAAGATCCGGGACATCGTGCCCGCATCCATGCCGGTGCCGGTGTCGGCGACCGTGATCTGTACGAACGGACCCCCGGCCGACGTGGCGTCTGGCTTGTCCGCATCGGTCGGGTGGAGATTGCGCACCCTCACAGTCATCGTGCCACCTGCCGTCATCGCGTCCCGGGCATTCACGGCGAGATTCACGATCACCTGTTCGAGCTGCACGGGGTCGACGCGGACCCATCCATGGTCGGGGTCGACGTCGACGACCAGGTCGATGTCCGGGCCGAGCATCGGCTGGAGCATCGGCACGAGGTCGGCAATCACCTGGGCAGGGTCGAGAACGATTGGCTCGAGCACCTGGCGCCGCGTGAAGGCGAGCAGCTTGCGGGTGATCCCGCTCGCGCGGTCCACGTTGAGGATGACCTGATCGAGGTCCGCGGTCGCAGGGGTGGTCTCGGACAGCTCGGAGCGAGCGAGCTCGGCATGTCCGCGGATCGCGGTCAGCAGGTTGTTGAAGTCGTGGGCGATGGCGCCGGCGAACTCGCCGATTGCCTCGAGCCGTTGTGTCTGGGCTCGCTGCGCATCGAAGGCATGCTTCCCGGTCACGTCACTCACGTTCAGCATCGTGCCAGCGAATCCGCCGTCGATCATGGTGATTGGGCTGCCGGCGATGAGCCCCAGCAGCTCGCCGCCGTCGGCGCGACGGAGACGGACCTCGATCCGTTCGCCAGTGACCGAGCGCTGCCTGGTCAGGAAGGCCCTCATCTGCGGCCAGACCGACGCGTCCACGAACTCACGGATCGGGCGGTCGCGCATGCCCGCCGGCGTCGACGCCAGCAACCCTGCCATCGCGCTGTTGACGTAGGTCGTCCGGCCATTTGGCCCGACGAACCAGACCCCGTCGAACATCCCCTCGAAGATCTCGCGCAACCGATCCATCGGCACCTGGCCGACAGAGGTCCCAAGCGAGTACTGGTTCGGCGGATTCGCTTCCACGAGACGCGCTCCCCGCCGAGCATCCCGCAACACGTTGCGCGACGTCCCGGCGCTTCATCCCGATTGTAGCGCTCACCGCCAAGCTCCCTGTCAAGCCCCGCCCCTATGCTGATGCGTCAAATGACCGAGAGTGGAGCGCCGTGACCGCCTCAGCGAGCCTGACCCGACCAGCCGGCGTGCTGTTCTTCATCCACGGCGCCAACGAGACCTCCGAGGGGCTCGTCGAGAACGTCGGCCGGATTGAAGACCAGGTCATCGAGCGTGGCTGGGACGTCCAGGTCGTCGCGCCGGAATGGCGACGGCAGTCGGGGCTACGGCTCGGGACCTGGAAAAGGGCGCTCTATCGCGGCCGGCGGCCGGCGCCGATGCCACTTCCGAGCCTCGGGGCCGGAATTCGCCGCGGCGCGGTCCTCAAGATCGTGACCGACTACTTCGAGGATCGCCGCGAGTCGCTGATCGACGCGATCGGGGCGCAGATGCTCGCCGACGTGATCGGCTATCAGCAGCACCGCGACTCGATCCAGGCGGTGCTCAAGGAGGAGCTGCGGCGGGCCGCGGCCGGTGCTGGGGGTCGCCCGGTCCTGCCGGTCGCGCTCAGCCTCGGCGGGATCGCACTGGTCGACCTGCTCGCCTCGTGGCCCGAGGCGCCGGTCGAGGCGTGTGTCACGGTCGGGTCGCAGGCGCCGCTCCTGTACGCGTTCGATGCCATCCCGTCCATGCCGTATGACGAGGCGAGCCCGCCGTACCTGGCGGTTCCCTGGCTCAACGTCTACGACAGCCGCGACTTCCTGTCGTTCGTCGCGGAGCCGCTGTTCCGCCGCCGGGACGGGCTGGCGAGCGTCGTCGACCTGCGCGTGCGCTCAGGCAAGGACTTCCCGAAGTCCCACAGCGCCTACTGGGAGCTGCCCGCCGTCTGGGACGGGATCGCGACGGCCTTCACCTGGCGACGCTCCGCGCCGATCACGGTTGGCGAAGCGCGCCGGCACGGATTCGAGGCCCGGAAGGCACCGGGTCCGTAGGGCGCGGACCGGGGACCGCTGGAGGTCGAAATTCCTGCCAAATGCCGGTCTCCCGACCGTTTAGGCAAGGCGCCCCCTGCGTCGGCCAGGGCCCGACCTGCATAACCATCCGGCCATGTGGATGGAGCCGGCGTGGGCAAGTGCATCGCGTGCATGGTCATTCAGACACCGGGTTCCGACCGAGGATCCAGCTTGCCCAGTGACGGCCTGGTCGGACATTTGACAGGAAACCGGCGACCTGCCCCCGCCGCGGCCGCCTGGCCCCCGCCGCGGACCACGCTCCTGGCGCCCCGCCGCGGCCGCCACGCTAGCTGCGCAGGGCGATCCAGATCGTCTTCTTCTCGGTGTACTGCTCGAACGACTCGAGGCCCTTGTCGCGTCCGCCGAAGCCAGACTCCTTGAAGCCCCCGAACGGCGTCGAAACGTCGCCCTCGGAGTAGGCGTTGACCCCGACCGTCCCGGCCCGCAACGAGCGAGCGACCCGGATCGCAGTGTCGAGGTCGGTCGTGTAGACCGATGCCGCCAGCCCGTACGCCGTCTGGTTGGCGAGCGCCACCGCCTCCGCCTCCGAGTCGACCGGGATCGTCGAGATCACCGGCCCGAAGATCTCCTCGCGGGCGACGGTCATCGTGTTCCGCACGTCGTCGAGGATCGTCGGGGCGACGAAGTAGCCGCCGGTCTCCTCGAGCGTGCGACCGCCGCCGGCCACGACCCGCGCGCCTTCCGAGCGCCCCGAGTCGATGTACGAGAGGACCTTGTCGAGGTGCGGGCGTTCGATCATCGGGCCCAGCCGGGTCGCCGGATCCTGCGGGTCGCCGACCGGCCACGCCGCGAGTCCCGACACCAGTCGCTCGAGCAGCGCGTCGTGAACCGACCGATCGACGATCAACCGGGACCCGCACGAGCAGTTCTCGCCCATGTTCATGAGTCCGGCCACGAGGACCTGCTCGGCCACGAAGTCGAGGTCGGGCGCATTGGCGAGCACCAGCTGGGGGCTCTTGCCGCCGCACTCGAGGGCGATCTCCTTGAGGTTGCTCTCGGCGGAGTACTTGAGGAAGGCGCGACCGACCTCGGTCGAGCCCGTGAACGTGACCATGTCCACGTCCATGTGCCGGCCGAGGGCCTGGCCGGCGGCGTCGCCACTGCCCGGGACCACGTTGAAGACCCCGGCCGGCAGGCCGGCCTCGGCGGCGAGCTCCGCCATCCGGATCGCGCTGAGCGAGGTCAGCCTGGCGGGCTTGACGATCACGCTGTTGCCCGCGGCGAGGGCCGGTGCCAGCTTCCAGGTCGCCATGAGCATCGGGAAGTTCCAGGGCACGACCGCGCCGACTACCCCGATCGGTTCGCGGACGATCAGGCCGAGCGCCTCGGGCCCGGTCGGCGCGACGGCGTCGAAGACCTTGTCGATCGCTTCGGCGAACCAGCGGAAGGTCGCGATCGCGTCTGGGACGTCGACGTCGAGGCAATCGGTGATCGGCTTGCCCGCCTCGAGCGAGTCGAGCATCGCCAGCTCCTCGAGATTGGCCTCGAGCCGGTCGGCGAAGGCGAGCAGCACCCGCTTCCGATCGGCGGGGGAGCGGCGTGACCAGCGCCCATCGTCGAACGCCCGACGAGCGGCCCGAACGGCCAGGTCGATGTCCGTCGCGTCGCCCGCCGCCACCTGGGTCAGGGGCTGACCGGTCGCCGGGTTCTCGGTCGTGAACCGGGCGCCGCTGGCGGCCGGCCGGAACTGGCCGTCGATGAATGCATCGGTCCGGAACGTGGGCGTCGCCGCGATGACCATCTGACCCCTCCTGTCCCCCGGGATTGTCGGCCGATGATAGTTGCCAGGCGATGTCAGGAGGAGCCTGCGACCATACGCCGCACCATGTCGATGCAGCTCCCGATCGAGGTCGCACGCCGGTTCATCCTGGGCAAGCAGGGGCTCTGGCCCGGCCGCCGCTGGCTTGGCCTTGACGGCGCCGAGCAGGCGATGCGCGCGATCGAGCACCTCCAGCT